>Ga0105050_10007868_pt1 | contig 12533 bp, 11 predicted proteins | sample FRY01_FD_78088 | JGI IMG/M metagenome (GOLD analysis project Ga0105050, IMG submission 78088) | Freshwater microbial communities from Lake Fryxell liftoff mats and glacier meltwater in Antarctica - FRY-01 | ecosystem: Environmental > Aquatic > Freshwater > Ice > Glacier meltwater ... | reverse complement strand
CTGAGCTCTACTACCTTAAGCTTAAACTCTTTGTCGTACTTTTTTCTTTCTCCTGCCATATTTCTAGGTTTTAACCTCTTACAATATAGCTTAACTTATACTCCTGTTTTCTGATAAGGTTCAGTCAGTGAAATATTTTCTTTACGAATAAAACAAAGTGATAATTCTGAAAAATCATTAATAACAATTGAAATTCGTAACAATAAAATTTTTCAAGCTAAAGGTAATTTTAACCGGAAACCCGAAATAAATGAATGGGAAATTATTAATAACTGGGCAGAAAATGAGAACATCAAAATAGCCTGTTGAATCCAGTTAGCAATATTAGATTCCCATTAATTCTTCTCTTGTCACAGAGTGTTGGAATGGAAATATTTCATTTCAATACTCTGTTGTACAAAACATACAAGCACCAGTAGTTATATAGTTGGACCCAAAAATACAAACGATATGAAAGAAAAAAAAGTAATTAATATTGGAAAAGTACATGAAAACTTTGGAAAGTGGGGTAATATAAAAAGGATCAAAAACAGTGAAGAATTGTTTATTAGTAGGATATGTCCAAAGGAACCCTTCCTAATTTTGGTGACTTAAGAAGACATCAACATGAGTACATCGAAGAAAAAATGATTCAGAAAGAATCTTATGATAAAATAGTGCTGGAAATACGTAGTGAAAAAGATGTTGAAAAGATGAGAATAGTAGTGAAACGGGAATATGATAGTTATGAACTTATGAGAAAAGCTTTAGGTTTAGGTAAATTAAATGAGGTGTATGATGTATTTATTTATGAAGATATAAGTAATGGAAAAAGAGTAAATAATTTGTTTTGGGGAGGATATTTTGAAGGCGATATATTTTATGGAGAAAATATGTTAGGAAAAATATGGATGGAATTAATTAACGAAAATGTAAAAAAACAGAAATTATGAATCAATTTAACTGGAAAAGAGGCTTAACTGCTGGAGGCATTTTAAGTCTTATAATACTATTGATGTTTGTTGGTGTTATTTATGAAGCAAACGGGAAGCCTGAAGTGGTTTATGATTATACTTGTGAAGTTCCAGATGACATACCAAGTCATTACGAAAATGGAACGAAAATCTATTGGGACTGCGGATGGTATGCAAGTTATAAAGCGGGAAGGGTAAAAGTCTTTTATAACGAAGATGGAACGTTAGAAGGAATTGGACGAACTCGAGCAAAGTAATGGGGAAAGTAATTTTAAAATGAAGGCAAAATTCTTTAAATTTAAATCAGTTAAAAAAAACATCTAAACTTTTCGATATGACAAAGGACACTAAGATTACTAAGAAATCAGTTAAGCACGAAGTTATACACGAGTCTATTTTAGATTGGGGGAAATTTCAAGAGTCACGTGGCATCTACCCACATATTTCAACAAAGGAATACTTAAGTTCAAGTAGTTCTAAAACTCAAAAAAGAATGAAAAAAATAGTGCAGATTTTAAATGGAGTTGATTTAGAATCTAAAGAGAAGCTAAAAGCTTTGAAAAATAAATTAAAAACTGACTACACCACTTGTTGGTATCCTTGTTCTGCGGATGACTTTGCAGTTATCCATGCGATTGAAAGATCTGAGTGGCTACCTGATTTATTCGTTTACACAGATTACTTACGCAATGAATTTAATTTGGAAGAGGGTGCCGAACGGCGTTACGAGTATACCAATTCCAAAATTTTAAGTAAATCAGAATTGAAAATCACACCAAACTACAAGTATCATGTAGACAAAACTTTTATCGATCTGCCTGATTTGATAAGCGAAGAACCTATAATATTATTGTTGGAAGTCGGTCTTTGGCATAATGATTCAGGAGCATTTCTCGGAAATAAAGATGTGATCTATTTCAATTTTGAAAACATTAATTTCCTAGATGAAATACTGTTAAAACAAAAAATTAAAATCGACTTCATGATAAAAACAAATGAAGGAATGGCATGGGGGGGTGGTAGAAGAAGTATCAAAGGTTCTTATGGCTTATTTAGTGAATTAGGGGTTGACTATCTTTTAACGGATAAACATGGGGAGCATGGAGATGTAAAGTTGTATAATGAAATGGTTGAAAAACACCAACTATCACCAAAAGCATTTAAACTCAAAGGAATTCATAATAGAGCTCATCTTAGTGGAAGGGGGACTTGTTATAATGTAAAATATACCGAGGAATCTTTTAATGTTGATTACCTTCAAACTTTATTTTCTAAATACTAATTTTTATTTTATATTCTTCACTAACAATAACACTTATGACTATAGCAGAATTTGATATATTAAACAACCATATTGGTTATGGTAATCCAAATGCAGAGATTGTATTTATGGGATTAGAGGAAGCATGTGATCATAATACAATTCCTGCTAATTACAATTATAGATTTAATTATGCGGGAACGGAAATTGATGGATTGTATGATTTACGTGATTTTCATGCAGATTCAGGGTTGTTTGAGCTAAATAAATGGTGGACCACTAATCAAAATCAATCAACTTGGAATATTATTACTTTTCTTATCTCTAATTTGGGAAATTTAAATTTAAATACTCCAATCCAAAGAAAAACAAATTACAGAAATTCGTTAGGCAGACATGATCAAAGAACATGTTTGCTAGAATATTATCCTTTACCTAGGCCTGGCCATGGTGATTGGAACAATATTAATACAGTGCATGCAGGCATATTAAATATACCAGGCTTGTTTAATACTAAAGACGAATACTTTGATCATTGTCGTAATCGTAACCCTGACAGAATTAGGAGAATAAGAAATATAATAAATGGTGCAAACTCTAAATATATTTTTTTACATGGAGTGTTGGAAACAGTTGAAAATACAACAGTTGTTAGAGAGGATATAATAGATATTCTGCCGGATGATTGGGAGGACCATTCTGTGTTGATTGAAAATATAGGAACTAGACATTTCTATATATATAGTAATAATGACAAAGTAATAATTACAAGTTATTTTTTATCTACAAGGCATTTTGATTTAGATGCACTAAGAGACCTTACAGACCTAATCTTAAATTAACATGTGTAACGTTGATAAATTATTTCCTACTCCATATATATTCCCTTACCCATACGAAGTTTTTGGTGGGGTTGGCGGTATTATTACCTACAAAGCACTTTTTTCTTTAAGGCAAAGGCTTAATCAAGGGTATAATAACTTAAATAGTTATCAATCCCTTCAAGAATATTTGAATGATTTAGAGAATAATGATTACTTCCGAAAAGAATTTGAAGAATATGGCCAATGGGTCGAAAATATTGAGCCATCCAACTATTTAGATTTGTCAGATGAGAAGAAAAATAAAGCAATAGAAAGAGCTATTATTGATGAAATATATGGATTCAAAACTGAAGAAAGATATATTCATAATCCAGATCATATTCACTTTACAAAAAGAGTAATATCTTTTGACAATACTAATAACTTAGGTTGTGAAGATCTGTTTATTGATGAAAATAATGGTCGTTTATCGATTTATCGATGGGGAGATACAGGAGTTGCATCTCTTACACCTCACATATTACCATTACCTTCCCTACATACTAATGGATATTATAATTCTGGCCTAATGAGACATTCACTTGGTTATTATTGTACTGAACATAAGTCTATTATACTTAATTTAAATTCTATTCAAGAATGTTTAGTCCATATAGAAGGCCAATTTAATATGGAATTTACCGAAAGTGATTTAATTTATGTTGTTTCTATTCATTTATATGGTCATTATTTAGCTGCAAATGCAAGTATTACTTTTGGAGAAGAAGATAAAGTCCATGTTTTTTCAAATGAATTTGAAATACTCTTTGCACAATTGGTTTGTCTTGATACATTGTATATTCTTGATGTTAAAAATGCTGAAAAATCATGTGGTAATAATTTTGCAACTGAAGATGTTTTAACTGAAAAATTAAATCAAATTAAACAAAGACAAGAGTTGTTTATTTTACTATTAGAACATCAGCCTCCGCTCTATTCTACCTTTAGTTTACCTATATTTCAAACACTTCGAGATAACTTCAAATTATTACCTTTCTTTTTGCTAAGGTGTAAGAAGTTGTATAAATCAAATGGCAACTTAATTTCTTTGCTAGAAATTGAGCAAATAGCTTCTGAAATTGACAAATTAAATATAGAAGAGGAAAACGAATTATTATTAAAAGAAATTGAAGCAAATTTCACCAAAGCACTTGTGTTTGGGGAACATAGTAATGACGGAACGTTGAATAAGAATTTATTTGCTGGTCACAAATATTGCAACTGTACATGGAAACCAAAAGGGTATGAAAATGATACTTATTATCAATTTCCAAATTTAAAATAAAACAGATAAAATTTTATTAGATGACACAAAATATTTTGAATATTATATAGCAGCTATTAACTGGAAAAATTAAGCCAAACAAAATTCATTTTCCTACTTAAATTTAATTTGGAGTCGGAGAATTATTTTTTTAGCAATTTTTAAAAGAGGTTTTTAAGGTTCGACTAAATATAAAATTATGAATAACGAAGAGTTCAGTCACTTGACAGATGAAGAATTTCAAGTGTTTAACCAAGAATAAATTAATATTATGCTAAACAAAATTTTATATAATTCACCAATCGCGATTCCGGAGCTGCCAAATCCAATGGAAATATTTGGAGATTCATTTTATGAACCGTTAGTTGCTTTAGATCATTTTTATCATTTCAGCAAACGAAAAAACGAAATTACTTGCTTATATACAGCAGTCGAAGTTTATCAAGAAGAGTCGGGTCAAGATCAATCGGTACATGATGGTATGGTGAATGGTCTAGAATGGGAAGATTTACATATTCACATACATCAACTTAATAATATTACTTATTTTCAATATCTTAAAAATATTGATGCTCTTGAAGAAGAGCAATTACTTCTTAATTTCTTGTATTCCGAACCAAGTTTAACTGATGATTTTTTTGTTTTACACCCACATTTTGCTGCTGGTCTTTTGGACTCTTTAGGTTGTTATTCAGTTAAAACAAATTCTGTTTCTATTGATATTAACTCCATTGTAGAATGGGTAAAGGAATCTGATCAAGAATTGTCTTTTAACGAATTATTTACACTCGTTCTATACCACCAATATGGTCACTGGATTGCTTATAATCTATCGATAGCACTAACTCCAGTTGATCAAGTTCAAGTTTCAGATGTTAAATTTCAAGAATTATTTGCTCAACTGTTTTGTGCTCATCTGCTGCACAAAGATGGTAACTCAGAATTACGAGAGAAAATGGATTTATTAAGTAAAACCCAGCCATTGGTCTACCAAGAATATCTTCTAGAAGAGTATAGTGATTGTATTACAAGTAGTGATTATCTAATGTTCATATTAGATTCAGCTCGAAGTTGTGCTGACTCCTTCAGCTTTCGAGCAGAACCTCCCTTAGTTGATATCGTTGATGATCTTAACGATCGATTATGGTTGATTGAACTCGCGTCTAGTTCAATGGAGTCTTCGCGTGAGCTAGCTTATGAAATACAAGGTGATAATAATTTCGACAGAGAGCTTAGTATTAAGGATTGGAAAGATATGGCATTGTTCAATGCTAAATATTATTGGACGCAAAGAGACTATTTTCATAATAAAGATATGGTCGATAATGCCTTATATTCCATTCCTAAATGTGAGTGCGGAAAATCTCCGAGTAAAATTAATTTGCCTTTTTTTCTTTAAATTAGTTTTAAATAAATGTTATTCACCCCTCACCCAATTATCCAAAGCTTCATTACTTATATCTTTAATATTTTGTGTGCCAATACTTCGTAGTTTTCGCACTAAGTCAGTATCGAGAAACACATTTAAACTAAACTTTACATATCCATCATCATCATACATATCAGAAGTAATGACTTTAGGCTCTTGCGAAGGGTGTATTGGATCAGTTTCGAGGTATTTTATATTATTATAACGTGTTCCATTCTTTACTTTAAAACTTATCGCTTCCGGTTCAGATGACATCTTACCATTGCCATCCTCCGAACTTGTATAAATACCCATAGAATGCTTCCATATTTTATCCGGATTAAAAATATCTCTATTAAATTTAGGTTCTTCCGCATCAATCCATTCTGTTATGCGGTCAACACCGAAACAAATAAAATTTCCACCAGGTTTAAAATTACCAACTAGGTACCATCGATTACCATGTTCTTTCAGCATGTGAGGCCTAAAATTTAAGTGGTCTTTCGTAATCGAATTTCTGTCATCTCCTTTTGGAAAAGATTCGTATTTAAAGCTAATTAACGTTTGGTCGTCAATCGAATCATAAAGCGTGGCAATATTTTCTTGTCCATGAAACTCTTGAATAGCATCAAAACCAACTATTGCGTTTCCTGTACCATGCCGCTCTTCAATATTATCTAAATGACTCTGATTCGCTTCAATCCAACCGTTTAGATCAAAAATAAAAGGAAAATAATTGTACCGTTCCAGCATATTTCTAAGGCCTCTCAGTTTAGCAACTGATTCCTCATTAACCACTATTGCTTCCTGATGGCTAATGTTTTTATCAAGTGCCCACCGATCGGGTTTATTCTTTTCTTGAAAGCATCTCGTTAAATTGTTTTCTTCAAGTTCTTCTAAATAATTCCGAACACTTTTTCCATCATGGCCTTTATCATGGGTTAAAACATTGTTTTCAACTTCTTCTAAAAGAAAGTTGCGAATTTCTAAAACAGTTTTTCCATTATTTTTCCCTTTTAGGAACTCTAAGATTAAAAGTTTTAGTATTGACTTCTTGTCAACCATTCCTTTAAATATTTCTCTTGAGATATGCATGGTTGCTAAATTAATAATTTTTAGAACTCCCCTTTAATAATCTGACTCGTTTTTTCAGGACTAGTCAGATTTTTATTTTATTATGGAATAGAACCGTATGAACGACGAAAAACAAAAATTTAAAAGCAATTTTTAGAGGTGTCATTATTTTAAAAAATCATATACCTGGTGACGAATTAAACGCACGCGTATTCCAATTTCCTGGCGGTAAAAATTTTGTTTTTCACCGTTAATAGTTTGGCTGAAAATGGGCGTAAATCCATGACGATAAAATAAATCATATTGTCTAGTTCTACCTCTCGCTTTTTTACTTGCAGAAGAATAAAAATGATAAAGTGATAATCCTACTTGTGCACCGACTTCTCCAAAAGATTCATTTGGATTTTCACGAGTTCCAAACATGTAATGGTACTCCGGGGCTAAAATTAATCCCAATGACAAATAATGACAAACACCATTAATGCGTTTATCCATCAATTTCATTAAGCGCTTGTCAAATATTAGTGATGCATCAGCTATATGACTTTGTGCAAGCGGAAAGCTACTGGTTCTATTTCCTGCAGAAAGTTGGTGAGAATACGTGTAGCCAAAACTTGGATAGATTCCCCGAGAAACCATCGAAATCAAGCCAACACTTCCATTTACCGTGTTAAGTGTAAACGGATTAGTTGATTGTTTCATTACAGATAAGGGTTGTCCTGAAAAATAAACGCCAAGATTTTTTCCTGTTCGTTCATAGAATTGTCCAAATGCAGTCATTCCAGTTACAACTACCGCTAATACTGTTATAAGTTTCTTTTTCATTTTACTTGTTTTTTAATTAGTGTATGTTAAGTCATGTGTCTTGTTCATAATGTTTAAGTTCGAGGCGCTCGAAGCCAATAAAATTGGGAGTTTGTTTTTCACAAATGATCAATTTTTTAGGGAGAGCAACGATGAAATTAGACATTATGGATAGACACTAATTAAACTTCTATAGCCCACAACTTGATTCGCATCATATCGTCGAATACAAACTTGATTGTCTTGATTTCCACCCAAACAGATGATTTCATTCGTCGATTCATCTTTCCCTAGGTAAATGGCAACATGTCCTTTCCAAGAATTCGGATCTTCTCTCCAAAAAACTACGATATCGCCTGGTTTAGGATCTACACAGACAATTCCCTGATCTAACCACGATTTTGCAGTTGCATTTTTAGAATAACCCAATCCTGCTTGTTTTGCACAAAAGCCAATAAAAACACTGCACCATGCTTCTTCATCAGATTTAATTGAACCATTGCCCGTTTCTTTGAAGAAGCTTAGAATTGTTTTATTGTTTGCTTTACCCTCCATTTCTTTTACTCCAACATATTTTCTAGCTTCCTTAATTAATGGGTTTTGTAAAATACTGACATCCGAAAATTCTAATGCGGCTAGTTCTTTTAAAAACAAATCCGAAGAATTTGCCCATAAATCAAGAATTGAATTCGCATCATTACTTGCTAAAATGGGTGTTGAAGCTTGAGCATTTTTAATCATTGGTGAAGGTCTTTTTGGCTGAATCAATCCTTTCAAATAGTTAGCGACTTCAATTTCTTCCATTCCATTGTTATCAATGAAATAATTAATCACCATTCCGTTTGGTAATTGCAAGGAGAGCTGCCCTTTTTTCGACATAATTGGAATTGAAACTAGTGTCTTTTCAGTTAAGTATTCAAAAGATGTTGAATTCACTACAACTGCAGTTCCAAAGCGCATCGTCTGCTCGTCATACGATTGGAATGTTACTTTCAAGCCAGAAATATGCTCATCAAATAACACATCCACTTTTCCTTTTGCAAGCAAGCTTTGTTTTGATGGAATAAACGAAATATACGATGCTCCATCCTTTACTTGTTGAACATAGGGTAATTTATCAAAATCCTCTGCTGAAATGGGTTTTTCCAACAATTGGTCTTCTTCCTTAAGTGGTAAATACGTATAAATCATCACAACAGGATCCACTTTCAACCAATGCTCATTCATTGAAATATCACTAAGAATAGCTTGTTTGCCTAAATTCACTTGATTCCAAGCATGGGCAATCTGCACGTAGTTCTTACCTTCCGCTTGTTTTTTATACCCACGAATGGATTTCACATCCAGCCCTGCTCCTATTCCCATTTGCGCGATAAGTTCTGATAACTGCAAGGAATTCACAATGCGAAACTTTCCGGCAATCTTATCTGTCAAATCGGCATGCGGCTCCTCTGATAAATCAATTGAACTTGTAGCATCAACTTCAATTTGCTTTTGAATAAATGTCACCAAAGTCAGATAATTTGCCCATTGACTGTGTCCTCCTTTGATCAAGAATTTAGATAAATCGGCTAAATCAATTTTTGTTTCTACTCCTTCATTTCTAACAATTCGCTGTGAAAATGGATCCAAGTAAAAAGGATAATTATACTTGCTCTTGTTAACCGTCTTCAATAAAAACTTCTTTTGTTGAAAAACACTTTCAAAGCGCGATGTATATATCTTGTTGTCAATAAATGCAAAAGCCTTTTTATATAAATCACTTGTAAATTCTTTTTCAATCACATTAAATTGAATTTTCCCCGCTGCAATTGAATAGGTTCCTGTATTTCGTTGAACCGTGCTTTCATGAACAACAGAAAAATCTTCCTTTCCTTTTTCGTAATTCCGCACTGGAACATATACCAAATGTTCGAATGTTTTATCTTGATACAAACGGATTAACTCAGTATTTACGGATGATTTAGAAGGCGCTAAAACATATCTCAGCTTTGCCTTGTTGATTTTCCAAGAAGTTTCTTTGGCGTTTAGCGTTCCGAACGAAAGAAATAAACCAATAATTAAGACCATTACTTTTTCCATAATCCACGTTGTTTATTCGATAAATACAAAAAAGTAAAGTTTTATCCATTGGGTTGTTTTAGTTTGTTTCTTATAATAACGATCAATTGTCTTGAATGTAACAACTGAATAAAAAAAAACTCGAACTGATACCATCACTTAATATAAATTAATTTCAGTTCGAGTTTTTTTTGCTGTATTGGCTAGTTTCTAAATGAATCGCGGTGTGTTTTTCTTGGTTTTAATTAAATCCTCAAATTTGTCATAATCCAATCGTTCGGTTGTGAAATAGAACACATTTTCAAGAATTGGACTCAAGCTAGCAGCATTGATTTTTGCTTTGAAAGCTTCTTTTGAAACGTATGCTATTTTTTGATCGGGCAACAATACAACCAATGAATAATCATTTTTTGTGATGGGTATTTGTTTCCAATCAAAAGCATTGAACTTGAAAACAGTTCGTTCTGTTTCATCAATTACATATAACATTACGCGATTTATTTTAGGATTCAATTCCTTTTCGAAATCAAAACTTAAATTTACTGATGCAAGAATTTCTATGCTTTTAATTACATCTATATTGAAAACACCGAAGGAATTAATTTGAAACTTATTCAATAAACCTGCTTCCAATTTTAAGCGTTCTTCTTCATTTTCAATTAATGCATATTCCACTTCATAAGCCGCAAGATCTTTATTATAAGAAAGAATTGCCTCTGCTAATTCACTCGCGCTCAATTGAGGTATCGCTGTCATCGAAAATGTTTGTTCAATGACTTTTCCTTCGTAATCCGTTTGGAAATACTTAAAATTTATCTTATAAATATTGGCCTCTCCGTCAATTTTATTCAATGTAATTTTATCCCAATTGATGCGCAATGCTTGTTCTGGCTCTAGCCCATTTTCTACTGAGACAAGCCGCCATTTGACACCTTTCCACACTTTTAAATGAGGCATTTTATTGTAATCAGACGCTATTTCGAAAACAAAATCAGATGAATCTACGATCGGATTAATTGGTTTATCTGGACTATCCGGCAAATTTACTAATGCACTATCTCGTCGATTATTTGTTACCGTTTCAAAAGCTTTTCCATTGTCCCAATTTAAATCATCCGTCAAAAAGTACATTTTGAAATCTGCATTCGGTTGAATCGCTGAAGCCAACTCAACATCAATCATTGCATCTTTTTTGAGCCTTAACTCATTCCCATTTTGCAATACTTTCAATTCCATCATTCCCAATGATGAAAAATACTGTTCTCGATCTTCGCCGAATTGCATAGGTATACCTGACAGAAAGATCTCACGTGCATTTTGAAATTCACGAAAATTCAATTCAACGGTTCCTTTCACCGCGTTCCCTTCTGTATCGATCAATGCATTTGCCGGAATTACAATATGCGTTCCCGTTCCTTGGTGAAACACTATTCCTTTTTCCGCATCAAAGCGTTGTTTCTCGAAGGCTAAACTTTTTCCTAAAGGTGGAAGTATTCCTTCTTCATAGCGAGAAAGATGAAGATAAATAACATATGCTAAAGTTCCTAAAACTACTACAATAGCTGAGCTATAAAAAATTGCTCTTTTTGTTCTTTTCTTATTTAAACTGGTCATGACATTTAGATTTAAGGGTTAGTAAATTAAGTGTTTGTTCAAAATGTAAGTGTTTGAATCATAATGTTCAATTTCAAGGCACTCGAAATAAAAAAAAGCGCAGTTTACTCTTGTAAATGAGCATTTTTTTTTATGAGAGTAACGCCGAAATCGGACATTATGGACAGACACTAATTAGGTGATTAGTGCTGATTCCAAAATCAAAACAGTAAAGGAAACCATCGTAGCAACCAACCAGCACATCTATTTTTCCATCCTTATTGAAATCGCCCAAAACAGGTGTAAATTCAGACGAAGCAGGCAAATACGACTTGCTGTGAACTTTACCGCTTGTGAGTCCGATGAGCATGAGTGGTGACTGGCTTGTTTTCGTAGAATAATCAGACTGAAAAAGAACCACTGCACAATCTTCATTGTTGTAGCGTACTTTCTGAAGAGCAACTTGTCCATCACTGAAACGCGGATAAATTGCGCCTCCCTCCCATTTTCTAAAAGCGCTATCTATGGCTACTACTTTTAAATCGTCTGGTGTTTTTCCTGGAATCAAGATGGATGTACTAGTAAAAAACACCCCGTCTGTTTGACTTATCAAGCTATTCCCCAAATCGCGTTTCATTTCAGTTTTCTTGATTAATTTCCCCTGCGCATTGTAGAAAGCAACATAATCATTGTTGGCAGCCTCCTGATTCCACAATAAAACCATTATTTGAGCCTTTGAACCTTTACCGATAATGAGTGGTTTTTCTCTAGCCATGTTTACCGAAAATCCAGGATGATCTTTTTCATCAATTGTCCATAAAACCTTTCCTGTACTACCAGAAAAAGCCATGAAATCACCATAATTGGTATTGTAAACTAGATCTTGAACAGCATCTCCGTTTAAATCAACTAAACTTGGCTCATTGAAAAAAATATTTGCTTGGGTAAAATGCATTTTCACTTTGAACACTGTTCGATTATCACCTGGTTTCCAACCCTCAAAATCTTTGTGATAATAGGTCCACACTTCTCTTCCGGTCAAGGCATTCAGTGCAACAATTTGTCCTGTTTCAGTTGAAAAAACAACAGTATTTGTTCCATTAACTGAAAACAACACAGGCCGATGTTCAATATCACCTGAAGCAGGAATTCTCCATTTTACAGCGCCTGTTAAATCAACACAAAGAAATTCTTCATTGTCATTTCCAAAGTAGATATTGCCGTCGACAATGAGAAGACCGTTAACGTCCAT
>Ga0105050_10007866_pt1 | contig 12534 bp, 7 predicted proteins | sample FRY01_FD_78088 | JGI IMG/M metagenome (GOLD analysis project Ga0105050, IMG submission 78088) | Freshwater microbial communities from Lake Fryxell liftoff mats and glacier meltwater in Antarctica - FRY-01 | ecosystem: Environmental > Aquatic > Freshwater > Ice > Glacier meltwater ... | reverse complement strand
TTTGCCGCAATATCGTCGGAGATTTTCTCTCCTTTATCGCGCGCCTGTGACTCTGCCTTACTCAAGGTCATCTCGTTAAGTTCCGCGAAACTTGCGGCTTTCTTAATGTGCTTAAGCGCGCCGCCTGCTTTCTTATCTGCTAAGACGCGAGCCGACAGGGAAAGAATTTTAGAAACGGGTACGTCTAAAATTTCCTCTTCAAATTGGGTAATTATTAGAGAGGCAATCGTTACGGATGGGATATGCGAATAGCGAACTACGGGCTGTATTCTTACATTTTTGACCAATTCTTTCATAGAATTACTAGCGATTTCTTGAGTTAAACCAGAGTTTAACTTTTCCGCTAATTCTTGGATGAATTGCAAACCCTGCAGATTGGCATCTTCACCGTCTGCAATAAGTAGCGCGTAAGCGTCTTGCAGTTCCTTATCAACAACTACAACAGCCTCAATCTTTTCTTCGTTTTTCTTCGTCATGGTTTTTCCTTTTCTATTTTTTATCTATGGCACTGTTGCCATAGAGGAATTCTCCTCTTCCTGCGCCCATAAGTCAACTCTAAAAGGTTCACTATATTATAGAGTGAAGCGAACAGTTGTTCGATTACTGGTTGGTAACTTAAGCATATCATCATCTCACTATGTGGACAACCCAGCCGCTGGCGGTAAATATATTTTATTATCACGGGGAATTCTGTTTATAGATACGCATGCGGGAGAGTCTCCCGTTATTCAATCACCCAAGAGGCGTAAATTTATTCTATAAATACAAAATAGGGGCATATTCTGACCCCTATGCTTAAAAAAAGCGAATCCTTCTACTATATATACTCCAATAATAATTTTCTGTTATATTTAATATCCCCCCTCAGAGTACTTTAGTACTCCTCGGATAGTGTGACGTACGTCACATCCTACGCTTAACATATAATGGTTTGGGAAAATACTTTCCCAACCCACTCGGAAAAGACCCGTTTGAACGGGTCATCTATAGTATATATATAAATATATACGGAGTCGCTCCGTTTAGACTCCGCTCCTCCTATATATATAAATTTTAAATTTTTCATAGTACAATTGGGACAGTTATACCGTTTTGCACAACCGTTAATACACCGTTTTTAGATAGGGACAACTATGGGACGAAAAGCGGGAAAACAGAATTATACCAAGGAAGATGCTAAGTCTAAAGTCCTACTTCTTCTTGAGCAAGGTGCTACAGTCACCTCTGCTATGGCAGCCGTAGACCGTCAGGACACCGCCTTCCGCCAATGGTCAATGCAAGATGCTGATTTCAAAGAGGCTGCTGATAAAGCCCGCCTTGTAGGTAAAGGTATTAAAGCCGACTTAGCCGATTTAAAGCAATTACCTTTCCACGAGTTTTCAGAGCAGTTCCTAGATTCTAGACTTTTTCCACATCAACTCAACTGGATTGATTTGATGGAAGGTAAGAGTCCAAGATGGTTACCTTCTGGTATGACCTACGAAATGGGCGACCCTAACCGTGTTTTAATTAACGTGCCACCTGAGCACGCCAAGTCAACTACCATAACTATCAACTATGTAACTTATCAAATTGTGACCAACCCTAATACGCGAGTAATTATCGTTTCTAAAACACAGGGTATGGCTCGCAAGTTCCTCGGCGCAATCAAAACGCGTCTCTCCCACCCAGGATATATGAAACTACAGACGGCCTTTGGCCCTAATGGTGGGTACAAGGCAGATGCAACACAATGGTCTGCCGATATGATTTATCTAGGTACAGGGCGCGACTCTGGTGAAAAGGACCCGACAGTCCAAGCATTGGGCTTTGGTTCACAAATTTACGGAGCGCGTGCAGATTTAATTATCCTAGATGACGTGGTGATGGGTTCTAACGCTCATGAGTGGGAAAAACAAATTGAGTGGTTGCAAAAAGAAGTTATAACTCGTTTGGGACGACACGGTAAACTTATTATTGTAGGTACTCGTGTGTCATCTGTAGACCTATACAAGATGATTAGAGATGGCGGACAATGGACTGGTGGCAAGACCCCGTTCACATATTGTGCAATGCCAGCCGTATTACAATTTGATGAAAAGCCTGTGAACTGGCAGACCTTATGGCCTGCTACAGACCAACAAGAAAATGATTTGGACGACGTACTTGAAAATGGATTATACCCCAAATGGGATGGACCCTCGCTCTTTAAGCGTCGCTCTGAGGTCGCTCCGTCGGTATGGGCTATGGTCTACCAACAAGAAGATGTCCAACAAGATTCAATTTTCTCCCCAACCTGCATTGCAGGAAGCGTTAACGGAATGCGAAAGCGCGGACCGTTAAAGCCAGGAAACCCAGGACACCCTCAGCATGTTGAAGGTTATACGGTTATGGGACTTGACCCTGCTATGGCAGGTGCTACAGGTGCTGTGATTTGTACGTACAACAGAGCAGATGGGCGCATCTATGTTCTAGATGCTGTCAATATGACAGAGCCTAGTCCAAAAAAGATTCAAGATTTGATAGAAGACTGGGTTGAGCGATATAGCCCACAAGAACTACGTATTGAAATTAACGCACATCAGAAGGCTTACGCCTTAGATGATAACCTGCGTAACTATCTTGCATCTTATGGATGTAGATTAGATTCACACTTTACAGGTAAGAACAAGTGGGACACATCCTTTGGTGTGGCATCTATGGCTATGCTCTTTGGTAACACTAGAGATGGTCGGTTCCAAGATAACAACCTAATTGAACTACCCAGTAATGAAGGCTCAGAAGGTCTAAAGACCCTTGTACAAGAACTTATAACTTGGAAGCCTGATACAAAGAACCCTACCGACGTTGTTATGGCGCTATGGTTCACAATCATTCGCATCAGAGAAATGATGCAACGTTCAAGTCAGGCAACACGATACACAAGCAATAGATGGGCTACTCGCGCTCAGGTTGAGCGAAGAATGGCAATTAATCTAGACGACGAATTTGCTGGCCAATGGTCACAATAATACAGTTAGGACTATAATGGCATTATCAATGGAGCAGGTTGTAGCACGCGTTGACGCATTACGCTACCGTAACTCCGAGCGAGATGCTCGCAATCAAGATGTTCTTGCTGTACGTAAAGGAAAGATTGCCTCAGTTTACCCTGACTTCTTTCCAGATGGTGTAGATGCCAACGTAGTTGCTAACTTTATCGATGTAGTAGCCCGTGACTTATCCGAGGTTATGGCTCCACTTCCAGCGGTTAACTGTTCTGCAGCCAACTCTGTAAATGATAAAGCACGTCAGTTTGCTGACAAGCGTACTCGTATTGCATCTAACTACCTCTCACACTCTGACCTAGCAGTACAGATGTACTCAGGTGCAGACTGGTATATAACATACGGTTTCGTTCCTTTCATAATTGAATTGGACGAAGAATCAAAGATGCCACGCATTCGCGTAGAAAATCCAATTGGGGCTTACCCAGAATTTGACCGCTACGGACGTTGTGTTGCCTTTGCTAAACGCTATCTAATGACTTTGGGAGAATTGGTTTCTCAGTTTCCAGAGTATGAACGTGAACTACTTGGTGGTTCAGGGTATAAGCAAGACCTATATACCCAGGTTGAAATGGTTCGGTATTACGACAAAGACCAGTCACTTATCTACTTACCAACAAAGCAAAATTTAATTTTATCTTATGTAGCGAATCCGTTAAATAAGATGATGGTTGTCGTAGCCCGTAAGCCATCTATCGATGGCGAACTGCGTGGACAATTCGACGACGTATTAGGTATTCAACTTCTCCGCAACCGTTTCGCCTTACTGGCAATGGAAGCAGCAGAGAAAAGTGTTCAAGCACCAATCGTATTACCTCAAGACGTACAAGAACTCCAGTTGGGTGGCGATGCGGTTATTCGTACCGCTAACCCTGCTGGCGTTCGACGTGTCGAATTAAACCTTCCACAAGGCGCATTCCAAGAGTCAGCACTTCTTAATCAAGAACTTCGTGCGGGTACTCGCTATCCAGAAGGACGCTCTGGCAATATTGATGCTAGTGTTGTTACTGGACAAGGCGTGCAGGCTCTTATGGGTGCATTCGATACCCAAGTCAAATCAGCACAGGCAATCTTTGCATCCGCTTTGCGTGATGTAATTAGCATCTGCTTTGAAGTTGACGAAACAATTTATCCAGAAGAAAAGACTATTCGTGGTGTTGACTCTGGTTCCCCTTATGAGATTACCTACAAGCCGTCTAAGGACCTTAAAGGCGATTACTCTGCTGATGTACGTTATGGAATGCTCGCAGGTCTAAACCCCGCTCAAGGGCTTATATTCATGCTACAGGCTTTAGGTGGCGGTCTTATATCTAAAGATATGGCTATGCGTGAACTACCATTTACCGTAAACGTTACACAAGAACTTGAAAAAATTGAAATTGAAAATATGCGTACATCACTTCTTGGTGGCATTACTGCTATGGCTCAAGCCATTCCAGCAATGGCAACATCGGGTGGAAACCCATCAGATATAGTAACTAAAATTGCTGGAGTAATTGCCGCACGTCAAAAGGGCAAGTCCCTTGAAGATGCTGTTACAGATGTATTTGCTCCACAGCAACAAGTTCCTCCTGCTGGGGCTGCACCTTCCCCTGTTGAACAGCCGTCCCCTGTTCCAGGAGCGGCTCCAGCAGAAGGTCAACCACAAGGTTTAGCACCACAAGCACCACCACCAGACTTACAAACAATCTTATCTACCTTAAGTGGTAGCGGCAAGGCTTCGGGACGAGTAACAACTAGGGGATAACTTATGACAACGCTGGTAGCGATTCAGGGTGACGGATGGTCGGTACTAGGGTGTGATTCTCGCCTTAGTGATGAGAATGGACGCTTTCAAGTAAGCAAGACTCCAAAGATTGTAGAAAACAATGGAGTATTGATTGCTGGTTGTGGTTCATCTCGCGCAAGTAATGTGCTACATTATGGTTACCTACAGCCTAAACCAACACTAAAAGAAAATTTAAATAACTACATGGCACAGAAGTTTATTCCGCAGATGCGTAAAAACTTTGTTGATGCTGGTATTGATATGAAAGAGGACGGCGATGTTGCGCAGAACGAAGGCGGATTTATTGTCTCAATCAAAGGCCAAGTCTTTGCGGTCTCAGATGACTATTCTTGGGATACCGATGTTCGTAATGTATACGTTATGGGCAGTGGCGGAGATATTGCCCTCGGTGCGTTGGCAGCGTTGGGTGTGGAAAAAGTAAAAACTGCTGCGCAAGCAGAAACTATAATTCGTAAGGCTATTGCATATGCTATTGAATATGATTGCTTCTGCTCAGAACCAATCCATACATTTAAACAATTTAAGTAGGAGATGATAATGGCAGAAAATCGTGGCGGTATGCGCCCAACGGCTCCTCAGAACAATCCAGCCAATGTATCAGGCTCAGGTGGAGCAGGTACAAATGGGGATTACTCAGGTTTTGGATATGGACAAAATCTGGAGTTAAATCAAAATCGTATTGCAGGTAACGCTGCAGTTAGTTCCGTAAACGCAGCAAGCCCAGAATCAAGTGCTCCTTATGGCGGTGCCAACTTTCCTCAACTTGGTGCATTTATGGACCCATCTAATGACCCATCAGAACCAATTACTGCTGGTGTAGACTTTGGTCCTGGACCAGGCTCAGATTCACTACCAAAAAACTTTCAGAACAATACACGACCAGACGAAAATTTAAAAATTCTTTCAGACTATCTACCAGACTTAACATTTGCTGCTCGCTCTAAAGATGCTCCAGATTCATTTAAGCGTTTTGTTAACTATCTTGTACAAAATAGTCAAGGAGCCGTTCCAAATGGCTGATTCTATATGGCTACCTGGCGGTCTTTTTGATAACATTGATAAGTTTGCAAATTCGTTTGGGTACCAGAACGCAGCAATTGCTATGGAACTCGCAATGATATCCTGGAAATCTCCAGAAGACAGAGATGCTTTTATTCAAAGTATCACTGGCGAAGATGTCAAGGGTGGAACAGAAAAAAATTATATTAAACAAAAATTCTAGGGGGTATCTATGTCTTGGTGGAGTTCATTCACATCTACGTTTGGCGCCCCACTAAAGACTATTACGGGTGGCGGTAAATTTCTTAATGATGAAGAAAAACAAAAGCAAGAACAATTTAATGCAACTTTAAAATCTGCAATTAGTAATATCGACAAAGAAATAGAATCTACATCTATTGGCAAGATTGCTAAGATAGCAACTAAATCAACAGCAGACTTTCTTTTAAAGGGTGCAGTAAAGTTAAACAATAATATTATTTCTCCTTACATTACACGTCCAGCCTCAACACTTGCTCTTGTAACAGATGAAGAATCACCTCTTTACAAAAAAGGTCAATACGAAGAAGGCTTTCAATTTTCTGATATTAAAGCAGCCTACAATCGTAGCGCTAAAGTATCGGTATTTCAGGCTCTAACTAAATCAGAGTTAACCCCAATTAGTTCTATTGCTTCATTAGTGCTACCTTCGGGTGGTATAGATATGAACAAAGTAGACCTTTGGAACGACGAAAGTATTAAAGAAAACTTTAATGACAATGCAGTTGGTCGTTGGTTTACTGGTATCGGTGACTTTGTTGTAGGTAATGCTCTGCTCCTTGGTGCTGGTAAAGCCGTATCCTTAGGAGCCAAGGCTACAATATTAAAGCCAATGGGTCTTTACACTAAAGAAAAGACAATTAAGAATTTAGCAGCAGACATGGAACAGGGCATTTCTTATGCTAAGTCTAATGGTACTATTGGAGCACAGACTGTCTCTGGAAGCCACATGCTTGCCCTTGCAGAAAGCAAGGACTGGGGATTAATTACAGATTTAGTTTCCAAGTACAGCACCAACGAAAGACTTATTCCACTAATTCACAATACATCAGACGCTAATGTTGTTAAAGACTTAATTCTTGCGGATAGCCTAGATATTCCTGCTCTTGAGCGCCTAGTGGCTAAAGATAGTTCTCAACTATTTGATATTGCTGACGTAAAAGGTCAGTTACTAAAGAAGCACATACAAACTGGTAAAGTTTATTTACCCGAAGGCGCAGCAGTGCCCCGTATTCAAAAAGTATTAGACGACGCAATTAATTTAAATCCTCAATTTATGAAGATTAAAAATGCATTCTTTGATGATAACTATAGTTTCCTAGGTCGTGGCAAAGACTATATGCCAATTGAGCCTAAGTTTGGTGCTAGCGCCCTAATTAAAGGTCAAGAAACTCTTCGCAGCGCCAAAAGCGCTATGCGAAATCGTGAATATAAAAAATTCTCAGGTTTTGCAGAGGCTTTACTTGGCGAAACTATTGGTGGTCTTGCAATTCGCGGTGTTCGTTTTGTTGGTAGAGGAACCGAATCAATGCCAACTGGTTTTGTATCATTCTCTGGTTTACGACCATTGCAGGCACGCACAGAACTTAATGGTTTCCTAGATAATATCAAGATGTTTAGAGATGGTACTTCTAAAATTGAAACATCTCCTGGCGTTTTTGAAAAAGTTCTTGATGTTCGTAGAAAAATTGAAGACCAGTACATGGTTACCCTTGGGGCAGGTTCGGTAGACCAACTTACTGCATTAAAAAACATTGATACCCAAGTTGGGGCTATGCTTTCTTACAGATATGGTCTATACGACCAAGAAGTAATCTTACAATATGTAAAAGAATTTCAAAATAATACGACTAAGGGTATTCAATCCATTAAAAACAATGGATTTGGTTTTGACCTTTCAGGTGACATTATTAAAACAGACGCACAGACAATTCGTCAACTAGCAGAGTCGTATCGATTTACCCCTTGGGATGATATTGAAACCCAAATGCAAATCAACTACGCCAAAAGCAGGGGGGGCAGAACGCGCACAAGCGCCTCTAGAGCAGCCAACGAAATCTTTGCTCAGTTAAACCGTGTCTGGACATTTGACGTGCTTGCGCGCCCATCCTATGCCTTTAAACAGTCCCTATTTGAGCCAATCATTAGTGCTGGTGTTTCTCAGGGAATTGGTTTTGTATTAAATAATATTATTAAAGACCAGGGAACTTTTTTCCTAACGAATTTTGGAAATATTACTCTGGGTAAGTTGGCAACTATTACCAATAGAGCACAATACAAGGCTGTAAACAATGCAGTCAAAGTTAAGAGCGAATCCCTTCAAAGAGCCATTGGCATAAAAGAAACTGCACAAGCCAATGTTGAATCATTGTTAAAAGAGGCATCCCCTGCTACCAAGAAACAGAATTTGCCTACTGCTCAAAAAGAATTAAAGGCAGCATCTGCACTACTTGACGAAATTGAACTAGACCTACGTGAAGCAATTAATCCTTTTGGTAAAGTAGAAACAATTCCAAGTATCGCAACACTAGAACGTCGAGTTGCATATCTAGAGTCTAAGCCTGGTATAACAACTAAGACTGCAGAAATTGCGGAAGCAAGAGCAGCAATTACAAATTCTAGAAATGTAATTTCTAAGTTAGCAACCAATAAGAAAGTAATTATTGATGCTGATAACCTAGTTGCAGCGGCATACGCAAAGATTGATAACGCTCTCAAAGAACTTGGTGAAGCCCGCGTAACCCAAGCCGATACATTTGGTAAAAGTGCTGAATTCAAAAAACGCTATTATAGCAAAGAAGTAAGTTACCGCATGATTGGTGATGATTATGTGGGTCTTAACAGCCTTATACAGGAATCTACAACTGGTGGTGGTAATCCTTTTACTGCTGCTTATCGTCAAGAAACTAAGAATGCTGGCACAACTCAGTTAACATTTCTTAATGAATTAGCAGTGGGACAGACAAATTCTTTAATTAAAAATAAAAGACCACAAAGCGTTATTAAAGTTGCTGATGAAACTTACTTTGAGGAACTAGCACATATAGCCAATCGTCAATATCGTGGCGACCCTCTTATGGATTTAATCTTCTCGGAGACCTCAATTGATGACATACAACGTTGGGCTGCAACCGATACGGGTGCTTCTTACCTACGTAACTTTGGCGTTTATAACGTAAAAGAAGTACCATCTTATATTGCAGATAAAGTGGCTCTTGTGCAAAGAATGTTTCCTTCTTACGAGGCTCGCGCAGCCATAGTAAAGGGTGAAGTTACATCACAGCAACTAGGTAAATCCCTTGCCCCATACACAGATGAACTATATGACATTACCCCGTCTAACCATAACTATGCAGGTTCAAACTTTGGTATGGGTGTTACTGCTAGATTCTCTAACAACCTTAACCAATTTGCTGCAAGGCAATTTACGCGTTTAGCAAGTGTTGAAAACCCAATTCGCGCCGCTATCTTTGATAAGGTAGCACTAGATAGAATAGCCTCAAAAGCAACCAGATTGAAAGCACAAGGCGTTGATATGACAACTGGTCGCCTTAATGCTCTTGTACAGGCCGCGGGCCGTGAGGCTCTTCAGGAGATGGAAAAGACTCTTTATACTATTAACAACCCTAACCGATTGTTAAGTTCGCTAAGATTAATTTCAGCATTTCCAGCAGCAAACGTTAACGCAATTATGCGCTATGGAAGAATGGCTGCAAGAAACCCTGTTCGAGCAACAGGTTTTATGTTTAACTATGGCAGAGCCTTTCAGTCATTTGGTGTTGACGAGAATGGCAATCCAACGGATGACATTGATGAGATAACCCATCTTATTGTTCCAGGTTCAAAAGAATTCGGGTCTGGACCAAGTGGAGGTGGCGTTAAACTTAGCGCTCAATCACTAGGTTTCTTACTTAACCGTCCAAGTCCTTCATTCGTTGCATCACTTTCACTTGGTACTATAATGACTCAGAATGAAGATTTTGAAAAAACTATTCAAGATGCTTTGACTATTGGTGGCACCGATTACTACAAGATTATTTTTCCATACGGTCCAGCAACTGCTGTTAGAGAAGTGTACACACCACCTTGGTCTAAGGGATTAGTTAACTCCATTGTTGGTCCAAATGCACCAGCATGGCAAACTAATTTAGTTGATTTAATTATGGGACCTAAGGCAAGAAAAGATTTATTAGGTTCATACAGGTCTATCTATAACCACCATGCTATGTTGGTTGAGATGGGTATTGAAGAAGACATGCCATCAGACAAAGAGATTGAAAAAGAAGTTAAAGCGTTGCAATTTACTAAATTTCATTCTTCCTTTAGTTCCCCTTTTGCTGGTATTCCTTTTAAGGTAGAGACCTCGCCTATGGCTCTTACAAACAATCTTTACTACAAACTTCAAGAGAAGTATGTTAATCAAGGCTTACCTAACCAAGCAGCGCGTGATGCTGCTGGTGAAGAGATGCTTTCACTGCTAGGACCTAAATTTATGCTTGACCGCGTAACATTTACTGGTTCATCAAAGAATGTTAATATGCCAGCAACCATTGATGCATACAAGCGTGTCTTTAGAGATAATGATGATTTGGTTGGTAGACTTGCCCAAATAGAACCAGGTGAAATTGGTTTAGTTGGCCTATTAACTGCTGACTTAAGTTATGACCCTAAACAGCAATCTGCTAACATCTTAAATATACTTTCAAATCCAGATACGGTCCTTCCTGGAACAAGTTCAAAATTAAATGAACTCAAGATGACTCCACAAGAAATTGAAGTACAACGCCTAAAGCAGCGTACTTGGAGTCAATACACAGCAATCAAGGAAGCACTAACTGCCAAGATTACTGATGGCAGAAGTTTTCGAGCACATCCAGAACTAAAGAATGTGCTAGAAACAATCTCTAAGACCCTACTCAAAGAACAAAGCCAGGCTTGGTTTGATGAGTACAGCCAATCATTTGGTGGAGATGCTTCTTACAAGTACGCAAGAGCACTCACTGAGATTACAACTGACAAGAAGTGGATGGCAACGAGTGGGCAGTCTACATTCTATCAGGATGCAAAGTCATTCTTAGAATCTCGCTCAATGTTTGCTAATTTTTATCAAGCGCTCCCAGACTATGACCCACGTAAAGCAAAGTTAGTAAAAATGTACAACTCCTGGGTTGAGCAGAATGTTGGGCAATGGGATGCAAATCTTAGCGTATATATTACACGATACTTTGACAATGATACCCTAAAGGTGGTTAATTAATGATTGATAAGAATAAGAATGGAATTGACGATTCTAAAGAGTTAACCACTCCACTATCAGACCAACAGGCACTTGCTGGAGTAAGGGGCAATGCTTTGGCTAAAATCTTGGCTACTGCCTTTGCAAATAACACATCCAGCACTAACAACCCACGTTCTGGCACATCTGTATCTACCAATGTTCAACGCTTAAATGCAGCATCTGCTAAGGCTTTGTTAACGGCAGCCGCTCAAGACGAAGACTATATGGGCAAGTTAACTAACGCTGATGTAGAACAATTTATGAAAGAGTTTGAAAAAGAACAAAATCGTCAAATTCAAAAGGTGGTTACAACTACTGCTCAAAAAACAATAAGTGGCGGAACTACTCAAGACGCGGTTGACAGGACAACCGAGAGTACCCAGCGTACAGAGTATCCATCATTTTTTAATCTAGAGCAATTTACAAGAGACTTTATTTGGTCTAAGATTAATTTTAAAGATGAAGCGAATCTGGGCAACAAGGCTTTAACTGCCTTGGCTCAGGCTCGAGGAATCGTAGAAAAATTTCAAATTATAGGTGTATCACCCCAAGAGGTAAAAGCAGCAGCCAAGTTAATTGCCCGAGGCAAAAAAACAATTGAAGATTACACAATAGAACTTCAAAAGGTTGCAATAAAAGAATATCCTCAGTTTGCAGACCGTTTTGCAACTGACCCAACCCTAACAACAGACGACATTGCATCTCCCATTACTGGTCTACTGGCTAAAATCTGGGAAAAGGACATTAGCGAGATTAGAAAAATGAATCACCCAATTGTTAGTTCCTGGTTAAACTATGCTGGTCCAGACGGAAAGGGCAAACAACCCTCATACTACGACATCTTGCTACAAGCAAAGAAAGACCCTCTAAACGAACTCACATCATCGGCAAACGAGAACGCACGCGCTTCCGCAACTAGCCTATCTAGGGCGCTTGGATTTGGAGTATAATGGCTATTGCAAGAGAACCAGGAATGACTGCTGCAGAATTTAAGGATGCTAACGCAGCGGTGACTGCTGCACGAACTGCAAATAATAAACCAGCAGCCGCTCCAAAAGCCACACCTTATAATACTGGAACTGCATATAATCCTTTATCAGGAATGACTGTTGCACCTTATCAAGCCCAAGTACCAAAAAAACCACTTGTCAAGAAAATAGAAAAACCACTGGACACAGGGATTACAACTCAAGTACAAGGCCTACTAGATATAATTGCTAAACTTAAAGAAGAATTAGCAAAGTTAAAAGATGAAAAGCCAAAAGATGAAAAGCCAACACTTGCATTTGATACATTCAAAAATACCTATGCCCTTATTGTTGGTTCAAAAGAGGCAGACGAATTGTATGTTGAAAAGTTGTACAAGTTAACTAAAGGATACTTCGATACTGGTTCTACAATTG
>Ga0105050_10007861_pt1 | contig 12540 bp, 10 predicted proteins | sample FRY01_FD_78088 | JGI IMG/M metagenome (GOLD analysis project Ga0105050, IMG submission 78088) | Freshwater microbial communities from Lake Fryxell liftoff mats and glacier meltwater in Antarctica - FRY-01 | ecosystem: Environmental > Aquatic > Freshwater > Ice > Glacier meltwater ... | reverse complement strand
GCCCACAACGAGGCTCCAAAGCCCTTCATCTGGACGGCAAGTGCTCGTGACATTCTGGAAAAAGTCATGCGGGCGAAAGCAAAACTCAAAACAGTTCAAACAGCGTGAAACACTACACTAGCGTGTGATCACCTTGTCGCGCAACGGCTGCGACTCGGCATCGGACCCGGGCCATCTGGTCCGGGGACAAATCCGGACGCGCCATACCGACGTGTAACACCACTTGCGCCAGGCATGGACATGAGTATAGAATTTGTGACAAATGTACATTTCCAACGACAAAGGTGCGCCATGAGTGCTTTTCATCCCAGTGGCCTTGCCGCTGACCTGGCCGCGTTGGAGGCCACGGGAAAACCGATCCGCATCGGCCTGATCGGCTCCGGCATGATGGGCGCGGACATCGTGACCCAGGTGCTGCAGATGCGCGGTATCGTGGTCGCGGCGATCGCCGACATCAACGTGCCGGCAGCCGTGGCGGCACTGGCATGCGCCGGCCACGACCCGCAGGCCCATCGCATTGTCGAGACGGCCAGTGCGCTGGAGCAGGCGATCGGTGACCGGAAGATCGCCATCACCCAGAATGCCGACCTGGTGTGCACCTGCGCGCTGATCGACGTCGTCGTCGACGCGACCGGCAAGCCGGCGGTCGGGGCGCAGATCGGCCTGACGGCGATGGAGCATGGCAAGCACCTGATCATGATGAACGTCGAGGCCGACGTGACCATCGGTGCCTACCTCAAACACGAGGCCGACCGGATGGGCGTGGTCTATTCGCTCGGTGCCGGCGACGAACCCAGTGCCGCGATCGAACTGATCAACTTCGTCTCGGCGCTCGGTTACCCGGTAATCGCTGCGGGTAAGGGCAAGAACAACCCGCTCAATGTCGACGCCACGCCCGACGACTATTCGCATGAGGCCCTGGGCAAGGGCCTCAATCCGCGCATGCTGGTCGAGTTTATCGACGGCTCCAAGACCGCGGTCGAAATGTCGGCGATCGCCAATGCCACCGGTCTGGTGCCCGATATCGCCGGCATGCACGGGCCGGCCGCTTCGCTGAAGGAACTGCACCAGGTGTTGTGCCCGGTCGCTGATGACGGCATCCTGGGGCGTAAGGGCGTGGTCGACTACACGGTCGGCAAGGACGTCGCACCCGGCGTGTTCGTCGTGGCCGAAATGGCTCATCCGCGGCTGCGCGAACGCATGGATTACCTCAAACTGGGTAAGGGGCCTTATTACACCTTCTACCGGCCGTACCACCTGTGCAGTCTCGAGGTGCCGCTGACCTGCGCCCGGGCAGTGTTGTACCGGCGCGCCGACATGGCGCCGCTGGCCAAACCCGCGGCCGAAGTCTGTGCGCTGGCCAAACGCGACCTCAAGCCGGGTGATCGGCTCGACGCGATCGGCGAATATACCTACCGGGCCTGGGCCATGGCCGCGCCCGAAGCGCGCGCCGCTGGTGCCGTTCCCTGCGGCCTGCTGGAACAGGCCACGGTCACCGCGCCGGTGCGCAAGGGCGAACTGCTGACGCATGCCAACACCGCGGTCGACGCGAACTCGCGCATCGTCGAGCTGCGCCGTCGGCAGGACAAACTGGTCTACGGCGCATGAGCCGCCGGGCCGTTCCCAAGGCGAATCCCGCTGTGCGCAGCACGGAGGATGGTCCAGTTAGCGCGCGCCGCACGGGGGTCGCATGAGCGAATCCAGACTGAAAGAACGCGCGGCGCCGGTCGCGCCGGCCTACAAGCGGCTGGGGCGTGAAACGCTGCACAAGGCCTTACACCAGATGGTGTTGATTCGCCGCTTCGAGGAAGGTGCGGAACAGGCCTACATGCGTGGCCTGGTGCACGGCACCATGCACTTGTCGATCGGCCAGGAGGCCAGCGCCGTCGGTGTCGGCATCAACCTGCGCGACGGTGACTGCATCACCTCGACGCATCGCGGGCACGGGCATTGCATCGCCAAGGGCGCCGAGCCCAAATACATGTTTGCCGAATTCTTCGGCAAGGACACCGGTTATTGCCGCGGTCGCGGCGGCTCGATGCACATCGCCGATCTTGCCGGCGGCAATCTGGGCGCCAACGGCATCGTCGGCGGCGGAATTCCAATCGCTGTCGGCGCGGCTCTGGCGCTCAAGCAGACGCGCAAGCCCAACGTCGTCGTGTGTTTCTTCGGCGACGGCGCGAACAACGAAGGCGCATTCCACGAAGGCCTGAACATGGCCACGATCTGGAAGCTGCCGGTGGTCTTTGTCTGCGAAAACAACCAGTACGGGATGTCGATGTCGACCGAACGTTCGACGGCGGTCAAGCGTATTGCCACGCGCGCCGCGGCTTATGGCATGCCGGGTGTCACCGTCGACGGCAACATTTTTGCCGACGTCTCCGAAGCGGCGCACGAGGCGATCGAACGCGCCCGCGATGCGGGCGGGCCGACGCTGGTCGAATGCCTGACCTATCGCCATCGGGGCCATTCCAAGAGCGACCGCAACCGTTACCGCACCAAGGAGGAGATTGACTCCTGGATCGCGCGCGACCCCATCGGGCTGTTCGAGCAGGACTTGCTGCGCAACGGTTTGATCGCCCAGGCCGAGATCGACGCCTTGCACGAGGGCGTGGTGCAGGAAATCGAAGCCGCAGTGGCGTTTGCCAATGACAGCCCGGCGCCTGATCCCGCAAGCCTGACCGACTTCGTATATGCAACCCCCACGACCCAGGCGACCCATGTCCAGTGAAGTGCGTGAGCTGAGTTATGCGCAGGCCATCCAGGAGGCGCTGGCGATCGCGATGGAACGCGACGAGCGCGTGTTCCTGATGGGCGAGGACATTGGTGTCTACGGCGGTGCGTTCCAGGTCACCGGCGACCTGGTGCAGCGTTTCGGCGAAGACCGCGTCATGGACACGCCGATTTCCGAATTGGGAGGCGCCGGCGTCGCGGTAGGCGCCGCCATGATGGGCCGCCGGCCGGTATTCGAGTTCCAGTTCTCGGACTTTGCCACGCTGGCGATGGAGCAGATCGTCAACCAGGCGGCGAAGATGCGTTTCATGCTCGGCGGCAAGGCATCGGTGCCGCTGGTCATGCGTTTCCCGAGCGGCTCGGGCACCGGCGCCGCGGCGCAACACAGCCAGAGCCTTGAGGCCTGGTTCGCGCACGTGCCCGGCCTCAAGGTCGTGCAACCGTCCACGCCACACGACGCCAAGGGCATGCTGCTGGCGGCGATCGAAGATCCCGATCCGGTGATGTTCTTCGAGCACAAGCTGCTTTACAAGATGAAGGGGCCGGTGCCCGAAGGTTATTACACCGAGGCGCTGCACGAGGCACGCATCCGCCGCGAAGGCAGCGACGTGACGATCGCGGCCAGCGCCATCATGGTGCACCGCGCGCTGGAGGCGGCCGAGGCCCTGGCGCAGCAAGGTGTATCGGCCGAGGTCGTCGACCTGCGTTCGCTGCGGCCGCTCGACGAGGGCACGCTGGTGGCCAGCGTCAGCAAGACGACGCGCCTGGTATGTGTCTACGAAGGCACCAAGCAACTGGGCATCGGCGCGGAGGTGAGCGCGATGATCGCCGAAAGCGCGGCCTTCGACCGGCTCGATGCGCCGATCATCCGGCTCGGCGGCGCAGACTGTCCGTTGCCCTACAACCCGCAGCTGGAAAAAGCCGCCGTTCCCCAGGTCGACGACATCGTCGCGGCGGTGCTCCGGTCGGTCGAGGCGAGGGTCTGACATGAGCCGCGACGGTCACCACATTCACTGCCGCCCAGGCGCGCGTTCAATGTCCTGCGGGCGGCCGGGCGGGTATTGACATGGCGATCGAAGTCATACTGCCGCGGGTCGACATGGACATGACCGAGGGCAAGATCGCCCAGTGGTACGTGCGCAATGGCGATCCGGTCAGCAAAGGCCAGGTGATCTTTGAGATCGAAACCGACAAGGCGACGATGGAGATCGAGGCCACGGCCGATGGCGTGCTGCAAGGCAGCGACGGCGCCACCGAGGTCGTGTTGCCGGTTGGCCATGTCGTCGGCTGGATCGTGCAGCCCGGCGAAGCCATCCCCACGAACGGCGCAGCGGCATCGACGGCAGCCCCTGGCGAGCATGCGCCGACGCAGCTCGACGCGACCGTGCCTGCCGCCGAAGAACTTGCCGCTACCACGCCAAAGCCTTGCGGCGCGACGGCAGATGCCATACCGCGGCAAGGGGCCGGCGACACCACACACGTATTACGTGCCACGCCGCTGGCGCGCAGCATCGCCCGTGCCCAGGGGGTCGATCTGCTGGCCGTCAACGGCTCCGGCCCGGCTGGCCGGGTTTTGGCGCGCGACCTGCCGGAGCGCAATACACACGCCGCGGCGTTGCATCTGCACTGGTTCAACCGCGGCGCTGGTGTGCCGCTGGTGCTGCTGCATGGTTTTGGCACCTCGACGGGATCGTGGCGCCCGCTGGCGCAGCAACTGGGCGACGTGCCGGTGCTGGGAATCGACTTGCCGAACCACGGCAAGTCGCCGCGGGGCGCCGTCTGGCACCTGGACGCGGTGGCGCGTCTGTTGCTGGCGCGCCTGGACCAGGAAGGCATCACGGCACTGCACCTGGCCGGGCATTCGATGGGCGGCGGCGCCGCCATCGCGCTGGCGCCTTTGCTGCAGCAGCGCCTGCGTTCGCTGACCTTGCTGGCGCCGCTTGGCCTGGGTCCGCAGATCAACGGTGCGTTCATCGACGGCATGTTGCGCGCGACCCGGCTGGAAAGCCTGCAGCCGTGGCTGGCCTTGTTGTTCGGTGACCCAGTGCGGCTCAGCGCGTCGTTTGCCGCCACCGCCTGGAGCGAACTGGAGTCGGCCGATGCCCGCGCCGCGCTGGCCGACATGGCTGAGAACCTGCTTCCCGACGGCACGCAGGCCGAGTCGCTGCGCGACCGGCTGGCCGACCTGGCGGTTCCGGTCAAGCTGGTCTGGGGTACGCACGATCGCATCGTCCCGCCGGAACACGCGTCCGGTGTGCCAGGGGCGGTGGCGCTGCACTTGTTGCCCGGCGTCGGCCACCTGCCGCAGGTCGAGGCGGTTGCGCTGGTGGCGTCGCTGCTGCGCCAGCAACTGGCCGCGGCCAACGCCGCCGGCAACCGATAGGAACACTCAAACCATGACTGCCCTGCGCATCCTGATCAGCAACGACGACGGCCATTTTTCGTCCGGCATCGCCGCCCTGGAGCGCGCGGCGGCGACGTTGAGCGACGATGTATGGGTCGTCGCGCCAGAAAAAAAGCGCAGCAGCATGGGCCACCAGATCTCGCTGCACGAAGCCTTCGAACTCACCCGGCTGGCGGAGCGGCGCTACATGTGTTCCGGTACCCCTGCCGATTGTGCGATTGCGGCGATGGCCTGGCTGTTTGCCGATTCGCGCAAACCGGAACTTGTCTTGTCGGGCGTCAACGAAGGGCGCAACATCGGCGAAGACATTGCGTATTCGGGCACGATGTCGATCGCCCGCGAAGCCAGTTTTTGGGGTGTGCCGGCGATTGCGTTTTCGGCGCCCAAGGAGATCGATTTCGGCGCCCCGGCGTTGGATCGCTGGTTGGCCGGCGTGGTGGGCGGATTTGCACGCGATATTTCCGCCTGGCACCGTCCTGACTCGTGGCTGAGCGTCAACCTGCCGTCGGCTGTGCCGGCGCCGTTGCGCCACGCGCTGCCGGGTCGGGCAAAAATCGCCGCTGAGATCGAGGCGCAGACGACGCGCGGCGCGACCACGGTGTTGCGTTATGCCAAGGGGCGCGCAGGGGTATCGTTAATGGGTGACGAGGCCAGTGTGCTCGATGCAGGTGGTGCATCCGTGTACCGGCTATGCTGGAATGCGTCGATGCCGGTGGACGACCCGGTGCTCGACAGCATCAATCGCGTTTTGAGCTGACGCGATGGGTGCTGGAAACAGAAAGAAGATGTCATGGCCATGAACCTGTTCGACTTGCCTTTCAAGGTATTGCGCAGCCTGCCGAGCCCGCTCAAATTCCCGCTGGCACTCAAGGAACTGTCCGATGGCATGCGCACCCGCAGGGAAACGGTCCGCACGCCGGCTACCGCCAAGCGCCTGCCGCTGGTCGACGACAGCCAGATCAGCGGCATGCAGATCGGTGAAGTCAGCGGCGACAGCGCCATCGTCTGGGCGCGCCTGCCGTATGCCTGCGACGTCGCCGTTGCCTGGAGTTCACAAGGGCCAGAAGGCCCGTGGAACCGATTGGCTGCGCCGCAGGCGCTGGACGTGACCGATTTCACGACCCGCGCGCGCTTGACCAGGCTGCCGCCGGACAGCACGATCCACGTGTCGGTGGTCGCGCTGGCGCTGGAGGCCGCGCATGCGGCCCAGTGGGTGCGTAGCTCGGTGTTCCGCTCCGCACCGGCCGGATTGCGGGCGGTGAAGTTTGCCTGGTCGGCCGACGTCAACGGCCAGGGATTCGGCATCAATCCACAGGCCGGCGGCATGCGGATCTTCAAGACCATGTGCGAGCGTGAGCTGGACTTTTTCGTGCATTGCGGTGACACCATCTATGCCGATCATCCCTTGCCGCATCGGATCGACGACGAACGCGGGCGCAGCTGGAGCAATATCGTTTCGTCATCCAAGACCAAGGTCGCCGAGACGATTGCGGAATACCGCGGCAACTTCCGCTACAACTGGCTCGACCCGCATTTCGCGCGTTTCTGTTCCGAGGTGCCGCAGGTCGTCATCTGGGATGACCACGAGGTCGTGAACAACTGGTCGCCGTCGCTCGACCTGGGTCGCGACCAGCGCTACCGGATCAAGGATCTCAAGCTGCTTGCCGCGACCGCCGCGCGGGCGTTCCGTGAATATTCTCCGCTGCCGCTGGAGGGCTTCGACGGCGCCGGATCGCTCTACCGGCGCGTCTCCTACGGGCCCTTGCTCGACCTCTTTGTCGTCGACATGCAGACCTACCGGGGGCCGAATTCGCACAACCTGCAGACCGAAGCCGACGAAGACACCGCGTTTCTCGGTGCGACCCAGATTCGATGGCTGAAACAGGCGCTGCTGGCGTCGACCGCGCAATGGAAGGTCATCGCGGCGGGAATGCCGATCGGCACCAACGTCGCCGACGGCCATGACGCGCAGGGCCGGATCAAGTGGCAAGGCGTGGCCAACGGTGACGACGGCGCACCCAAGGGGCGTGAGATCGAGATCGCCGACCTGCTGTCGTTCATCAAGCGCAATGCGATCCACGACATCGTATGGTTGTGCGCCGACGTGCATTACACAGCCGCGCACTATTTTGACCCTTCCAAGGCGGCGTACCAGAATTTCCTTCCGTTCTGGGAGTTCGTCTCGGGTCCGCTGCATGCAGGCTCGTACGGGCCGTTCGCGGCCGACGCCACGTTCGGTGTCCAGGTGCGTTATTCGCGTGCGTCGCCCGTCAGGGGCGCGAGCCCGGCGGCAGGTTACCAGTTTTTCGGGGAAGTGGCGATCGACCCCGACTCACGCCGCTTGACGGTGCAGTTGTGCGACGTGGAAGGAGCCGTATTGCATACCCAGGTGATCGAACCACACCACAATGGGGTTTGACATGCCTGGGCGAACTTGCAGTTGCAGGATTGACTTCGGTATGTCTCGATCCTGTGGTCCGGGGTTTGCCAAGTCTGGCAAATTGGTCGGACAGTATTTTTTAAACAAAGGAGACCGTATGAACCATCTATCCATCAAGCGCCGCATCTGGTTGCTGTGCGCAGCGGCCGCGCTCGCGATGCCGCAAGTCGGCATCGCGCAGTCGGGCAACGTGTCCGGTAACCTGGTGCTTTACACCTCGCAGCCGGACAAGGACATGAAGGGAACCATCGCCGAGTTCAACAAGAAACACCCCAACGTCAAGGTGGAGGTGTTCCGCTCCGGCACGACCGAGGTGTTGAACAAGCTGCGCACCGAGTTGTCCGCCGGCGCGCCGCAACCCGACGTGGTGCTGCTGGCCGATGCGGTGACGATGGAGTCGCTGAAGAAGGACGGCGTTCTGATGGCGCTGAAGAACGCCAACGTATCGGGTATTCCCGCGCAGTTCTATGACCCGGAGAAGTACTACATCGGGACCAAGGTCATCAGCTCGGGCCTGGTCGTCAATACCAAGTCCAAGTTCAAGCCCACGTCGTGGAAGGATCTGCTCAACCCGGAGTTGAAGAACCAGATCGCGATGCCCAGTCCGTTGTATTCGGGTGCCGCCGCGATTTCCCTCGGTGCCTGGCTGGGTGATCCCGCGCTCGGGGCCTGGAACTATGTCGAGGGCCTCAAGGCCAACGGTGCCATCGCCGTGCGCGGCAACGGCGCCGTGTTGCAGCAGGTCGCCACTGGTGAGAAATCGGTTGGTATCCTGGTCGACTTCATGGCGCTCAATGCCAAGGCCAAGGGTTCGCCGGTCGAGTTCGTCATCCCCAAGGAAGGCCTGACCTTCGTCACCGAGCCGGTCGCGGTGCTAAAGACGGCCAAGAACGTGCCGGCGGCTGAGGCCTTCGTCAACTTCCTGCTGTCGCCAGAAGGCCAGCAGTTCTCGACGTCGCTCGGTTATGTGCCGATCCTCAAGGGAGTCAAGGCCCCCGATGGATATCCGTCGGCCGAGCAGATGAAGTTCATGCCGCTCGATACCGGCAAGATCCTCGAAGGCGTCGAGTCCAGCAAGAAGCGTTTCGGGGAAATCTTCGGCGGCTGATCCAGTCGCGGCTTCCTAGTGCCCATGGCGTCTTTGCTGATCCGGTGCGGAGCGCGGCAAAGGGGCCCCACCCCTAAGCTTCGGGTTTTCTGACTATGCTCGGCCGCGTCAAATTCTGGAATCGCAGCGAGCAGGCGGCGACTGTCGTCTGCTTGTTGTTCCTGTTGTTGTTTGCCCTGTTGCCGGTGGCGCGGCTGGCGATCGAACTGGTCGTCGGCCTGCTTGGCAGCCAGCGGGGCGCGATGCTCGCGGCGCTGCAATCGTCGGCCACGCTGACCGCGACCTGGCACTCGATCGAGGTTGGTCTGGTCGGTGCGCTGATCGCCTCGGTGTATGGCCTCATCGTTGCCAGCCTGGTCACCTTGACCAACGTGCGCTTTCGCAACTGGATCGTCTACGCCTTCGTCGTGCAGGCGATGTTGCCACCCCAGGTGGTGGCGCTGGCGTGGCTGCAGATCTGGGCCCCGCTGCGTGACCTGCTGCAGGCATGGGGCTGGGAAAATGCGTCGGCGTTCGGCAATCCGCTGCAGGGCCGCGGTGGCATCATGCTGCTGCTGGGCGTGCATTACGCGCCGCTGGTATTCCTGACCGTGCGCGCCGGACTGCTCAATGTGCCGGCCGAGGTGATCGAGGCGACGCGGGTCAGCGGTGCCAGGCCGTCCGTCGTGCTGCTGCGTGTCATCTGGCCATTGGTGACGCCGGCACTGGCCGCGGGCACGGCGCTGGCGTTTGTCTCGTGCATCGGCAATTTCGGCATTCCCGCATTCCTCGGCATCCCGGCGAACTATCTGGTGTTGCCGACGCTGATCTACCGCGAGTTGTCGGGATTTGGCAGCAGCGCGATTCCCAACGCGACGATGTTGTCGTTGATTGTGAGCCTCCTGGCCGGGCTGGGCATCCTGTTGCAACATCGTTTCGCCAGCAAGGGCCACTTCAAGGTCACGCCCTCGCGCCTGGTCGGCCCGCCGTTCCAGTTGCAGCGCGCGCGCCCCTGGATCGAGGCGACGCTGCTCGGCCTGCTGTTGCTATTGCTGCTGGCGCCCTTGGCCGCCTTAATGGCCAAGTCGCTGCGCCCCGGGCCCGGTGTGCCGTTGACCTGGGCGAGCGCGACGCTGGAGCACTACATCTACGTGCTCAAAGACAACGACGCGACGGTACGCGCCTTTGTCAACAGCATCGGCATGTCGGTGATGGCGGCGCTGGTGCTGGCGGCTGTGGCGTTGTTGATGGCCTACCTGATGGAATACCGCCGCTCGCCCTGGCTCAACCGGCTGAGCTACCTGATCGAAGTGCCGTACGTATTGCCAGGCGTCGTGTTGTCGATCGCGATGATCCTGCTGTACCTCAAGCCGGTGCTGGGCATCTCGCTGTACAACACCATCGGCATCATCTTCCTGGCCTATCTGGCGCGTTTTCTGGCGATCCAGTTGCGCCCCATCATCAGCGGCTTCCAGCAACTGCCGGTGGAAATGCTCGAGGCGGCGGAGGTGTTTGGGGCCCCGTTCCTGCGCCGCCTGCGCAGCATCGTGATTCCGCTGTTGCTGCCGTCGATCACAGCAGGCGCAATGCTGGTCGTGTTGCTGGCGCTGAACGAACTGACGATTTCCGCCCTGTTGTGGTCGTCCGGCGCAGAAACACTGGGTGTTGCCGTGTTCAACCTGGAGCAAGGCGGCGAATCGGCGGCGGCGGCGGCGATCGGTATTGTGTCCGTCGTCGTCGCCAATCTAATCATGTTGTTGGCGTCCATCGCGGGACGACGTCTTCCTTCTGGAGTCTTGCCATGGCGAGCGTGAGTCTGAAACGAATCCACAAAACCTATGGCAGCGGCGCGCAGTCGCACCATGCGCTCAAGGGCGTGTCGCTGGACCTGGCCGACGGCGAGTTCATCGCGTTGCTCGGACCGTCGGGGTCGGGCAAGACCACCATGTTGCGCGCGATTGCCGGCCTGGAGGACATCGACGACGGCGAGATCAGGATTGGCTCGGACACCGTGTCGAGCGCCACGGGCACGTCACGCCGCCACCTGCCGCCCGAGAGTCGCCAGGTGTCGGTCGTGTTCCAGAGCCATGCCTTGTGGCCGCACATGACGGTGCATGACAACATCGCGTTTCCGCTGCGCCAAAGCGGCACGCCCGCTGCGGACGTGGGACGCCGTGTGCGCGATGCGCTGGCAGCGGTCGAACTCGACGACCTGGCGCAACGTTTCCCGGGTCAGTTGTCGGGCGGGCAACGCCAGCGGGTTGCACTGGCGCGAGCAATGGTCGGCGCGCCGCGCGTGTTGCTGTTCGACGAACCGCTGGCCAGCCTGGACACGGAGCTGCGCCGCGACATGATGCGGCAGATTACCAAGGCGCGGCGCAGCGACATGCCGATGATCTACGTCACCCACAACCAGGAAGAGGCGCTGGCGCTGGCCGACCGGATCGCCGTGCTGGCGCATGGCCAGATTGCCCAGCTCGCCAGTCCGTCCAAGTTGTGCCGCGAACCGGCCAGCGCAATGATCGCGGCATTCGTCGGCGGTGGCAACGTTCTCGACGCCAAGGTCGTGCGCAAGATCGACGCGCATTCGGTCGCCGTGTCGGTGCGCGGCCATGAATTTGTCGCGCGCTGCGGCCGCCTGCCCGATTCCGATAACGTGCAGGTCTGTATTGCACCGGGGGCGGTGTCTTTGACGACGCAGGACGATGCACTTGAGTTGCGCGTCACCTTCGTGTTCTACCAGGGGGGCAGCTACCTGGTGGAGACCGACCTGGCGCGTTACGGCCGGAGTTTCTTTTCCTGTGAGTTGCCACTTGACGTGTTGCCGAAGAAGGACGACTTGGTGCGCCTGCAGGTGCAAGACGCCTGGGTCATTCCGCAGGATGAAGAAAACGCCATGGGCGCCGGCGCGGCGGCCTGACGTCGCACGTCGCATACCCACGATCTGCGTGATCTGGCCACGGCGCACCGGCACATCGATCACGGTGCCCGCGTCAAACTGCACCGTCCGCAATCGCGGGTCCGGTGCCGAGCGCAGGCCGGTCGGTACCGTCGGTAGGGTGCCCAGGTGTCGGGTACCGTCATGCGGGCCACCTGGTCGTAGTCGCGCGGGAGCAGCTGGAAGTTGTAGGACTCGCGGGAGCGTTCGACGCGTCCAGGGTGGCGACGACGCTCGTCTCGCCCGTCGTGCGATCCACGACAACCGGGTACGGCGCCGGCGGCAGGCGCAGGCTTTGGAAGGTGGCCATACTGAACCCCAGCAACGCCAGAACAACACCGGCGCCAGCGGCGATCCAGCCGCGGCGGCCGGAGGCGATGGCCTGTGCGATGCGATCCTGTTCCCAGCTGTTGGCCGCGGCAATGGACGCGACAGCCTTCTTTGACAGGGGCAGGCGTCCGTCCTTTGACAGATTGAACAGCGCAGCGGAATCGGTGGTGATGGTGGTGGTAGCGGCGGTGAGCACCAGGCCGAGGCCGAGAACAGGGCCCGAGCAGGCAGCAGGTTGCACAAAGTGTACGAATCGCCTGAATTGCGATAAAGGCTGGATTGCGGTGCTGAAATGTGTTTTCATTGCCAACCTTATCGCTGATGTGAAGTCCTGGCGCCATACATTAGCGGGAAAAGAAAATATATCAGGCTAAAACGTGCATATCATATAAATACAGTCTGTTGCAAAATATTAGTGTACCCATGAAGTCAAAAAGTTGCGTAATAAGAGTCTCTTGCAAAACTAAAAAATTCCAAATATTGCAGTGCAACATGCGACTTCGGGAGTCGATTTTTCTGACTTTTCATCGCGCGTGAGTAGCTTCGCTAGATTTTCCGCATGGTTTTCATTTTTCAGTTTGTGACTTGTCCTGCATTCCTGCGAATGC
>Ga0105050_10007854_pt1 | contig 12547 bp, 11 predicted proteins | sample FRY01_FD_78088 | JGI IMG/M metagenome (GOLD analysis project Ga0105050, IMG submission 78088) | Freshwater microbial communities from Lake Fryxell liftoff mats and glacier meltwater in Antarctica - FRY-01 | ecosystem: Environmental > Aquatic > Freshwater > Ice > Glacier meltwater ... | reverse complement strand
ACCAGACCCGTTGCTGCGTGTTCAGAACGATCAGCCAGGCGAACGCAAAAACAAAGGCTGGTATCCCAAACCCGACAAACCCGATAAACGCTGCGGTCAGCAACGCGCTTAGCAAGAAAAAGACCGGAATGGCTACGACATGCAACTGCATATGTCTGATCCCGGAATTGTGAGTCATAACTCCGCGCAGCACCAGCCACGCCCCCCCCGCCGTCAGCGCGGCGCTGACGATCATCGGCAGGATGGCGGGCACGGGGTCAAGCTCCGGTGCCCTGAAGGATGCCATCAGCGCAGGATTGAACAAAACCCCATACCAAGCGATTGCAGCCCAGATCAGAAAGAAGATACCCGCCGCATAGCCCGCAGGCTGCGGTGCGGGGTTATCTCGCTTATCAATGTCTGACACATCTACAGTCCTTCTGGTTGGAATGGGGCTGACCCATGACCGTCGCTGGAAAGCGTGGGGTCACTTTTTGCTTGCGACCACCAGTTCGTTTTCCTCCAAAATGGGATAGACGGCTTTGTCCTGTTTATCGAGGAATGCGGCAAAACCTTCGCGGCCATCCGGCGCGATGATAAACCCTGCCGACTGCGCCGCGGCCAGAAACTCTGGGCCGGCAACCGCGCTCAGGACAGCTTGTTCCAGACGGGCTGCGCGATCTTCAGGAACGCCTTGGGGCATGAAAAGCCCGACAAAATCCTGAAACACGAAGGGAAACCCTGCTTCGGTAAAGGTCGGGACGTCGGGCGCGCGGAAGTGGCGCGCGTCCCCCGCGACGTCCAAAATAGTGACATCGCCACTTTTTGCGAGGCCGATCATTTGCGCAGTTGGCACTGTGGTGGTATTGGCTTCTCCCGAGGCAATCGCCGCCACCGCAGGGGCATAACCTTGGTAGGAGATTGTGGCAAAGGGCGTTTCAATCGTCTTTTGGATCAAGAGTGAGCTGATATTGGCAAAACCACCCGGACCGTCATCAGAATTGATGATCGCCATCGGGTCGGATTTTGCCTTATCGACAAATGCTTGCAGCGTGTCGATGCCGGAATCGGTCCGCACGCTGATAGAGGCGGGGGATTTTTCAATCACAGCCAAGGGGGCCAGCGTCGCATAGGGGGGGGCACTTGCGTTCATATAGGTTTGCGCGATCACATGCAGGCCCATCACGCCGATGGTATAGCCGTCAGACTCCGCTGCTGCCGCCTGACGTACCCCTGTAGTGCCCGCAGCACCGGGTTGGTTGTTTACAACCACAGGCTGCCCCAACTCTTTGCTAAGGTATTCAGCGACCAGACGGCCCACCGTGTCATGCGCACCGCCCGCAGGCCATGCAACGATCATGGTGATCGGCTTGTCGGGAAACTGCTGGTCTGCTGCCGGGGCAACGGCAAGCGGTCCGGCCAGAATTGTCGTGGCCAAACCAAGGATCAGTTAGCGGCGAAGGGTGTTTGTCATGTCTCTCTCCCATTGTGAAATTCGGGCCGTTTTTTCGAATCGACCCATATCGTTTGCATGCTAACGGCTTGCGTTTTGTTTAGTCAACAACCGTTGAATCTTTCAACCATCGGCATAGGCCATGCCGATTTTTGGCCTTTGTGTCGGGACAGGAGCGGCTGATGCTTCTGTCCCTACGACCAAATATGGGCCTGACCTAGCGACCTGACACGACCTCGGGCACGCGCGTGGCGGGGGGGGTGTTGCGGCTGCGCCCGCTTGTCACAACGCCGTCAATGATGGTCATGCCGACGCCAGGCAAATTGCCCAGCTGTACACTTTCCAGCATGGTTTTGCCCGGCGTGTGCTGCGCTTGATCCATCAGCACGAAATCGGCGGAATAACCAATTTCCAACAGGCCGACATCCAGCTCTCGTTGGCGCGACGTATTGCCGTTGCTGAAACAGAACGCGATTTCGGCCGGAACATTGCCAAGGCCAGACAGCATCGCCACCATCCGCAAAATACCAAGCGGCTGTACGCCCGACCCGGCAGGACCATCGGTTCCAAGGATGATCTGGTCCAATTTGCCCAATTCGCGGGCGGTGTTCAGCGTCAGTAAGGCCGCGCGTTCATTGCCGTTATGCACAATTTCAAGGCCCTTCAAGCAGCTTTCGCACAGGCAAATGATCTGGTCGTCGGGCAGCGCGGAGTGGCCGCCATTGATATGCCCCACCACATCGGCACCCGTTTCCAGCACCATATCCGCGTCAATGAGGCCAGATCCGGGGATAGAGGGCCCGCCGGTGTGGATTGTGCTTTGGATGCCGTATTTGCGCGCCCAATCGACCATCTGCCGGGCGGTTTTTCCGTCTTTTACCGAGCCTAGGCCGACCTCTCCCAGATATTTCACGCCTGCGTCGGCCAGTTCCTTAAAGTCATGCTCCTCCATCCCGTGTTCAATAACCGGCGCACCCGCCAGCACCTTGACACCGGAGGGGCGAAAATTTTCGTACCAGCGCTGTGCCGCAATCGCCATCGCTTTCAGGCCAACAATGTCGCGGGGACGGCCGGGCATATGCACCTCACCTGCGGAAATCATCGTGGTAACCCCGCCATGCAAAGTGGAATCGATCCAGTTCAATTGCTGCTGGCGCGGGGTATAATCACCGATAACAGGGTGCACATGGCTGTCGATCAGGCCGGGGGCCAGCGTTACGCCTTTTGCGTCAACCGTGGTGGTGGCCCCTTCGGTATCAAGATCCTTCTCATATCCAAAAGCTGCGATTTTGCCATTGATTGCAATCACACAATCGCCGTCTGCAATCGGTGCCTCCATCTTGCCGGTCAACAGCATGCCAACGTTTCGGATCACCATTTTTTCTGTTGTTTCATTCATTCGCTTGGCCCTCCTGCGATTAGTTCATTTGCACACTAACACTGAATCTGCCTGAATCAAGATAAATGGCGGGCTGAGGCATGGCGCAATGGTAGGGATTGTTATAAAATTAAGGAACGGAAAAAAGCAAATGCGCAGCATGACGGAGCAAGCACCCTTGACCGATAAGCAAACTGACACCAACGAACGACCTTTTGAGGGGGTTTTGCTGCTGGACGAACAGGTGGGCTATTTGCTGCGTCTTGCAAACCAGCGTCATTCCGCGATTTTTCAGAGCAACGCGCCGTTTGGCTTGACCCCCACCCAGTTTGCGACATTTGTCCGGCTGTCGCAGTTGGGCGAATGTTCGCAGAACTTTCTTGGCCGGGAAACCGCGATGGATGTGGCCACCATCAAGGGCGTAGTGGATCGCCTGCACAAAAAGGGCTTGATAGAGTTGAAGCGTGACCCCAATGATCGGCGGCAGCTGATCGTGTCCGTCGCGCCAGAGCATGCGACCATCATCGCGCAGCTTCATGCCGCCGGGCACGACATTTCCCGTGCCACACTAAGCCCATTAAGCGCGGCGGAGCAGGAAACCTTTTTGCGGCTTTTGAAAAAGATTACCTGAGCGGCGGGTTGGGGGCCCTTTCCCTGACCAAATCTTCCCTGACCCTGCGATTTGACCTGGCACAAATCAAACTGTGTTGCAGGCGCTTCGCGTCACCCCACCCTGACAGTCAATTCCGTTTGACAGATACAAAAACCTCAGTTTAATGTTGGTATGCAAACAAAATATCGATATGGGGGTCTGTCCGTTGTTCTATTCGGCACCAAGTTCAGTACAAGACGCTCTGGCGGTTTTGAAATCGTCACGCCCGCGCATCATCGCCGGGGGCACTGATTTTTTCCCCAGCCAACGCGCCGGGTGTCAAGATCGCAATCTGCTGGACTTGACCCGTATTGAGGGGTTTCGCGGCATCACCCAAACCGCCAGCGGTTGGCGCATCGGGGCCGCGACCACTTGGACCGACATTGTAAAAGCCCCATTGCCCGCAGCCTTTGACGCGCTCAAGCAAGCCGCGCTTGAGGTCGGTTCAATTCAGATTCAAAACCGTGGCACCTTGGCGGGTAATATCTGCAACGCCTCGCCCGCGGCAGATGGTTTGCCGCCACTGCTGGCACTGGAAGCCGAGGTGGAGATTGTTTCAAGCGATAACAGGCGCCGTGTGCCGCTGTCGCACTTCGTGACCGGGGTGCGTAAAATTGATCTGGCCGCAGATGAGCTGGTGGAGGCGATCCACATTCCCACCCTGCCGGGCGATATGACCAGCGCCTTTGCCAAACTGGGCAGCCGCAAATACCTGGTGATTTCCATTGTCATGGTGGCGGCGAATATGCAGGTGCGCAACGGGGTCGTCCATCAGGTGCGTATCGCGGGCGGGGCCTGTTCGCCAGTGGCGCAAAGACTGCCAGCGCTGGAGGCACTTGTGCAGGGCATGGCGGTTGCAGATTTGGGCGTGCTGGATCTTGGCGATGATGCCCTGTTTGCCCCGCTCAGCCCGATCGCGGACGTGCGCGGCAGTGCGGCATATCGAACGCGCGCGGTTGCTGAACTATGCCGCAGGTCGCTGATGCAGGCCGCGACGGGAGGGGAAACGATATGGACCAACGTGTGACCGATACGGGCTTGGCCTTTGTGCTGAATGGTGAGGCGGTCAGCATAGCACCTGCACCGGGAGAGCGGTTGTCAGAAAGCCTTCGGGAACGGCTGGGGGCGCGGGATGTCAAAATTGGCTGCAATGCTGGTGATTGCGGTGCCTGCACGGTGCTGATTGACGGTGAAACCGTCTGCGCCTGTCTGGTCCCGACCCATCAGGCCGCAGGCTGCAACGTTGAAACGCTGTCTGGCTTGGTGACCTCGGACAAGATGGCACAACGGTTGGTGCATACCTTTCAAGATCACGGTGCCGCGCAATGCGGTATTTGCACCCCCGGTATGATGGTGTCTGCCGTGGCGCTGTTGCGTGAAAATCCTACCCCGACTGAGGCGGCGGTCAAGGATGCGCTTGGCGGCGTTTTGTGCCGCTGCACGGGCTACCGCAAGATCATAGACGCGGTGATCGCCACGCCTGCTACGCCAGTGGGCACGATTGGTGTGGGCGCTTCCATCCGGCGGCTGGACGGGCTGGAAAAGGTCACGGGGTTGGAGGCGTTTGGCGATGATGTGGCCCCGGCGGGAACGCTGGAAATTCGTGTGATCCGGTCACCGTTCGCACGCGCTGCGTTTTCGCTGGGCGATATTGAGGGTTGGCAGGCGGCGCGGGACGGGATCAAGGCGGTCTTGACCGCAGCCGATGTGCCGGGCCTGAATGCTTTTGGTGTCATCCCGGCGTTCCGAGACCAGCCGGTTTTCGCCGAAACCATGGCCCGGTTTCGCGGTGAGGCGGTGGCCGCAGTGGTTGGCACATCTGAGGCGATCCGCGACCTGAACCCGGATGACTTCCCGGTCGTATGGACGCAGCTTGACGCGGTCAGCACTGTGGCGGACGCGCAGGCAGACGGTGCCCCGCAACTGCATCCGGACCGCAAGAATAACCTGATGTGCAAAGGCTTTGTCACCTGCGGCGATCCGCAAGCCGCACTGGAAATGGCGGATGTGACGGTTGAGGGCAGCTTTTCCACCGGCTTCGTCGAACATGCCTATATTGAGCCGGAGGCCGGTTTTGCCCAAATCGTCAACGGTCGCGTCGAAATTCACGCCTGCACGCAAGCGCCGGTGATGGACCTTGACGCGATGGAACTGATCCTTGGCATGGACCGCAGAAAAATCCGGATTGTCCCCACGGCGGTCGGTGGCGGGTTCGGGTCCAAGCTGGATATTTCGGTACAGCCCTACCTTGCCCTTGGCGCGCTAAAGACGGGGCAGCCAGTGCGCATCACCTACAGCCGCACCGAGTCCATGCAATCTACGACCAAACGGCACCCTTCCGAAATTCACCTCAAGATAGGGGCGATGAAAGATGGCCGCCTCAGTGGGTTTGCGTTTTCTGGCGAGTTCAACACCGGGGCTTATGCGTCTTGGGGGCCGACCGTGGCTAACCGCGTGCCGGTTCATGCCTCGGGACCGTACCGCATTGCCGATTACCGAGCCGAGGCCAAAGCCGTTCACACCAACTGCCCGCCCTCGGGTGCGTTTCGCGGCTTTGGCGTGCCGCAATCGAGCATCGCACAGGAATCGTTGTTTGACGAATTGGCCGATCGGCTCGGCATGGACGCGTTGGAGTTTCGCATCCTGAACGCGCTTGACAATGACATGCCAACGGTCTGCGGCCAGAGCTTTGAACAAGGGGTGGGCATCAAAGCCTGCCTTGAATCCTTGCGCCCGGCTTGGAGCAAGGAACGCGCCGCCGCCGATGCGTTCAACGAGTCTGCCACTGGCAGCCTGCGGCGTGGTGTTGGCTTGGCCGCGGGCTGGTACGGCTGCGGCAACACCTCGCTTCCCAACCCGTCGACGATCAAGGCCGGGGTCCGTCCGGACGGCACGCTGGTATTGCATCAGGGTGCCATGGACATCGGGCAAGGAGCCAATACGGTTATATCGCAAATCTTCATGACCTCGCTTGGCGTGCAATCCACAACCTTGGAACGTATCGGTCCCGATACGGACGTGACCCCAGACGCAGGCAAAACATCCGCGTCGCGTCAAACCTTCGTGTCCGGCAACGCCGCGCGGCTGTGTGGTGAGGCGTTGCGCGCGGTCATTTTGCGCGCGGTCAACGCTCCCGTTGATGCGGAGGTAACGATTGCTGATGGCGCAATTTGTGTCAAGGATAGCAGCGCAACCCACCGGATCGATCTTGCTAGCCTGTCCCCGGATGCCGATGGCTATGTCTTTGCCGCTGCCGAACAATACGATCCCCCCACCAAGCCGCTGGATGAAAACGGCCAAGGCGCGCCATATGCCCAGTTCGGATACGCCGCGCATTTGGCGGTGGTGGAGGTGGATACAACCCTTGGCACCGTCCGCCCGGTGCTGTTCGTTGCCGCCCATGATGTTGGTAAGGCGATCAACCCGATGCTGGTCGAGGGCCAAATTCAGGGCGGTATTGCACAAGGGCTGGGCATGGCCTTGATGGAGGAATATCTGCCGGGCCGCACCGAAAATCTGCATGACTATCTGATCCCGACCATGGGGGATGTTCCACCGATTGAATCGATCATCATCGAGGTGCCGGACGCCCATGGGCCCTACGGTGCCAAAGGGTTGGGGGAGCATGTTCTTATCCCAACCGCCCCCGCGCTTTTGAACGCGATCAAACGGGCGTGCGGGGTTCGCCTGTATAGCGTGCCGGCGATTCCATCCAAACTTTCAGCAGCGATACATGGGGACCCAAATGGTTGAAGTGGCAGATACCAAGCCCGAAAAAATCCGCTGTGATGCGTGTCCGGTCCTGTGCTACATCGCAGAAGGCCGGTCGGGCGCATGTGATCGTTACGGCAATGAGGACGGCATCCTTGTGCGCCATGATCCGCTAACGATCATCGAAAAAACCATTGACCGGGGCGAAAAGGCGGTGCCGTTTCTGAAACACGGCGAAGGCACCGATTGGGACGGCGATCTGGTGCAAAGCAGTCGCCCCTTTATCACCGCAGTTGGCGCGGGTACGACCTATCCCGATTACAAACCGGCCCCTTTCATCGTCTCGCAACAGGTTGACGGCGTGGATATGGTCACGGTCGTAACCGAAGGGATTTTCAGCTATTGCGGTGTGAAAGTCAAAATTGATACCGACCGCTTCCTGGGCCATGAATGCGCCATCGTGCGCTATCGAGGAGAGCCGGTCGGCCATGTGATGACCTCTGAATACGGCTCAAAGATGTTGTCACTGGGCGGTGTTGAACATCTGACCGGCGGCACCAAAAAAGAGGGCCGTCTGACCTGTGACGCCTTGCTGAAACTGTGCAACCGCGAGGCGGTGGAAATTGTGATTGATGAGGGCGCGACCGTTGTTGTGCAGGCGGGCAAAGCCCCGATTGTAAACGGGGTTGCGGAAAAGCTGATGCGCGTTGGCTGTGGATCAGCAGCCATTGGCATGTTTGCCGCGCAATGGGCGCAGCATGTGGATGATGTGGTGGTGGTTGATGACCACATCACCGGCATCTTGTCAGAACATCAGGCGGGCAAGATGTTGAACGTGCCGCCGAGTGGTATCAAAATCAAAGGTCGCCGCTCTACGCCGGGTCGCTATTTTCAGGTCGCTAATCCCGGCACAGGCTGGGGAGGTACGGATATTGAGGACCCGCTGACCATCCTCAAGGAATTTGATCCCAAGGTCGCTTGGCAGGGTTTGCGCTTGTTGATGGTCTCCACCACGGGCGAACAATACGCTTATTTCGAATTGGATGCGGCCCTGAAACCCATTGCGGTAGCCATGCCGGAGGCGCTGAACGATTCGGTCAACCGGATCGCAGAAAACTGCGAGCCTTCCTTGTGTTCGGTACTGTTCATGGGGGGGGCAGGCGGGTCGCTACGGGCGGGCGTGACTGTCAATCCCGTCGGGCTTACGCGGTCGGTCAAGGAGTCGCTGACCTTCGTGTCTTGTGGTGGTGCCAAGGCCTATGTCTGGCCCGGCGGTGGTATTACTGTGATGGCCGATGTGCTGGAGATGCCGACCAATTCCTTTGGTTACGTGCCTACACCCGCGCTGGTGGCACCGATTGAATTTACCATGCGGAGGCATGACTACGTCGCGTTCGGCGGGCACGTCGACCAAATTCGGCCCATTGAAGAGGTGTTGACCAACGGTGTGCGCCGTGTCGAACGCAAAGCGGGCGGCGTGGACCCGACAGACCGGCACAATTACCGCTGGTCACCGGACAGCTGATAATGGCGATGCCCGGCCCTGTCTCCGCGCTGCTGGGGGATGGCACGCGTCTTCACCTTCAGCACGGCCCGATTGATCTTATCATCGGGGCCGACCCGTTGAACACGGGCGGGCGACAGCGGGCTTTTGCCGCCGCCGCCGCCCGGTTCTACGGCCTGCTGGAAGGGCTGGTTGCCGAGCGTCCCTTGCTAAGCACACCGCTGCACCCCGCTACGCCCGCTCCTAAAGGGGCAGTGGCCCTGCGCATGCATGCCGCCTGCCTGCCATATTGTGACGCGGATTTCATCACCTGCATGGCGGCAGTGGCCGGATCGGTGGCGGATGAAATCCTTGCCGCCATGACCGCCGCCGAGCCCTTGCTGCGGGCCTATGTCAACAACGGCGGTGATATTGCCATTCATCTTGCACCCGGCGCGCGGTTCATCACGGCCATGGCGGGCATGAATGGCACAGATCTGGGGCGTATCGCGCTTGGCTCCGGGGATGGTGTGGGCGGTATGGCGACGAGCGGTGTGGGCGGGCGCAGCCATTCGTTTGGCATTGCCTGCAGTGTGACCATACTCGCCGCCTCGGCCGCGCAGGCTGATGTTGCGGCGACGCTGATTGCCAATGCCGTTGATCTGCTCGATCATCCGGGCATTCGGCGCACCCCGGCCTGCGAGTTGCAACCCGACAGCGATCTGGGGGATCGGCGGGTGGTGATCTACGTCCCGCGGCTGACACAGGCTGACCAAAGACACGCCCTTTCCTTGGGCGCACAAAAGGCTGAGGCGATGTTGCGCCAAGGCCGGATTGCCGGAGCCGCCCTGTTCTTGCAAGACGAACAGCGGGTGGCAGGCACATATTTCGGGCGTAATGCCCAGCTAGAGGAGTTGAACCATGTCGAAACTTGAGGTCCGCAAGCAGGTACTTGCAATTGAAGAAATCTATCATGAAGGCGGCCCGGTCGCGAAAACGCCTCATATGCGGGGTGCTGCATTCGCGATCATCAAAAACCCGTTTGCGGGTCGCTATGAGGCGGATATCCAAAGATTCATGGATGATCTGCGCCCCTTGGGCCTGCAACTGGCCCAGAGGCTGGCGGATGCCCTTGGCGGTGCGGACAAGATTGAAGGCTATGGCAAGGCGTCGCTTGTCGGCTCTGCCGGAGAGTTGGAACATGGCGCCTTGTGGCACGCGCCGGGCGGCTATGCGATGCGCGAAGTTCTAAAAGGCACCAAAGCGATTGTCCCTTCGGCCAAAAAGGTCGGCGGCACGGGTGCGCGCATTGACGTGCCAATCACCCATATCAACGCAAGCTACGTGCGCAGTCATTTCGATTCGATGGAAGTGGGCGTCAATGACGCGCCGCGCGCCGATGAAATGCTGCTGGCGCTTGTCATGTCAAACGGGCCGCGCATCCATTCCCGTTCCGGTGGGCTGGAAGCCAGCGACATCAAAGGCGAGGACGGGTTGAAATGAACGCGAAGATCAGGAAAATTGGCGTCTGGATAGAGGAAACCCATTGCGAGGGAGGCAAGACCATTTCTCCGCCCACGCGCAAAGCGGTGGCTGCGGCGGTGATCGAAAATCCGTATGCTGGTCAATATGTTGATGACCTGTCCCTGCTGATGGACATCGGGGCCGATCTTGGCGCGCTGTTGGGCGAAAAATGTGTGGCAGCCTTGGGGATCACACCCGATCAAGCCGAGAGCTATGGCAAGGCCGCGATGGTCGGCGAGAATGGCGAGCTAGAACATGCTGCCGCGATTTTGCATCCGAAAATGGGTGCCCCGTTGCGCAAAGCCGTGAAAAAAGGCGCGGCCCTGGTGCCGTCGTCGAAAAAACGCGGCGGGTTGGGCCAGGATTTGGACATCCCGCTGGGCCACAAGGATGCCGCCTATGTGCGCAGCCACTTTGACGCGATAGAGATCAGGTTCAACGATGCGCCCCGCGCGAACGAAATCCTTGTGGCTATCGCCGTGACGGACAGTGGCCGCCCCCTGCCGCGCGTCGGCGGGCTGAAGGCCGAGGATGCCGTGGGCGAAGACGGTCTGCGCTGATCCCTCTGCGCCCGGCGGATAGGACCGGTCGGGCGCAAGCCACCAAATCCCCGGCTTTCCCCGTTGACAAAACACGCCGCTCTATTTTATCATTCGTATGCCAATGATAAATCAGGGTGTAATAAGACCTATGTCATCACCGAAAGCTGCATCGCGTGCAAATATACAGACTGCGTGGAGGTTTACCTGGTTGATTGCTTCAATGAGCGTGAAAACATGCTTCTGATTCATCCCGATGAAGTTATTAACTTCGGTGTTTGCGAACCCGAATGCCCACCCGACGCCATCCTGCCCGACACAGAACCGGGGCTTGCGCAACGGCCGGTCCCGAACGCCAAATTCGCCGCTTATTGGCCCAACATCAGCGAAAAAACTGATCCGCTGCCGGACCATGCATCCATGGCCACCCTGACCCCCTAACTTGAACGCCTGTCCGAAAAACCGGTTCAACAGCGACCATCAGCTAAGCGCGAGGATACCCATGCCCCAGACCACCGCCCCCATGATTGAAAAACTTTCTGAGTTTCCAATTCCAGCCGGCGTTTTTGCCGAAACCGTGACCGAGGTTCAGCATTACACCGACACGCTTTTTCGCTTTCGGATTACCCGCCCGGCCAGCTTTCGGTTTCGGTCGGGGGAATTTGTGATGATCGGTCTGCCAAATGCGGAAAAACCAATCTATCGCGCCTATTCCATCGCCAGCCCGTCCTGGGATGAGGAAATCGAGTTTTTTTCGATCAAAGTGCCGGATGGCCCACTGACCGAGCATCTTCAAAAAGTTCAGGTCGGGGACATCGTGCTGATGCGCAAAAAATCAACCGGAACACTGGTTAATGATGCCCTGCTGCCCGGAAAACGGCTTTACATGTTTTCCACAGGCACCGGCATTGCGCCCTTTGCCTCATTGATCCGTGACCCGGAAACCTATGAAAAGTTTGATGAAGTCATCCTGACCCATACCTGCCGGATCGTCGCCGAACTGGCATATGGCAAGGCGCTGCATGAAAGCTGCATGAACGCCCCCCTGATCGGAGAGTTTGCCAAAGACAAGCTGCGCCACTATTGCACCGTCACCCGCGAGCCCTATGAATTTACAGGCCGGATCACGGATCTGCTTGCCAGCGGCAAGATATTTAGTGACCTGGACTTGCCCCAGATTGATCCCGAACATGATCGCGGCATGATCTGTGGTTCAATGGCGATGCTGCAAGACACCAAGGAAGTAATGGAGGGCTTTGGCTTGATCGAAGGTGCCAAGAACAAGCCCGGCACATTTGTCGTCGAACGTGCATTCGTGGATTGATCCAAGCCCACGAGTAGCTTTCTAGGCAAGCTTAGTGCTGATAGGCATGGCGGAAGATTCTCGCTCCCTGCAACGTAAGTTTATGTTTCAACCACATGTCCAAAACAAACCGGTGGGCAGGAGGCGGCGCGCCAAAACGGAAACAAGGCGTCTGCCATGTACGTTGACTGCGCTAAGTCATTCAATTGCTTCTGCGGAGCAAAGTGCTGGCAGATCAAGTATGGCTGGGTTTTGTTGCCGCGTCCGAATTGATGCCAATTAGCCTAGGGCGTGTTGACGTTTGAGGATTCCCAAATCGCTCGGTGACTGATTCACTGTTGCCAACATGGGAGGCAACCTTGATCCGCACCACTTTGACCGACGCCCAGTGGGCCACCATCTCTCCGCACTGTCTTGGCCGCGCATGCGACCCCGGCCGCACCGGACCCGACCCTCGTCTTTTCGTTGAGGCGGTGCTGTGGATTGCCCGCACGGGCTGCCCCTGGCGCGATCTTCCCGAAGATT
>Ga0105050_10007850_pt1 | contig 12550 bp, 10 predicted proteins | sample FRY01_FD_78088 | JGI IMG/M metagenome (GOLD analysis project Ga0105050, IMG submission 78088) | Freshwater microbial communities from Lake Fryxell liftoff mats and glacier meltwater in Antarctica - FRY-01 | ecosystem: Environmental > Aquatic > Freshwater > Ice > Glacier meltwater ... | reverse complement strand
TCCCTGCTCGCAGACATACGCAACGGGTGTGGGAGCGTCGGTGCGGCCCTCCAAAAGCTCACATCCTGCCTCCACAAACTCGGTGGCCTGGGCGGAGGTCACCGCAAGGGAAACCCCGCCCTCGTGGATAAAACCCTTCGCGATCTGCGCAAGCTCCGAGGGTTCATTGGCCACCACAATCACTTCTCTCGACACGGCATCAAGCTCAGAGAGCACCCGCAACACTCCCCCCAGACCGAGCGGGTGAACAAGGGAAGCTGCCACATAGGGTGACACTATCTCCCGCGCGTGCTCGCGGTATGAGCCCTGACCCGTCAGGGCTGCCACTCGAATCAAGCTCATGGCCACCAGAGATATCCCGGAGGGACTTGCCCCCTCAGAAATGTCGCTGGCCTGACCCATCCCGTGGGCTTCCAGCACCGGGTCACCACGAAGGCTCTTTGAGGACCCCACGACATGATCCACAAGTTTTTTTGCGTGGGTAAAGAAATCTGCTCGCCCCAGGGCGAGACCAAGCTCCAACAACCCCAGGGCAAGTCCGCCATAATCTTCCATGGTCGCTGGCGCATCGCTGTCTCGCTTCGCCCGGGACACCCGAACCAGGACACCCTCCTTCACGTGGTGGGCAAGCAACCACGTTGCCATCTCTGCGCCAAGCTTTCCCGGCTCACCGCCCACCCCGACGCGATGGGCGTAGGCAAGCGCTTCCAGCGCTAACCCATTCCACGCGGTGACAATTTTGTCATCAAGGGCTGGGCCCGGAAGATCTGCTCGTTCCGAAGCGCTGCGCTGGTAATACCCACCCTCGCTGGACACACCATCGATCATGCTTTCACTGTCTTGGGCACTGCCAAGCGCACCGCCGGTGAAGAGTTGATGGCGAAAAAAGGACACAATTCCTTCGGCAACATCGAGCATGCCAGCCCTCGAATACGCCATCAACAATCCGGCATTGTCATAAAGCATGCGTTCGTAGTGGGGATCAGAGAAATCATCCTTAGTGGAGTAGCGAAAGAATCCGCCCTCCACAGAATCCCTCAGGGGAGAACCCGCATAGGCACCAAGTAGACGCGTAGCTAACTCGCCTGCCCCCGCATCACCTCTGCTCTGGCGTCCGAGAAGGAAATTCACGACAGGCGCGAGAGGGAACTTTGGCGCTCCGCCAAGGCCTCCATAGGTCAGGTCTTCTCGGGCAGCAATATCCTGAACGACTGCATCCAGTTGTGTGGCGGTTGGCAGAGGGCGATGATCACTATCAATTGCTGCGGTTGCCTCCGTGAGCGCCTCTACCAGCGCCTGCGAGCTTTCCAGCACTTCGTCTCGGTTGCTGTTCCACGCCGCAGAGGCTGCGTCAATTACCTGGGTGAACGAGGGCAACCCGTCCCGTGGTTCAGGGGGAAGATAGGTCGCTGCGTAAAACGTTTTCCCCTCGGGTGTAGCAAAAATGGTCAGCGGCCACCCCAGGTTTTGGGTAAAAGCTTGGGCCTGCGCCATATAGGTAGCATCAACATCGAGGTGTTCTTCCCGATCCACCTTGATACACACCATGCGCTCATTGAGCAGTGCTGCTGTGGCGGGATTATCAAAACTTTCGCGCGACATCACGTGACACCAGTGGCAGGTGCGATACCCGATAGAAATCATCACGGGAACATCACGCCTGGCAGCCTCAGCAAACGCCTCAACACCCCAGGGGAACCAGTCCACACTCTGATGGGCGTGGGCCACGAGGTAGGGACTAATTGCGTCGCTGAGGCGACTCATACCCCTACCAGTTGCCATCATCCGGGTGGGTTCCCACCCGGCGACCGCTGTCCATAGCGACCATGGTGTTCATGTCGTTGGCATCAAGCTCAAAGTCAAAGATGTCCAGGTTTTCTGCCATGCGTTCTTTACGAACGCTTTTAGGGAACACGGCAACACCTTCTTGAATGTGCCAGCGCAACACAATTTGCTGAATGGTTTTACCGTGTTTCGTGGCAAGGTCACCAAGCCCCGGAAGTTCGGCAAGATCATATTTGCCTTGCCCCAGTGGCCCCCACGCTTCGGTGATGATTCCATGGGGCTCACCAACATGTCGCACGGCTCGCTGCTGAAAAGCCGGATGGAGCTCGACCTGGTTAATGGCAGGAACGACGGATCCGGCCTCAAGAATGTTCTCGAGATGCTCAGGTTCGAAATTCGACACCCCAATGGCCGCGGTGCGACCGGCTGCGGCTAGTTCTTCTAAGGCCAGCCACGTCTCCACATACTTCTCCCGCAGTGGTGCTGGCCAGTGAATGAGGTAAAGATCAACAGAATCGAGGCCTAAGAGCTCCAGGCTGGTCTCCAGCGCCGCCGCAGCGGTGTCTTTCCCCTGGTCGGAGTTCCAGATTTTGGTGGTGACAAAAAGTTCATCACGGGGGATGCCGCTGTTGGCGATGGCGCGACCCACCGCTGCTTCGTTGCGATAAATCATGGCGGTATCGATGTGGCGGTAGCCAAGTTCGAGAGCATCGCTAACAACACGCTCACACTCGTCATCATCAACTTTGAACACGCCAATACCCAGCTGAGGAATTTCTGCACCGGTGTTGAGGCTCAGCACACTTTGGTTCTCGGGAGTTTTCATACCTTCATCCTCACACCACAGCGGCCCCCACACAACAACAGTGGGAGGAGACTCCGTCGCTGTCTCCTCCCACTGTTGTTGTGTGAAGTGGTACTACCTCGAGGAGGTGGCGTTGACCTCGTAGGAGGTGTTGGTGGACTCGAAGAAGTTCACCAGCTGCAGAGTGTCATTGGCCGCGGCCATCCACTTAGCAGGGTTTGACACGTTGTACTCGGCTTCAAAGCCGAGCTCTTCCAAACGACGATCCGCCAAGTACTTGACGTACTGGTTGATGTAGTTGGCGTTCAACCCAAGGATGCCACCGGGGAGAAGGTCACGGTTGTAGTCTTCTTCCATTTCCACGGCGTCCAAGATCATCTGGCGAATTTCTGCCGCGAACTCAGGAGTCTGCAGGTCAGGGTTTTCTTCCAAGACAGTCAGGATCAAGTTCATCCCAAACTTCAAGTGCAGGCTCTCATCGCGCACGATCCAGTCCACGAGTGAACCAAAGTTGCGCAGCAGATTCCGCTGACGGAAGCTCAAGGCGACCATGAAGCCGGAGTAGAACCAAATGCCCTCGAGGATGACGCTGTAGGCAATGAGGTTGCGCACGAAGTCTTGCTTACCCTCGGTGGTGGTGATGTCGATGGTCTCTTCGGTCATCCGGCGGATGAACTTGACCTCGAACTCTTCTTTGCGGGCCATGGAGGGGATATCAACGTGGGACGCGTATGCCGCTTCACGATCGATGGGGAACGTTTCGAGCACGTACTCGAAGCTCATGCAGTGGTTGGCTTCTTCCCACATTTGCTTGGCCAGGTAAAGGTGAGCTTCGGGAGCGTTGATGTAGGGGTACACACCAAAGGCGAGAGCTTTATTGACCAACAGTTCGCTGGGGTTGAAGTAGCTCATCAAGAAAGTGATGGCGTGACGTTCTTCGTCCGTCATCTTCTTGAAGTCTGCAATGTCTTCGCCCAACTGAATTTCGTTGGGGAACCAGGTGTTTGCTACAGCCTGGTCATAGAGGTCCATTGCCCACTGGTATTTCACGGGCTTGAGCAAAAGTCCTTCTTGCACACCCTGTCCGAGGATTCCCATAATGTTGTTTCCTTTTCTCTAGATTTTTGTTGGTGAAGTGTTACTGACAGCTATCGCACTGCATAAGGTCCATGGGGTCTACGGGAACGACATAGCCATCAATGGTTGCCGTCTCCGTGGGACTCATGATCCTTCTGCTTTCGCTGCGCCACCGAAGCCAAAGCCCTTTTTAGGAGCTGAGGATCCTGCGGCCACAGGTTCGCTGGGGGCAGGGGTTGCGCCGAAGCCTTTTCTGGGAGCTCCGCCGCCCGAGCTGTTGATCTGCTCAGCCTTGTTCACCTTGACGGTGGACTGCTCCGCCGTGTGGCGAGGCTTCATGTGCAGGTAGTAGGTGGTTTTTACGCCACGCTTCCATGCACCTGCGTAGATCGACATCAGGTCGTCAATGTCTCGGGTGTCGAGATACATGTTGCGACTGATGGCCTGATCAATCCATTTCTGCGCCCGAGCTGCCACCTCGAGGAAGGCATAGGGGGAGAGCTGGAAGCTTGTCTTGAACGTATCTTTCAAGTCTTGGGGAATGGCATCAATGTGTTGGATGTCACCCTGGCTGCGCAGGATGTCTTCCCTGGTTGACTGCCACAGTCCACGCTCGCGGAGAGCCTCCACGAGGTTGCGGTTGATTTCCAAGAACTTGCCAGAGCTGGTGGAGCGGCTAAAGATCTGGGAGAACTGGGGGTCAAGCCCGGGGGTGGTCCCCGCGACCAAACCAATGGACGCGGTGGGGGCGATAGCCATCAGGGTGGCGTTTCTCATACCGCCCTTGACTTTCTCCCTCAATCGATCCCAGTCCAAACGTGTGGTCCGGTTGACCTCCACGGGGACGCCACGATCTGCTTCCATCAGATCCACGGTGTCCAGGGGGACAATACCTTGCGACCAGCGAGAGCCCTCAAAGTTGGGGTAGGAACCACGCTCTTGGGCTAAGTTGGCCGACTCGTCGATGGCCGCATAGGACACGTGCTCCATGATTTCGTCAATCAGGTCGTACGCCTCTTCGCTTTCGTAGCTGTAGCCAAAGCGCTCGATCACATCGGTAAAGCCCATCACGCCCAAGCCCACCGCGCGGTTCTGTTCGTTCGAATTGTCTGCCTCTTTCACGCTGGAGCGCGTGATGTCGATGAGGTTGTCCAGCTGACGAATAGCAATCCTGGCGCTTTCGTCAATCTTCGCCCAGTCCATTGCCCCATCCAGCACATGCTGGGAAAGGTTGATCGAGGCCAGGTTACACACCGAGATGTTCTCGGCGTCCTGGGGCAAACAAATCTCCGTGCAGAGGTTAGAGAGGTGAATGGTGCCCGAATTATTGTTGATGGCACGGTTGTTGATGGTGTCTTTCCAGGTCAGCCACGGGTGGCTCGTGCCCTGAAGGGAAATCAGGATGGCTTTGAACTGCTCCCTCGCACCCATCTTTTTGAACATGTTCATCTCGCCGGCCTCCGCCATGGCCACATACTCGGCGTAGCGCTTGGAGAACGCAGCACCATAGAGCTCGTTGAGGTCTGACACCTCAAGAGGATCAAAGAGGTACCAGGGCTCGTCGTTTTCGACGCGCTTCATGAACTCATCGGAAATCCACACAGCGGTGTTGGCGGTGCGAGTGCGACGGTAGGGGTCACCAGAGTTCTGACGAAGGTCGAGGAACTCGGGGAAGTCCAGGTGCCAGTTCTCCATGTAGAAGCAGAGGGCGCCAAACTTTTTGCCACCGCGGCTCACGGCGCGAAGCACCGAGTCAATGGTGTGCATAAAAGGAATAGGGCCGGTGGACGTGGTGTTGTTGGAACGGATTGGCGAGCCCTGTGAGCGAAGCTTCGTTACGGCCAAACCAATACCGCCGGTGCCTTTGGTCAACCACATGACATCGCGTGTGGTTTTGGCAATGTGCTCGATGTCGTCTTGCATTTCCATGACAAAACAGTTCGCCAACTGGGGGTAGCTTGTTCCACCGTTGACCAGCGTGGAGCCCGCAGCCAAGTACTCGAGCTTCGACATTTTGTTGTAGAAAACTAGAGCGTGGGCCGTGGGGTCCGCCTCATTCAACGACAAGCCCATGGCGATACGCATCCAGAAGTACTGGGGAACTTCGAGGGGGTCGCCGTTTCGGCCTTTGATGCCGTAGCGGTTGTTGAGGGTGACCACACCGATGTACTTGAGCAGCTCATCGCGGCTTGGCTCGAGCTCTGCGGCGAGACGGTCGAAATCAAACATCTGGGTGAGGCGCTCATCGAGCAGGCCTTCATCCACGCCGCGCTGGACGTTTTCGGCGAAGTGTTGTGCGTGGAGGGCCTTGAGCTCCTCGGGTGAGCTGTAATCGCCCAAGACGCGCTTGTAGATTGTTTTGACCAGAAGGCGAGCAGCTAACACATCGAAAGCAGGGTCATCTTTGACATTCTGCAGGGCGACCTGAATGACGGCTTCGTCAAGCTGCTGGGTGGAAATACCATCAAACAGCGTGAGTTCGAGTTCGCTGGCAATCTGGGTCACCCAGGTGATTGATTCATCCAGCCCCTGTGACGCAACTTCGATAGCCAAGTTGATTTTGTTTGCGTCGTAGGGCTCCCGGTCGCCGTTTCGCTTCAGCACGGTGATGTTCACGATGTTTCTCCTGTTCCTAGCCCTCTGGGGCCTCAAAATGTCGTATTTTCTGTTGTAATGCGTTCACTGCAGTGCTCAGAGGGCACGTTTCACTGTGACGGCTTTACCACTATATATGCCGGTCCTGGCAATTCCCAGCCACCACATCTTGTGGGCGTGTCATCCACAGCTGTGGACAAGTTCGGCTAGTTATCCACAGGTTGGGGGTCGTTGTTGCTGCCGCCAGGCTCCACTGTTTCAGGGACCTCTGACATCAATTTTGCGCAATAGGCTAAGCAGGCTGTGAAGAAATATGCTGACCTGTTGAAAACTCGGGGAGTCGCCCGCATTATTGCCGCGCAACTCACCGGCAGGCTCCCCTCCGGAATGATCTCCCTTGCGTATCTTCTGCACATCGAAGGCATCTTCGATTCCTACGGTCTTGCCGGCCTCGTACTGGCTGCTACCAGCATCGGCCAGGCCATCGCTGGGCCCCTCACCTCACGCCTTATGGGCCACTGGGGAATGCGCCTCGTCATCAGTCTCACGATGGCTGTGTCGGTGGTCGCGATGGCAGCCATTGCTTTTGTGCCGATGACCATCGGCGCCTATATGGCCGTGGGCTTTGTCGGAGGCCTTGCCACACCCCCGATTCAACCGGCCGTGCGCACTATCTACCCCACCATGGTCACCTCCAAACAGTTGACCCCGCTATTTTCCCTGGATGCCTCTGCCCAAGAAATCATTTGGATTGCTGGCCCCGTTGCCACCACCTTCATCGCCACACAGATTTCCACCACCTGGGCCATCGTCGTGGCGGGAGTAATTCTTGTGGTCGGCGGGCTCTGGTTTTTATCCTGCCGCGAAGTAGGAACGGTGACCATTCCCCCCAGCCGCAGAAAAATCGGCATGGTGTTGCGCAAACCCCCCGTCATGCTTGCCACCGTCGTGGGCTTCCTCCTGATCGGATCCGCAGCGGCCGTCGAAGTCGCCGTCGTCTCCGTCTTTGGCGACAAAGGAGCCCAGGCAGGCCTCGTGCTCTCCATTTGGGCTGTCGGCTCGATCATCGGCGGACTTGCGCTCGGTGGCCTCCAGATTGGGCCCTGGGCCCTGGCTACGCGAATGGCAGCCGTCTTTATCGGAGTCTCTTTAGCGGGGATGATTTTGGATTTCTGGTGGATTGCTGGAGCGCTGCTTATTGCCGGTGCGGGAATAGCTCCAGCACTGGCTGTGATGTTTGCGATTGTGTCCTCCAGTGTGAAATTCTCTGACACCGCGGAGGCCTACGGCTGGATGGGATCAGGCCAGCTCACCGGCGCGGCACTCGGGTCGGCTATCGCGGGGTTTGCCATCGATGCCTACGGGTCGGTCGGCGGGTTTGTGGCCGCAGCAATCTTTGCCCTGGTAGGAACTCTGGTTCCTGCCCTCTTTCGTGGCGCCCACCCTGACTTGCGGGGAAAAGACCCCTCGCCTATCCCCGATACCGAACCAATCTCGACCATCACCCAGCCCTAGCCTTCGCCCCCTTCGAGAGAGCGGACGCCCTCGAGGTACCAGGTCTTAGGGTGCTGGGTCACCGAGCTCCCCCAGCGCATAGCGCTGCAGGGTTGCCTCGGGAGCCTGGCTGCCACCGTGTTGGCCAGCAAAAAGCTCTGTGCCATCCACGCCACACAGCTGCGTGATGCGGCTTGCTCCGCCCGGGTGCTGATCAATCCAGGTACTCAGGTCATACACGACACCGTCGATAACGCTCCAACACTGCTCCGGGGTGTTCTTGGTTGCCACCAGTTCCAGGGTGAGCAGAGTTACACCCGCACCTGTGTCCGTGGGGGGCACCACAGATTCTTGACTGAGGCTCGACTCCGTCCCCATGATGCGCTCGCTCCACACCGACTTGGCACCTGAATGCCCCGCTAAAACAGTGAAGACAATGGCCGCCACACCAACACCCACAGTGGCGACCCCCAGAATTCGCACACCCCAGACCACTGAGTTCCGCGAACTTCGCAGGCCAAGCGCCCAGAGGGCGCTCGTGAAAAACAGAACGATGGCGAGAACGGTCAGGGTGTTGCCAAGCGCAGCGTGATCTCCCGGGGAGCCCACCCGGTCTTGCAGGGCAAGGCCTGATTGCCTCGCAACCCAGGCCGACACAGCACCCACCAGGGTGAAGGAGAGGGCGGGAATCAGGTAGTGGCGACGAAGCCGCGGAATAAAAATAACGAGCGCCATCGACAGGGCCGCCAGGGGCACCATCACGATGGCGACATGGTTGATCAGAGGATGGAGGGGTAAATCACCAAAAAGATCGAAAATACCTCGAGAGCCACCGGTACTCATTGGTGCTAGCCGACCAGAGGCCCCAGCAGGTAGCGCTCCAGAGTGGATTCTGCGCTGGAGGATCCGCCGTGCTGGTTAGAAAAACGGCTTGTTCCATCAGTGCCACACAGCGAGGTGATGTTGCCGGCTCCACCAGGATGCTGGTTTATCCACTCAGTGAGGTCATATACCTGGCCCTCAATAGCGACCCAGCAATTTTCTGCGCTCGCGTTTTGTGCCACCGCCGCCAAGGTCAGGGCAGGAAGGTCTGCGGGCGCATCTGGTTCTGCAGGGAGCGCCTCGTCCACCGCTGGTGCCTCCACGGAGAGGGTCTCGTCCGGAGCGCTTTGCGCACACCCAGCCACAGCAAAGGCGGCAAGAGCGAACACAGCGGCAAGCTTCAGACGGGCGGGTGTGAGCGTCATTCTCTAGGGTGTCCATTCTGTTGTGGAGAGCACGGATGCTTAGCAAAAAATACCACGGCGCTCCCCGGCCTTTCTGAAGGTTTCGACTGGCCGAGGTCGCTCGCCATGGGGTCAGCGGGCGAGGGGAAACCATCACCAGAAAAATCTCCTTCTGCGAAAAAATCCGGCTATATTTACACGATGAGTTCCGAAACACTCCCCGCACGTAGGCGCCTCCGGGGGATTGTGGATCTGGTAGCGGGACTCACCATCATCGCCGCCTACATTGTGCTTCTCCAAGGCCAGGTAGCCGAGGGCACCTTTGAGCCGGGTAAACATTTTGCCTACCTGACCAACCAAACCAGCTATTCGAACATTGTTGTTCTGCTTGCCGGTGGCGTCCTCGCCCTGACCACCCGCTACGACACCGTCGTCTATGCGAGCGTTCGCGCCAGCTTCGTTGCCTACGCTTTCGTGGTGGGGGTTGTCTATAACGCACTGCTTCGAGACCCCGACGATTTCGGTTTCCATAACGAAGTAACCCATGTGGCAATCCCGATATATCTGATGGCCGACTGGCTCATCCGAGGCAACCGACCCTGGATTGGCTGGAATACCGTCTGGGTGGGTGCGTCCTATCCCCTGGTATGGGTTTTTGTGACTCTCATTCGTGGACCCTACGTCAACTGGTACCCCTACGACTTTCTCGACCCGACCCAGCCAGCGGGCTGGGTCGGTGTCATTGCCCACGTGATTGTCGTCACCGGGGTATTCGTCGCGCTGATTGCTTTTTTGGTGTGGCTGAACCATCTCCACTCCACACAGAGTGCCCAGAAAAAACCTCTGCTCTTTCACTCCCACAAAGAGCTGTAGCAGGCTGCGGGGGGTTGTGGGGGGCGCGGTGGCGTCGCCTCTTTTCGGTGGGGCTTTTGCGAGACCGAGATGGTTCCGTCTGGACAGTTAACACGTCGGCCTAGACTGGGGCCATGAGCCAGCCCTGCATTGTTCTTGCCTGCTTTACACCTCTGCCTGGAAAACTTGAGGAGGTTCTCGAGGTCTTGAGAGACATCACCCCGGTCGTTCACCAGGAGGAAGGCTGTGAACTGTATGCCCTCCACACCGAAGTGGAAGGAAAAGTGTTTTTCATCGAAAAATGGACCACCAGGGCGCTCTGGAAACAACACAGTGGTGCCGAGAGCGTCGCCACCCTTCGCGCAGGTCTCACCAATCTTCTGGCCCGGGATGCTGACGTGTGGGAAATGTATGGCGAAGACATCGGACACAAAGGCAAAGCGGCTCTCTAAGCCGCGTCGGCACGCCCTCTACGAGGAAGCCTCAACAAGGACGTAGATTGGCCAGATGGACACTCTTTTTGGTGCACTCACCATTCGCCCGGCACTCCCCGACGATGTGGAACACCTGATTGAGGCTTCCACGGCGTTGTTGGCCTCTTTTTATCCTCAGGAGGCCAACCATTTTGTGCCAGCGACCCTCCTCATCAGCGAGCACGGAATGCTGCTTGGCGCCTTTCTGGGCAATCAAGCCGTGGGGATGGTCGGACTGTTGCGCCACATTGAGTCCAACACCGGTGAAATCAAAAGGCTCTTTGTGGATTCGGGTTACCGGGGTGCAGGGATTGGAACGGCACTGATGGACGCCATTGAGGCCACAGCGCTCGCCTGGGAGCTCAGCGCCATTCAGGTAGAAACAGGGACGGGGCAACCAGAATCCATTTCGCTCTACCAGCGCTTGGGTTATGAGTTCATCGGACCTTTTGCCCGCTACGTCGAGAACACCTTCAGCGTCTTCATGGAAAAGAAACTGGCCTAAACAGCCTCGCACCGCTCCCCTTTTTCACTCTGTCGTGGATGCTCGGACACCGTCGTGAACGTCGCGAAAGCGCCGTTACACTGGTAATGAGGAGCACTCGATTCCCACGCTCGTACCCGGCGACAACGTAAGGCAGGACATGTCCAGCCCTAGCCCCAGCCTCGAGAAACTTGCCCAGGCCAGAAGGGCCACGTTTTTCTCCTTTCTTCTCCTTGGCCACCTGGTGTTGTGTTCGGTGGCGTGGGTCCCCGAATACATTGACCGCTTAGGAGTGTCCTTCACGCAGTGGGGCCTCATCCTCGGTGTGGCGCCCCTGGGGGCCATTGTGTCAATTGCGGTCTCTCCGCTGCTGGTCAATCGCTTCGGTGTGGGTCGCGTGGTATTCGTCGCTTCGCTGATTTCCTGCGGATTTCTGGTGTCGTTGGGTTTCACCACATCACCGGGCCTATGGATGGTTCTCAATATGATGTTCAACTTCGCGGTGTCACTCGCAGGTGTGGGCGTGAACACCCAAGCCGTGCTGGTGCAAAAAAAGTTCCCCACCCCCATCATTAACGGCATGCATGCCGGATGGAGCATGGGCGCGGTGACCGCTGCGGTTACCGGATCGGTAGCGACCGCTACCGTCTCGTTGGAGACCTACCTCATCGCGGTTGCGCTGATTACCGCAGCAAGTTTTGTGTTCAGCTTTCGATATTTCCTGACACCTGCAGAAGATGGGCATCGAGAGGAACGCCACCACGCCACCCGGCTCCCTTTGTTCCGCTTGCCCCTGCGGATGTGGGTGCTGGCGTTTGGTTTGGTGTGTGCGGCGGTGGCAGAAATATCGATTTTCGAATGGTCTGCTGTCCTTGCTCGTCAGCTCGGAGCGGATTTGCTGCTTCGATCTCTACCCTTCGGCGTATTTATGGCCGGTATGATTATTGGCAGACTCTCCATCGCCCGGCTCGCTCGAGCCTTCAGTGTGAAATCTCTCGCCACCGCCGGGGCAGCGATGGGCTCACTCGCGATGGCCTTAGGAATTGTCATGGGTTACCTCATCGCCCCCTACTCCCCCCTGTGGGCAATCCTCATTCTGAGTGCCTTCTGGTTGTTTGCGGGCTTGGGTGTGGCGCCGCTTGGCCCCACCATGATTTCCTCCGCGAGTGCACTTCGAGGCGTCACCACAACGCAGGCAATCGGCAGCCTCAGCATGGTCTCTCATGTAGGGTCCATCGGAGCAAAAATTTCCATGGGGGCATTAGCCGAAGGCGTCAGCGTGTCGATGGCTTTTGCCATTCCCATCATTTTGCTCCTGGGCGCTGTGTTGGTCGCCAGATGGGCGCTGCGCCCCCATTACAACCCGGATTTGGATTCTGTGGCCCCACCCACCGGACCACTACCCATCGTGACGGCTGGCTCGTAGCCACTGGCTCACAGCCACTGGCTCACAGTCACTGGCTCACGGCCGCTAGCTCGGCGTCACTGGCTAGCCCACGTCACGCACCACATTTTCCTTCCCCCACCCCAAAGCCTTTAGGCTTGCCCCATGCCCGTCACCCTTCCCGCCCGCCACTGGGGTAACCCAGCCTCCTCCAAGCGGGCGCTCATGGTTCACGGGTTGGGCTCTTCAGCTCTCTCCTGCTGGCAGGTGATGGAAGCACTCGCCGTCGATGGCTGGTGCGCGACCGCCGTCGATTTGCGCGGCCACGGGAGTGCACCGCGCACCCACACCTATCGCATTGCAGATTTTGCCAGC
>Ga0105050_10007848_pt1 | contig 12550 bp, 13 predicted proteins | sample FRY01_FD_78088 | JGI IMG/M metagenome (GOLD analysis project Ga0105050, IMG submission 78088) | Freshwater microbial communities from Lake Fryxell liftoff mats and glacier meltwater in Antarctica - FRY-01 | ecosystem: Environmental > Aquatic > Freshwater > Ice > Glacier meltwater ... | reverse complement strand
GCGAATGTGTTCGGCAACGCGGCCGCGATGCTGGCCGATCTTGCGCGGCAGGATCTGCGGCGCGCCGGAGGGTTCCACCGCCATGACCTGTTCATCCTCAGCGATACCCGCGACGCGGCGATTGCCGGGGAAGAGGAACGCGCCTTTCATGCCCTGCGCGCCGATCTGCCGGGGCGGGGCATCTTCTACCGTCGCCGCGCGCAGAATACCGACCGCAAGACCGGCAATCTGGCGGATTGGCTGGCCGGGTGGGGGGCGGCCTATCCGGCGATGCTGGTGCTGGATGCCGACAGCCTGATGACCGGAGCGGCGATCGTGACGCTGACCGATGCACTGGCGGGGGACGCGTCGGCGGGTATCATCCAGTCCTTTCCGCAAATCTGCGCGGCCCGTTCGCTGTTCGGCAGGGTCCAGCAATTCGCGGGCGCGGTCTATGGCCGGGTGCTGGGCGAGGGGCTGGCGCAATGGGCCGGGGATGCGGGCAATTTCTGGGGCCATAACGCAATTCTGCGCACCCGCGCCTTTGCCGACTGTGCGGGCCTTCCGCATATCGGGCGGCAGAACCGCCTCATCCTGAGCCATGATTTTGTCGAAGCCGCCCTGATGCGCCGCGCCGGATGGAGTGTGCGCTTTCAGCCGCAGGTGACCGGCAGCTATGAGGAAGCGCCGCAAACCCTGATCGACTATGTGCTGCGTGATCGCCGTTGGTGTCAGGGTAATCTGCAACATCTGCGCCTGCTGGGCACCGCTGGGCTGCACCCGATCTCACGGTTTCACATGGTGCAGGGGGCGTTCAGCTACCTGATGTCGCCCGCGTGGTTCGTGCTTTTGTTGTTCTGGGCGCTGCTTGGCAATGGCGAGGCCAGCGTCATCACCTATTTCACCGACGAAAACCCGATGTTTCCGCTGTGGCCGGAAACCAGCCGCGTCAATGGATGGTGGGTGATGGGGTTCATGTATGCCATGCTGCTGGTGCCCAAGATCATGGGAATGCTGGCCTTTCCGCTGACCGGTCTGCGGGTGGCCGATATGGGCGGGGCAGGGCGGTTTGCCGCGTCGTTTCTGTTGGAGGCGGCGGTGTCTGTGGCTTTTGCCCCGGTGATGATGCTGCAACAGATGATCGCGGTGCTGCGCACGGCGGTTGGCTATGTCGAAACATGGGTGCCGCAACGGCGCGGGATCGAAGCTTATCCGCTGGCGGTACTGGTGCGGTTTCATGCCTTGGAGACGCTGGTGGGGCTGACGTTGGTGACCGGTATGGCGATGGGGGCGGTGTCGCTGTGGCTTTTGCCGATCGCGGCCAGCCTTCTTGCGGCTGTGCCGCTGTCGGCGCTGTCATCACTGGACATGACGCGTTTGCGGCTGATGCGGGGGGTGCTGGCGACGCCCGAGGTTACAGCCCCGCCGCAGGTGATTTCCGATGCGCTGGCAGCAAGGGCAGGGCAGCTTTGCCGCGATCCGATGGCGATCGCGGCCGAATAAGCGGCGCATGTGCAGCCTGCGTCAAGCGGCGTGCAGGCGCTGCCGCACAACAGGTTCCCGGCGTGTCGTGATCGCCGGGACCGGCCGCCTATTCCAGCCCTTCGAACCAGTCCAGCACCATCGGGGACCACCCCGCAGGCACCCCATGTGCGCCGGGATGCAGCGCAAACTCCAGCGCGGTGCCGGGGCTGCATTCTTCCCACTTCCGCCGCCAAAACCCGCCGTTTTCCGAAAAGCTGTCGGGCCGCATCATGGTGCAGCCGTTGGTGGTGCGCCAGATCTCCAGTGTTGAAAAGATGTCGCCCTGCACGAAACCGGGGCGGATTTGGCGGCCCTCCAGCGGCACGGTGGTATCGCGCCAGCCATGGGTGTGAAACAGCCTGACCGGACCGGCGCAGGCGGTAGGGTGCGGACGCCAGAAGCCACCCGCGACCGGGGCGAAGGCGGCAAACGCCGTCGGGTCTTCGCAGGCGAGGTAGCTGACCATTGACCCGCCGACCGAAAACCCGGCCATCAGAACCCGGTCCCGGTCGATGCCAAAGCGCGCGGCGGCATCGTCGGCCACACCCTTCAGAAAGGCCAGCTCATCGCGGTCTTTGCGGAAATCCGGGTGGAAGGACCAACTGGCATTTTCACCGCGCATAGCCAGGCCCTGTGGGGCGATCACCGCATAGCCACGCGCCAGCATGGCACCGACCATGCCACGGTTGCTCATCGTGCCGGCGCCCGACCCGCCATAACCATGCAGAAACATCACGGTGGGAACGGGTCCGGCGGCATTTGCGGGCCGTTCGATATGGTATTGGCCCATCGGCGTCTCGCACATGGCTTCGACCCCGTCGCACCCGGCGTAGGCAGCGGGGGCAAACCCGATCGCGGCAATACCCGCCACAAGCAAGCGTCGAAAGTAAGGTGTCATCCGATCATCCCCTGACAAGTGGCAAGCCGCGTTTGATCCAACCCGGTCCGGCGCCCGACCCCAACATCCCTTCGGGGACATTGCGGACGTCGGAAAACCCGGCATCGGTCAGCCGCTTTCCCAGCCGCGCCGACCGCACACCCCGCGCGCAGATCAAGGCAATCGGGGCCAGGCGGTCGTTCTGCACCATCCCCGCCAGTGCCGTTTCAAAATCATCGCGCAGCATGTCAAGCGGCTGTGCGCCTTCACCTACGCCTGTCAACGCCCATTCATCGGGCCTGCGAATATCGACAAGGGTGATACTTCGCGCAAGGGCCAGACGGTGCGCTTCGGGCGGATCGAGCATCAGCCCGTCATAATCCGCAGCAAACATCCGATAACGGTTGGCGTAACCCACAGGCAAAGCCAGCGCGAAGGCTCCCAGCAACAGCAGACCACGACGGCGGATCATCATTGCACCCTGGCCATGATTTCGGGACGGTGCCGGTTCCCTTCGGCAATAAAGCCGGGAATGTCCCTGTTCCGGTCGGCCTGCACCTGCGCAATGAAATCAAGATACTGCTTGCCATCCATGATGCGCCGGTTTTCCGGCCCGGTGGCGTATAGCCGGCCCTTTGCGGCGACGGCCCAAGCGCAGTAACCACCGTACTGTCGCGCGTAAGCATCTGGCGCGGCTGGAGAAGCATCATGGTTGGCTGTTGTGGTAAAACGCCATGTCGCGCCATTCACGTCAGCTGTGATCACGGGATCACCCGACGCCGATGCGCCATCGGTAAAATATGCCACGGGATTGACGCCGCGAATGGCGATGCCGTCCTCAGCATGGATCGGACGCGGCGGCAGCCAATGCCAGACAAGCATCGGCTGCGCCAAAGGCCGGCAGGGCCACCACCAGAGCGAGGCGGCGCGTCAGCATCCGTTACCCATTCGCGGCATAGCCAGCTATGATATCCATCGCGCGGTCATCAGACAGGATCGGCGGGATCAGGGTCAGAAACCCGCCCTTGCCGTCGAGAAGGTACATGAAGCTGCCATGAGCATAAACCGGCCCGGTTTGCGGATCGATGAACAATTGTTCGCTTTCGACGGCGAACAGGTCATAGGCAGTCTGCAACGCCGCCGCGTCACCTGTCAAACCGATGAAATCCTGACTGATCTTCGCCAGCGCCGTGGTCATGGTGGCGGTCGTATCCCGCACCGGATCGACGGTGATCATCACCGGGGTGATCGCCACGCCGCGCGCCAGCAGCCCTGCCGTGATTCCGGCCATCTGAGGCAGCACGGCGGAACATATCTGTTCACAATTGGCATAGCCGAAAAACAGCAGTTGCATCTGGCCTGCGGGGTGAGCCTCGGTTCTGGTCAGGCCGTGCTGATCCGTCAGACGAAACGGCCCTCCAATGTTCAGCGGCAGCGGCAGGCCAACTGTCAAAGGGGCCGCGCCGTGCCCGGCCTCGTCATGCCCGGTCACGCCGTGCCCGGCCTTGTCATGCGCCGCCGCAGCGGAGGCCGCAAGAAGCGCCGTGCACAGCGCAAGCACCCTCATTCGAACAACTCCTTGATCGCAGCCTCATCGGTTTCCAGCCCCAGCCCGAAATATCCGTCCTGTGCAATCAATGCGTTGACACGCGGGTCGCGGCGGAACCACGGGCCTTTGCCTGCGGCTTCCGGGTTGGCGGCGGCCCAGTCTTTTGTCCAGCGGTCCGCATTGACCCAGTCCTGCGCGCCGGTTTCCCGGATGCGTTGCAGCAGATAGACATTGCGCGCGCCGATGTCGGGGTCGTCCAGCAACAGCCCGTCCACCTCCACGGCTTTGCCGCAATAGGGCAGCAGTTCCACTACGTTGCCCGCAAACACCGGCTGCGCGTTTTTCATCGGATAGACCAGAGTGTTGTCGGCAGTGCGCAGAAGCGCAAGCTGCCTGCGGCCAGCGCCACAATCGGCGGGGCAGTCGCCCGCGACTTCGCACAAAAGGTCAACCACCTTTGCCTCGAACAGCGCAGGCACTTCGGCAGGCATGTTCCATGACTTTGCAGTGGAGCCTGCCGAAAAATCGGCCTCTTGCGCGGCGGCAGGCAGTGCGAGAATACTGAACAAAAGGGCGCGGATCATGGTTTCGGCTCCGGTATGACAAAACCGGGAACGACGCCGTAATCGACGTGGTTCAGGTTGGCGATGCCGTCATTGGACACGACCTTTTCCACCACGATGTAATTCAGCCCGTCGCGCTGGTAGAGCAGCCCGTCTGCCGTGACCGTATCGGATGCCAGTGACAAAAGCGTGTCGCCACCCGCGTTGGCATCATCACCTTCGATCTTCATGACCATATACACCTGCCCGTCCTCGGCCAGCAGACCCACCGGAATGCCGCCCGCCGAACACCACATCGCGCAAGTGTGGTGCGCGGATCCGACCACCGCATCGGTGCCACCCATCACGCCGGAAAAATAGCACCACGTGTCGATAAATTCGCCTTTGATGCTGATGCGTTCGCCATCCGTTGCGGCGAAGACCGGCCCGCAGACCACCGCCAACCCCGCGGCAAACGCGGCCAGGATTCTGTGCTGTCTCATTGCTAACTCCCATTTCCTTGCGTCACGTTAGCGCGGAATCCTGAATTGCGGGATCACATTGCGGTTATGGTTGCACAATGTTTTCGGGGTTCGCGCCCGCCTTCCGGCCTTGGCGGGTTTTCAACGTTGACGGGTGCGGGTGGGTCGGACATATCAAAAGAAAACGCCCGGACCGCAATCAGGACCGGTGCGATAAACCACAGGGGAGGAACAGAATGAGCGGTCTGCTTGGGCTGTCTGCAATCATTGACCGGATTAACGAGATTATCGGCAAGGCCATGTCCTGGCTGATCCTGGTGGCGGTTCTGGTAAGTGCCACCAATGCGGTGGTGCGCAAGATTTTCAACGTGTCGTCGAATTCATGGCTGGAACTGCAATGGTATCTGTTCGGTGCCGCGTTCCTGCTGGCGGCGGCCTACACGCTGAAACAGAATGAACACATCCGCATCGACATTGTGTACGGCGCGTTTTCACGCCGGGTACAGCACTGGATCGACCTGTTCGGCCATGTGGTGTTCCTGATGCCGTTTGTACTGCTGATGCTGTATTACCTTTATCCCTATGTCGCCAGATCGGTGCAGAACGGCGAGATTTCGAACAATTCCGGCGGGCTGATCATCTGGCCTGCAAAGGCCATGCTGCTGGCGGGGTTCACCCTGCTGGCGTTTCAGGGCGTATCCGAAATCATCAAGAAAATCGCGGTGATAAGCGGCATTATTCCTGATCCCACACCGTTCATTTCTGCACATGAGGCGGCGGAGATGGAAGGTTCGGCGCTGGTCAGGGAGATCGGCAAATGATGGAGTTCATCGCCATCAACATGGCGCCGATCATGTTCGCGTCGCTGATTGTGTTCATGCTTCTGGGCTATCCGGTGGCTTTTGCACTGGCGGCGAACGGATTGTTCTTCTTCTTCATCGGTGTGGAACTTGCGCCCTTGTCGGAAGGCAACATCACGCTCAGCTGGAACCTTCTTGGCACCATGCCGGACAGATTCTGGGGGGTGATGTCGAATGAGACTTTGCTTGCCATTCCGTTTTTCACCTTCATGGGCATCGTGCTGGAACGGTCCGGCATGGCGGAAGACCTGCTTGATACCATCGGCCAGTTGTTCGGGCCGATCCGGGGCGGGCTTGCCTATGCGGTCATCATCGTGGGCGCGCTTCTGGCGGCGACCACGGGGGTCGTGGCCGCGTCGGTGATTGCCATGGGGTTGATTTCGCTGCCGATCATGCTGCGCTATGGCTACGATCGGCGGGTGGCGTCGGGTGTGATTGCGGCGTCGGGCACGTTGGCGCAGATCATCCCGCCGAGCCTCGTGCTGATCGTGCTGGCCGACCAGTTGGGCCGGTCGGTGGGTGACATGTACAAGGCGGCCATTATTCCCGGCCTGATCCTGACCGGAATGTACATGGCCTATGTGCTGCTGATGTCGGTGCTTTACCCCAAATCGATGCCCGCGCTGCCGCTTGAGGCGCGCACGCTTGGCCACGGCGCCACGTCGCTTGCCGTGGCACTGGTGGCGGCTGGCCTGTTTGCTTACGGCGCGCATGTGTGGCTGTCGCCCACGCAAGGGGCCAATGCCGACATTCTGGGCGCGGTTGTGGGCATCATCGTGATCTACGTGGTGGCCGTGATCGACAAGGGGATGAAGACCAACCTCATGTCGCGTCTGGCGCAGCAGGTCATCATCGTGCTGATCCCGCCGCTGGCGCTGATCTTTCTGGTGCTTGGCACGATCTTCCTCGGGATTGCCACGCCCACGGAAGGCGGAGCCATGGGGGCGGTCGGGGCTTTGCTGCTGGCCGCGACCAAGGGGCGGCTGACCTATGCGGTGGTTTCGCAGGCGCTGACATCGACCACGCGGCTGTCTGCTTTCGTGATGTTCATCCTGCTGGGCGCGCGGGTGTTCTCGCTGACGTTTTACGGGGTGAACGGGCATATCTGGGTGGAACATCTGCTGACGTCGCTGCCGGGGGGTGTAACGGGCTTCCTTGTGGCGGTATCGGTGCTGGTGTTCCTGCTGGCGTTCTTCCTCGATTTCTTCGAGCTGGCCTTCATCATCGTGCCGCTTCTTGCCCCTGCGGCGACGGCACTGGGGATTGACCTGATCTGGTTCGGGATCATCCTGGGGGTGAACATGCAGACGTCGTTCATGCACCCACCGTTCGGGTTTGCGCTGTTCTATCTGCGGTCGGTCGCCCCGAGGCTGCCCTATACAGACAAGGTGACGGGGATCCGCACGGCTCCTGTGACGACCGGGCAGATATACTGGGGCGCTGTGCCTTTCGTCGTGATTCAGGTGGTGATGGTCGGGCTGGTCATCACCTTCCCGCAGATGGTGATGCACTACAAAGGCCCGGTGGTGGACACGACCAACGTCACCATCACCCTGCCGCAGATGCCGTCGTTGGGTGCAGGCGGGTTGGGAGGCGGTTTGGGAGGCGGGCTGGGAGGCGGGCTTGGTGGCGGTCTGGCCCCGGCTCTGGCCCCGGCTCTGGGGCCGGCGCCGGGTGCGCCGACGCCTGGTGCTCCGTCCCTGGGCGCTCCGTATTTGGGCGCTCCGTCTTTGGGTGCGCCTTCTTTGGGTGCACCGACGCCTGGCGCTCCGGTCATCGCCCCGGCGCCCGCGCCCTGAACGGGCTACACGCAAAACATTCGGCGGCGCGCTGTGCCGCCGTTTTTTATTGCATCAACCGCTGCGCAGCAAAAAGCCCCGAAGCCGCAAGGCCTCGGGGCTGAGGATGACGTCAGGCCTCCGGGATCAGAGTTTGCCTTCGTTCTGCTTCACCATCATGAAGGTGTCATAATTGTATTCGGCAATCTGCGTCCAGGTATAGTTTTCCGAACGGAAAGCCTTGATCGACTGCCAGATTTTCGCAAAGGCCGGGTTCGACGCCTCCATTTCGGTATAAACCTCGTTGGCCGCGTTGAAGCAGGCTTCAAGGATTTCCGGGCTGAACGGGCGCAGCTGCGTGCCCTGTGCCACCAGCGATTTGATCGCTGCCGGGTTCAGGTAGTCATACTTTTGCAACATGTTCGCATCAGTGGCCTGTGCGGCGGTGCGCAGCAGCGACTGATAGGCGGGCGGCAAGCCTTCGTAAGCGGCCTTGTTGAACATGAAGTGAACCGTCGGGCCACCTTCCCACCAGCCGGGATAGTAGTAGTAGGGTGCCACCTTGAAGAACCCCAGCTTTTCATCGTCATAGGGGCCAACCCATTCGGACGCGTCGATGGTGCCCTTTTCCAGCGCCGGATAGACGTCGCCGCCCGCGATTTGCTGCGGCACGACGCCCAGCTTTTCCACAATCTTGCCCGCGAAGCCGCCGATCCGCATCTTCAGGCCCTGAAGATCGGCAACGGTGTTGATTTCCTTGCGGAACCAGCCACCCATCTGCACGCCGGTATTGCCGCCGGGCAAAGCATAGATGTTATGCTGCGCCAGGAACTCGTTATAAAGGTCGATCCCGCCGCCATGGTAATGCCAGGCGTTCATCCCGCGCGCCGACAGTGAGAACGGCACAGCCGCAGCCACCGCCCATGCCGGGTCTTTCCCCCAGTAATAATATCCGACGGTGTGGCACGCCTCGACCGTGGCCGCTGTCACTGCGTCGGCGGCTTGCAGACCGGGAACCAGTTCACCGGCGGCGAATACCTGGATCTGAAAGTTGCCGTCAGTCGCTTCGGACAGATGTTTCGACAGCACTTCCGCGCCGCCATAAATCGTGTCCAGCGACTTCGGAAATGACGACGTAAGCCGCCAGGTAACCTTTGGCGCAGCTTGTGCAAGCGCGGGTGCGGCCAATGACGTAGCGGCCGCAGCCCCCACGCCACCGATGGCAGCTTTGGTCATAAACGAACGACGATCCATGTAGTCCTCCCATTTTAGTCTTTTCAAATCCGGGACATGCCAGCCCAGCGCACGCATGTCTGTTCGATGGATGGCCGAACGGTTGCACGGCTTTGGCCGTCTGTCCAGCACCGATAAGCCTTGGCGCAGGTGCAACCCGAAGCTGCGTCACTTGACGCCAAGGCAGTGTGGGATGGCAAGGGGGGGGGAGGGGCGGCAATGCCGCTGATCCGGGCAAGTGCCACTGTTGTTCTGGCGGCATTCCGCCGGTTCTGCGGGCGGGCGCGACGAACCGTCCCGCGCGCCCCGGTTCAGGCGGTATCAGATATGCGGGGTGAACTCTTTGGCGTCGATGCCCAGCAGGGCAAGATCACCGGCGGCCGGGCGGTGGTGGTTGCGCACCGCGTGCGAACTGCGCAAGGCGGCCCCGAGAATGTCGAAGGCTTCGGAAATGCGGTTCAGGAAGGTCATGGCGGGCTCTTTCATCTGTCGTTGTCTTACAAGACATCAGATGGGCCTGCCGGGGCCGGATGTGAATGCAGCACCTGCGAAGTGCCGCCATGCACTTTGCGCATGGCCCGGCGAAACCCGCCGGGCCTTTGCGTTCAATCCTCGTCCGCGGCCATTTGCGACAACACGTTGCCCTTGCCGCGCGCCCGCAAGACCAGCGGCAGGATCAGCGCAACCGCTGCAATCGCCAGCAGCACGGCGGCGACAGGAGATTGCACCAGCGTCGTCACATCGCCCTGCGCAATCGCCAGCGCCCGGCGCAACTGCTGTTCCGCCATCGGCCCCAGGATCAGGCCAACGACGATTGGCGCAATCGGATAGCCGTAAAGCCGCATACCGTAGCCCAGCACGCCAAAGATCATCAGCATCCCCAGTTCCACCGGTGACGGGTTCGCGCCAATGGTGCCAAGCGTCGCAAACAGCAAGATACCTGCGTAAAGCCAGTGGCGCGGGATGGTCAGCAGTTTTACCCACAGCCCGATCAGCGGCAGGTTCAGGATCACCAGCATCACATTGGCAATCAGCAGGCTGGAGATCAGCCCCCACACCAGCTCCGGATTGGTGGCAAACAGCAGCGGCCCCGGTTGCAGCCCGAACTGCTGAAACCCCGCCAGCATGATCGCCGCCGTGGCCGATGTCGGCAGACCCAGCGTCAGCAGCGGCACAAGCGTGCCTGCGGCCGATGCGTTGTTCGCAGCCTCCGGCCCCGCCACGCCTTCGATCGCGCCATGGCCAAATTCCTCGGGGTGCCTGGACAGCCGCTTTTCAGTGGCATAAGACAGGAAAGTCCCGATTTCCGCGCCACCCGCAGGCATCGCCCCAATGGGAAAGCCGAACGCCGTGCCGCGCAGCCACGGCTTCCACGACCGTTTCCAGTCTTCCCTGGTCATCCAGACCGATCCTTTGATGGCCTGCACCGTTTCCGGTGCCTTGTCGCCTTGCGACGCGATGAACAGGGCCTCGCCCAGTGCGAACATCGCCACGGCCAGCGTCGTTACCTCGATCCCGTCAAGCAGTTGCGGCACCCCGAACGACAACCGTGTCTGCCCGGTCAGGCTGTCGATCCCGACCATCGCCAAGGCAAGCCCAAGGAACAGCGACACCAGCCCCTTGCGGGTCGAATCGCCGAATGCCGCCGATACCGTGACAAAGGCCAGCACCATCAGCGCGAAATATTCGCGCGGGCCAAACACCAGCGCCAGCTTCACCACTTGCGGCGCAAGGAAGGCGAGCATCAGCGTGGCAATTGACCCCGCCACAAAAGACCCGATGGCAGCGGTGGCAAGTGCCGGCCCGCCACGGCCTTTGCGGGCCATCTTGTTGCCCTCCAGCGCCGTGACGATCGACGCGGATTCCCCCGGCGTGTTCAGCAGGATGGATGTCGTCGATCCGCCGTACATCCCGCCATAATAAATCCCCGCGAACATGATAAGCGACCCGGCAGGGTCCAACCCATACGTCACCGGCAGCAGCAAAGCCACAGTCAGCGCAGGCCCGATGCCCGGCAGCACACCCACTGCCGTGCCAAGCGTAACGCCGATCAGCGCGTAAAGCAGGATCATCGGGTCAGCAGCGACCGCGAAGCCCTGCATCAGATAGTCGAATGTCGTCATGTCAGCCCCCGTAGATCAGGGTTTCAAGTGGCCCGCCCGGCAGGTTCAGCTTCAGCAATCCATCGAAGATGCCAAAAACCAGAAGGCTGAAGGCCACACCAATCGGAAAGGACATCAGCAGCTTGCGATAGCCAAAGGCGCGGGCGGTGCAGGCGAACAGAATGCCGGTGCCGATGGAAAACCCGATGGTGGACAGCAACACCAGTTGCGCGCCAAGACCCGCCACGATCCACAGGACCGGCATCGGGTGCTGGTGCGGCGGGTCTTCCGGTTCACTGCGGAAGCCGTCGATCAGCGTCCATATCCCAAGGCCGATTAGGCCAAAGCCGATAAGACGCGGTGCATCGGCAGGCCCCATCCCGGAATAGCCGGTTGCTTCGGGCAACCGGCCGGCGTCCCACAGCAGCACCGCGCCCAATGCGCAAAGCCCCGCCGTGATGACCAGCGCCGCCCCATCGGGGCGGCGGGTCGCATGTGCAACCGGAGGTGTCATTTCACCAGGCCGATATCCTTGAGGATGGCACCGGTGGTTTCGATGTCTTTCGCCAGTTGTGCGTCGAAATCAGCCCCGGCAAGGTAGGTATTGGCCCAGCCTTTGGTGGCCAGCAGCGAGGTCCATGCTTCCGAACTGTTCATCTTCTCGATATCGGCGGATACGGCGGCCTTCTGCTCGTCGCTCAGCCCCGGAGCGGCGGCCACCATGCGCCAGTTCTCCAGCACCACGTCGAAGCCCGCTTCCTTCAGTGTCGGCGCATCAACGCCTTCCAGACGCTCGTCCGCAGTCACGGCCAGCAGGCGCATCGTACCGGCCTGAACCTGCGGCAGAAACTCGCCCACGCCGGAAACGCCCGCCGACACCTGATTGCCAAGGATCGCGGCCAAAGCCTCGCCACCGCCGGAATAGGCGACGTAGTTGATCTTGGTCGGGTCAATGCCCGCCGCTTTGGCCAGCAGGCCGACGGCGATATGGTCAACCCCCCCCGCGGAACCACCCGCCCAGGACACTGCGCCGGGATCGGCCTTCATCGCATCAACCAATTCACCGATGGTCTGGATCGGCGATGCTGCGGGCACCACAATGGCCACCGCTTCACCCGTCAGACGGGCAATCGGCGTCACGTCGGTCAGCGAGACCGGGGATGCGTTGGTCAGGATTGCGCCGACCATCACATAGCCGCCAACGATCAGTTTTGTCGGGTCGCCTGCGGTGGAGCTTGCGAATTGCGCAAGGCCGACAGTGCCGCCGGCACCCGGCACGTTTTGCACCTGCACCGAACCCGAGATGCCCTCTGACTGCATGACTTCCTGCATTGCGCGGGCGGTCTGGTCCCAGCCGCCACCGGGGCCTGCGGGGGCGATGATGGTATAGTCAGCGGCAAATGCCGGTACGGCAAGCGCGCCTGCCATCAGGCAGGCAAGAAACGTATTCTTCATATGATCCTCCCAGATCAGCCGCTTGACGCGGCAAAGGTTGCTCAGGGTGCGCAGACAGGGCGGCGCATTGCACCTCGCCCGTTGTCATCCCCCATGGCAAGCGGCCTCCACCGCAACGCCTGGCGCTAGGGAAAGCACATCAAGCTGTCATCTACCTGACGCCGGGGAT
>Ga0105050_10007843_pt1 | contig 12553 bp, 33 predicted proteins | sample FRY01_FD_78088 | JGI IMG/M metagenome (GOLD analysis project Ga0105050, IMG submission 78088) | Freshwater microbial communities from Lake Fryxell liftoff mats and glacier meltwater in Antarctica - FRY-01 | ecosystem: Environmental > Aquatic > Freshwater > Ice > Glacier meltwater ... | reverse complement strand
TGAATATCCATATACAACGGAATCTTGTATTAAATTTCCTCCGAAAAATGTTTTGTGTTCACCACGAATATTTATTTGATCTGGGCGTCTGTCCGAATCCGATGGCACCGAATAATAATATGCCAACAAAACTTTTTCAAATAACTCCTTATCTTTTTTTAATTCATCTAAATTATCAACTTGCATAACCAATTTCAACTCCATTTTCTTCATCCTCTATTTTTTCTTCGTCGTCTTCGTCTTCATCCATATTTAAGCCTCATAACTATATTCTGAATCATCAAATTCATGATCTTCAAATTCAATACTGTCCGGATCGACTTTAATGATAAAATATAATTTGCAATTTGGGCAAAAATATTCTTTTTTTAAATCTTCCATCTTTATATATATTCCATCGGTTTTACAATCTGGGCAATCCATCTCGTCACCTATTTTCTTTGTTCCAGATATTCCGTGAACAATTGATTTATTGCATCGTCTTCATATTCAAGTTTAAGTTCGGTTTGAATATCTTTTACTAATTCTTTTGTTTTTCTTGTTACAACTATTATTTCTACATCTTCCATAAGTGTGTCCTCCATAAGACTAAAATCGTGGGGTTGCCCCCACATAATTATTGTTCTTCGATTGGTTCGTCAACAGGTGTATCATCTTCTTCGGCTTCATAACTATTATCATCATATTCTTCGGTGATATAGTCATCTTCCGCAAATGATTCGAATTCTGGTTCTTCTATTCCTAACAATCGCTTGTTAGCATCGCGTCTTATTGGTTCGAAATAACAATCCATTTCGTCCATACCTTCTTCTATACTCATACTTAATTCCTCCAAAAAACACAGTTTTTACAAAACCGCGTTACAAAAATATTAGTGCACCGACATGTTTAAAAGGCTATCTACAACTTTCCCAAAACAGCATAACGCTCAACTAAAGTATTGGCGTACTCAAAGAAATCCAAATGTTTTTTAATCTGTGCCTCAATAAAATTATAATATGAATTTACCGCATTAGAAACATCCTCATAATGGTTCAAAACAAACATTTTTTCCGGCAACATAAGATCTGGGTATTTATGCATTACACCCTTTTCATTAAGAAAAACTCTATAATTAAATGTTGGAAATGGAGTATCTTTTAAATATTGCCCATTTGAAATAAAAGGCATTACATTTTCTCCATAAGATTTAAAATATAATCTTGCGTTATTCGTAATAATATTAAAATATATTTTTTCGGGTCCTGTTATATTTGATATGTTATAATATCTTTTCAACCCGGCCGTTGTTGGCGGCATTAGTGATTTATGTTTATCCACTAATTTATTAAATATTTCATTTCCATCTTCCGTTAATGCTTTTGATAACGGTTCATATACACACTCCCGTGTAACGGCATGCATTAATGCAAATGTTTTATCATCTTTTGTTATTTCCGTTATTTGAGTGAATTGTCGAAATCGTGAACCACACATAAATTTATGTGTCGGTGATTCTCTTGTTATTCCATCCTTCGAAAATTTAATTGAAAATATAGATGGTACTGGTTTTGGGTGGCCCATTTCTTCTACTAAAATATTTTCATATTCTATAATCGTCGGGTATTTGATTAAATAGGGAATCGCCAAATTATAATTTTCAATACATATTTCATTTTTTTCAACAAGTTGTTGTGATAATTTGTTAGTAAATTTTAATTTCTCAACAAGTCCATCTATTCTGTTATCATTTATTATTTTTAAAATATCATTCATATCTATCATTCAATCACCGTTGTTTTTAATATTATTCCAAAATATACGGTAAACTTAAAGTTTTTTTGGGTATTTAAATTTCTAACCATATATATTGATTTTAAACAATTATTGTTTTTTAGCACCATTCTGTATCCATCATCATCACTTCGGAATACATGGGTTTGTTTTGTTTCACAAAAAGTTAAGAAATTTTTTCTTAGGAACTCGATTTCTTCCGTCATTTTTTACCACCACATAATTTTCATAATCAAAATGTATTTCATTTATTAGTTCTTCTACATTACAAATTTTTGATATTTGATTGCAAATAAAACTTGCTAACCCGAGAACATTAAAAATAATTGTTTTTTCCGTGCAAGGTATTTGTGCCGTTACAGAATCGTCAACTAGAGATTTTTCATATACTTCTATTTCTTTTGGGGCATTCATATTTACCGTGAATAATGAAAATACTTTTCCGCCCATACGAGAGTCAATATAGAATTCTGGCTTTGATTCTTTTACTTGTTCCCAAATAATTTTACGGGCATTCATACTATCAACCGCCGAAATAATAATTTCTTCTGAAAATGCTGTATTGAATGTAACTAACCCCCCGGTTTTAATTTCTATTCCGGAAAAATCTTTAACTAGTTCTTTGATAGCGGATGTCTTTTTCTTCTTTACATCTTTTAATCTAAAAAATTGATTTGGAATATTATGAGGTTCTATGATATCGTTATCATATACCTTTGTTAATTTAACCCCCATTTTTGCAAGAGCCAATGCCGTAAAACTACCAACACTTCCGGTACCAACTAAACATACTTGTTTATTCATATTCTGTGGGTTGAATATCCCACTTTGCCGTTTGTAATCCATCTTCTTCGTCACCCCCGGCGAATATATTTTTTATTATTGCATATGCTTTTTTAACAATACTTTTATTTTTTGAATTTACTTTTGCCCTTGCCTCTAAAACATATTTATTATTAATATTAACAACTGGTAATAACTTAATGTTATCAACTCTTAAAGTTCCAAGTTCCGTTTTAAAATCGGCTCTTAGCTTAAGTTTGCCCTGTTTGTTTATAACAATTCCGTATACTACGGAGGATAGATTGAGTAAGTTTGCAAAACATTCATCATCCGTTCCGCTCCAGAATGCATCCATATCATTATGAGAATGCCACCATCCTTTTAGTTTTTCTACATCTTCCTTTTTCATTTTTGAAAGTTCTTTTGAAAGATTGGTTAAATCTAATTCAACATCTCCTTTTGTTGCGCGTTGTTTAAATAATAGCGCGTCTTTTATAATCGGGTGTCCATCAGTTTTTTCAACTAATAAAATTCCCCCAATTTCCGTATCAACCGCATATGCATATGAATATATTTTTTCTAATGCTTCTGATGTTATTAATACTTTTTTTTCTTGATCAAATCCTATTGTAGTCATACTCTTTTCTCCTTTTCTTTTATTGTCGCGTAAAATTTATCTATATTTTGATATGGTTTTGAACCGACTGGAACATTACTTAGGGTATCCCATATTACGGATATTGCTAAATGATATAGTCCCGCCTTTCTCCATTCGGAAATTGATTTTTCTATTGCTGGGTCACCATAACAAATTCGCCCATTTTCATCAATAAAGCAATGATGTAGTCCATTAACTTTACCATTTAATCGGGTTGCTTTTATTGTTTGTTTGGAAATTGTAATTATGTATTGTCCCAAATTATATTTTTTATCAACTATTAAATCTGAGGTACATATTTTTATATTATTATTATTTTCTTCTATATGCTCAACAAATGAAAGTTCAGTTAATTTTTTAACTGAATTTCCTTTTTTACTATATACTTTTTTTAGGGCAATTTGTAGTTGTTTCTTTTCATCATCAAGTTCCATTTCATATTTCGTTATTTCTGATTTTGCCTTTTGTATTTTTTCTTTTATTGAAACGAGAATTTCCGCTCTTTCAGATGTTATGAATTCGGCTATCATTTCATTAATTGAATCTTGCCCATTCTTATTCATTATTAATTCCCACCTTTTACGGCAGGAACTAATAGAATATCCTCAATCTCTCCAATTTTAGTGGTAAGTGATACTTCTTTATCATCTACCATTATTTTCATTGACATATCCGGGTCGATTCCAGCCTGTTTTAATACCGTTCTAACGGTGTCTGTTGCTTTAGCATCTACTACTTTTGGTTTACTACCCATTGATCTTACGAATACCATGTGTGTCATATAATTTTCCTCCTTAATATTAATTATAAACCGAACTGTTTTTAAATATAGTGTATTGAGCTATTTTTAAACTCAATAATAAATATTATCTTACTATTGTTAATCCTCGTTGGCATCCAAAATCTTTTCTTAAAACTTCAAAAGATTCAGTTTTGGTAGAACACCAATCTTTATTTCCTCCTGTTCCAGTCCAAGTTGCGGGCATACCTAACAATTCAGTACACTTTACATCACAAATATTTTGAGCTTGCCCTGGAGTAACATCTATATCATTATTATATATGTCAACGTTTTTATCAACATCTATACATCCGATAATGCTTAAAAACAGCACCATCAAAATTAAGCTTAATAATAAAATTAATTTCATTTTATCACCGGTCCCGCAAGTATTTTGCTTTTATTTTTCCAAAAACCTTTTTTAGTTGTTATATTTGTTTTAAACCATTCTTGAAAAGACTTCTGACATTCTCTACAAAAATGCATATCCGAAAACCCATTTCCACTAAACCAAAAAGATCTGGGATTATCTTCAATTAGTATTTTGCATCTATCACAAATATATGTTGTTGTTTCTTTTTTCATATAATCACCTATCAATTAATGTATTAAAATATTCAATTTCTTTTTTTCCCTGATCTTTTATTAAACATTGTTCACAGACAATGCTTACTCCACCAAATGGATCGGAATCACCAATCTCTGCTATTTCTTCTGCTTCACCAATAACTTTTTTACATTCATCGCATTTAATTGCTTTTCTCATTTATTCATCTCCTATTTAATTTTCAAAAATCCTTTTTTATGTTCAATTATTTTTTGGGTTCCCACGTATCCATTAACATTATAACTACAATACGGGCCATTTCGATTGGCTTTATATTCGCTATCATAACCGAATTCTTTTTCACAAAAAGTTTGTGCTTTTATATTATAATTAATAAGTCCACCAACTAGATTTATACTCATAATAAGTAAAAAACATACTCCAACTATAACTACAATTAAGCTATAATCTGTTTTTTGTTCACCCTTTTTATTTAACCAAGTTACATTTTCCATTTATTTATTCATCTCCTTAAATTCTTCATCTGTTAATACACGTACATTCTTTTCTTTAACAAAATAATCTGTACCATTATGAAATGTTAATTGAAGAATAGTTCCTCGTTTTTTAGTAGTTAACGTTTTTTCAGCTATATTTAATGCCGCATCATTTGAACAAACGAATCCCTCTTTAAGCACTTTTATCATTCTTTGACACCTCTTAATTTATTATATTTTTTTACTATTTTTTCAATTTCCAAAAGAAATTTTAAATTTTCTTCATTATATTTTTTTCCTTTTCTAAAATTAAATATTTCTATTTTTTCTAACCAAGTTGGGTCATGAAATATTGAAGCATAATCAATCCCCCATTGTATTTCTTTTCCTATTTTACCACCTTCTTTTTTCCTGTAAGAAAATTAACTAATTTATCCAAATTTCGTTCAACTATATCACCGAACAAAATATATTTAATAAACAATGCGGTTGTTCCAATAATTATAGCCGCCGCAATAACTCCTTGTATTATATACCATATATCCATTATATCATCTCCAAAATATATGTTTTCCAAAAATCCGGAAAATGTTCTTGTATTTGTTTCATAAAACAAGTTATATGCACACAAGTAATATCATCCGTATTTCCAAAAACATTTCGTTGCATTATTATGGGATCGGATAATTTCGGTTCAATATTACATAGCATACATGGTAATCTATATTTTTGTTTAATTTCTTTATACGTTCCAACTGCAAAACTCATATAGTCGTCCCCAAAAATAAAATGCAAATACTTGCACCAACTAAATAAATTATATTGGTTTTATGTTCTCTTATAAAATTTTTCATTTATCATCATCTTCCTAAAAGTTTTTATATTTATTTCCAAATATATCTTTTTTGGGAATTAAAGGAAACACCAGGGATAATCTATCTTTTAATATTTTGGCCTCTCGGGGCGGAATATACATTTCTTCTCCGGTGGGTAAATCAATATATTTTGTGAATGTTTTGGTGTTTAAAGTAGTTGAATTTAGTGCATCTAGTACCAAGTATGACAGTAATTTATCCGATTCTTTTTGTGTCATATTTAATTTTATTATTTTATTATCTTTAAATTCGTCAAATGAAGTGGTATGCCCACCATCATATCCGGTAACATTCCTTCCCGATATTTGCGATATTTTTTGCATGGTCGGAAATTCTTTATGCTCACAATCACTGATTTGTGCAACATATTTATTCGGGTTTATATCATCCGGGTATAATTCTATTGAGGTATTATTTTCTTTATCATATACTATTTGATTTTTCCCTTTTTTTGTAATTTGTAATCCGGCATTCTTTAGGTCTGATATATTTTTTAAATCTATTCGGCAAACAAGTTCGCTGCAATTTGGTATTAGTTCCATCATTTTTCCTACCTTATTTTTTATAATATATTTTATCTTGCTACCCATATTGGTTGTTTTGGTTTATTATCGGGCTGGCATTTATAATCAAAATAAAATAGTAAAACAAATAATATTATTCCAATACTACAACATACTCCCGCGATTAATGCAAATTCTTTATTTATTTCTGAGCCAAGTTCCGGAATAGCACCAAAAACTACAATAATAAATACAAATACTATAAATATTCCTGTTATAGGGTCTTTCATTTAATCATCTCTTTTAAATTTTTTTCCATCATTTTTCCCTACCTTATTTTTCCTTCTATTTTACATTTCAATATTTTCATGCCTTAACACCTTCTTTCCTTAATAAATCATATAACTCATATTTGATAAATACTTTATCTGTTTTATCTAAAAACTTATATGAATTTATTTTTGTAATATCAATTTCTCTTTCTTCTAATAATAATTCTTCTCTGCTTGGTGGTTCAGAACTCCAAAAGATAAGTTCGTCCTCTTCTAAATTCTTTATTTTATAGATAGGTATTTTCATTCTTTAACACCTTCTATAATTGATAAAGCATATTTCATTCCTTCCAAGAATATGTTATCGTCTTCAAGGGCTTCTTCATTTTTGCATTCTTTTTGGGCTTCTTTCATATCTTTTCTATAAGATTTTATTTTTTCTTTTAATTCTTCTATGTATATGTTTTTCATTTTACCAACTCTTGTAATTTTTCATCAACTAATTTAGAATATTTTTTAATATCTGTTTCTTTTAAACATCCTTGTTCTTGTCCATTATAAAAAATAAATCTGTATTTTCCTCTACAAATATGAAGAAAACAATCATCTTCAGATTCTCGTGTAAAAGTTTCTCCGTCATTATATGCATAAAAAAAATGTTCAATCTCTTCCATTTTTCTTGTTACTTCATCTTCCATTTTATCGTTCCTCCTTTAAATATGGGCATGATGTTCTTTCTTCAAACTTCATGTCTTTAACTTTCATAATATCTTTCGGGGTCTCTACTTTTAATTTATCTATTATTCCCAAATCAAAAGAGCATCCACCAATATTTCCTTGTTCATCCATTGATAAAACTTTTCCATAATGGCACGGCGTATTCCAATTACTATATTTATTGCTTTCAATAATCGATTTTGTTAAATCATCCACCATAAAATTTTTATATTGATGAGTTAAATATAAATAAATATTTCTTTTGGACAAAATGTCCTGTGGAATATTTTTTGGACATAAAGCAAATACTCTATTAACTTCTAAAATATTTAAAAATTCAAATACATTCTGACTTAACCATTTTAATCCTTTTTCATCACAAAGATAATTTACTCCAATTTTTAATTTAGGAAAATGATATTTTAAATATTTAATATTATACCCAAACTTTTTCTCATCAACCCATGTTTTAATTTTTTCACTATCATAACTAATTGAAACCATACTAACATTTTCAAAAGTATCTAAAGGCACTTTTTGAATTAATTTGCCATTAGTAGTCATATTAAAATATATATCTTCTTCTTTGCATTTTTTGCTTATTTGTTTAATCCATTCTGGTCGCATTAAAGTTTCCCCACCACCAGCACAAAATTGAGGAATTCCAAGTTTTTTAAAATATGGAATTATATTTAACCAAAACTGTAAGTCTTTTTCAATCCCTACATCTTTAGAACGATAACAGAAGGAACAGGCGAGATTACACTCGCGCCAAAGATGAATACTAACGCAGGCGAAGTTATTACTTTTGTTTTTGTCTTCTTTGTTCATAATATCTTCTTCAATACATTTAAATAAGCATCATTTTAAATATGTATCGGTACACATTTAAAATTATTTTTCATAAGTATAACCTGTATTTTGTTGTAGTTCATTTAATTTTAGAGCATCTATTACTAATTCTGCCACCGTAAAAATGGTTTTTTTACAAAGTCTTTACAGTGCATGGTTTTATTTTTTTGGTCGCATTGTTTGTAATCATGTATTTCTCCATCTATTGGGTCATATCTAATACTTGGATTATAAATACAATCTCCATATTCATGATACCTACAATTTTTACAAAAAACTTTTTCTTTTTCAGCCATAAATATCACTTGTTACAATTTGGGCATCGCCCAATATCTGCTTCTTTTATCCATGATGTTTGCCCACACTTTTGGCATTTAGTTCGTATTAAATCTCCTATCATTCTCCTCTCTCCCTTTTTCTTATATAATATAATAAATTTTCAATCCAACAGGAAGTTGTTTCATCGCCATATAATTCATAATCTTTTTTAGATAATCCTTGGTTATATTGTATGTTTAGTTTATTAATTTTATCGATATATTTTTTATATAGTTTTTCACACTTATCATTCATTAGTTTTCACCTTAATAATTTTATTTTTTTGGGCATACATATTTTACTAGCATGGTTGTATCCCTTTTCTAAATACACAACCCATTGTTTATGTCTTTCAATTTCAATTAACAAATCTTTAACTTTTCTTTTATGATAACTTAAACTAGCTTTCTCCCACCAATTCATTCTTCCACCTTAATAATTTTAAATTTTGGCATAAACCATACTTTTTTATATCCTTGTTCTTTATACCTTTGGTTTTCTATTCGTTCTAATAGATGAGTTATTTCGCCTAAAAGTCCATTTCGTTCATCTAATATTTTGTGAATTTTTATTGCAATTGGGCGATAATATTCTTGTTCATCTTTAACCATTTCATTTATTTCTTTTTCTCGCTGTTTTTTTGTTTTCATTTTTTAGTCCCCTCGTCAATAATTATATATAAAAATAAAAGTACAAAGGCAAATATCGGGTTATTATATGATAAAAACCATATTGCTAATCCAAAAAACACATCTCGCATTATCATTTTTATTCCCTCACAATACTTCGTTTATATCTATTTGTTTGTTTAATATCCCATTGGGCTTTAAAACCATTTAAGGCATCATCGTCTAAATAAGCTTTACCAAATGTTTTAACATAATGCCCACCATTATCTGAAATATCAAATTTTACTTTTTGTTCCATTTTAAATAATACGGTTTCATTATCACTCCAACCACCGGTAGATATTTCAATTATAATATATGCCGGTGTTTCTTTAATATTTATACATCCATATTGTAAATTAATATCTTGTAGTAAAAAATTAAAATCATTAAAAATATTTGTATATACTTTCATCTAATCGATCTCCGTGCCGTCTTCATAATATTCATATTCTTCTGGGTCTTCCCACGAAGTCCAATAACTATTACCATTGTCATACATTTCTTTCCACTCTTTTTTAGACATATTATTTAATATACATTCTTTGGAACAATAATATGTTTCGCCGCCTTCTATGCAAAAGCCTTCATTAAAAACTTCGCCGCATTCATCACATTTTCTTGCAAATTTTTTCATAATAATTCCTCGATATCTTTGGTTTTTAATACTATTCATTCATCAACTTCTATTGGTTTAATGGATATTCGGTATTATTCATTTTTCAACTTCTTCTGGCAAGTCAAAGGTATGCCCTCTTTGTAAAAATTGTAATACCGCTCGGGCTTCATCTATTCTATTGTCGACTACATGTATTGCATTTACAACTCTCATTCTATCACTACTAAGAACAGGAAAATTATTTCTTTGTTCTTTAGTCCACTTTTCCATTAGTTTTATTTTATCCATTATTTCTTTTTGTCCTTCCATTTAATCCACCTTATATATGTTTCCGCACTCACATTCAATATACCCATAACGTTTATATGGGTTTACATTCGTGGTAGAGCCACATTTTGGGCATTTAAAAGACTCAGAGTCGTTAACTTCTTGTACGTCTTTTAATAGTTCGTCGAGTAAATTATTTATATTTTTTTTATCTAATTGTTCTTTTAATATTTTTTCTCCGAGTTCTATACGTTCACGTAATTCAAATTTTGCTTCCGCTGACAGTCCCGATAGTCTATATGCATATTTATTATAAAATTGTCTATACCAATTAAGTTCATCTTTAGTACATTCAATCATATCATCGACTTCGTCCTCCGCTTCATCTAATATTTCTTCTACTTCTTCTTCGTTTAGTTTTATTTTAATTTCTATATCCATAACTATAATCTATTTAATACGGCAATTTGCCGTTCTTTATACAACCATTTATCTAAGCATCCACTATGAAATATATAATAGGGGTAGTCTTTATCACCAAGTAATTTTGACGTAATTGGTTTAATATCAAATTCTTCCATCAATTCATTTTCTAATATTAATTTATGGCAAAATCCACATACAGATTTTTTATGACGCTTTTTTCGATAGATAAAATATTTAAGTTGTGATTTATCTTCTTCATCTTCTGATGTTATTTCAATCGAGGCGTCTATCATTTAATCATCTATCCATGGGTACTATTGCAGTCGCTATTGGAAAACGGGGTATGCCATCTTCTGACAAATTTTGATATCTTATTGTTGCGTTTTTCCCGATTAATTTGTTTTTATTTTTTAATAATTCTTTATAATAATTTTCGCCACCTCGTATGCCCGCGGAAAATGTTTTACCATTTGGCATTTTTAATTCAAGGTTGCCTGCCATTCCGGAGCGGTTTCCTTTCCCTTCAATAATGTCTATTATTTCATATTCATCATCTAAAAATGCTTTTAATTTTAATAAATTTTTACTACGCTTATTTTCATATTCCGAGTCGGCAATTCTAATCATAACACCTTCATATCCTTGTGAAACATATTTATCATGTGCTTTTACAACTTCTTCATGTGAATTTGCTATTTCATTTTCAACAAATACAATATGTTTTTTATAATCTGGAATTAAATTTTTTATTTCAGTTTTAATTAATTCAAATCTTTTAGTAAATTCAAGTTTTTTATCTGTGGTAACACCATCAAAAATCCATAACTTAACCATATCTTCACTATCTTTTAAATCTGTTATGGTTGGTTTTGTCCGTTTAACTAATGAAATAATTTTTTCAAAATTGTTATCATGTGAATATATTTCTCCATCGCAAATAAAATTTGGATGTGCCTCAAATATTGGTGCTAACATTTTTGATATGTGTGGGCAACTAACATATTCTTTTCCATTTCTAGTCCAAAGCCCATTTTTTTGGGCAACCATTCGGCAACCATCAATTTTTGGGGATACGAGTACCGGAAATTTTATATTATCTTTATAATCGTTATATTTGTGGGCTAACATTGGCTCAAAATATGTTCGGCACGTATCAATCTTTTTTATATTAGTTGAATATCCTTTTTCTACTTTTTTGTCCCATTTTGCTTGTGCTTCTTTTATAGCTTGTTCAACGGGGGATGTTTCATTACTTCGCCCAATATTTTTTCCTTCAACCACCGTTGGTATGGATGTTATTAATTTTCCCCCAACTTTTCCGGTTACCGTATAGAATGTATTATTTTTTACTATAAGTTCTAGCTGTTGAATTGAGCCCGTTTCCGTTCGTTTAAATATTATAGGCAATTGTGTTATACTAACCACCTTTTTGTTTTTTCTAATAATTGTTTTGCACTTATCATCCATTCTTTATAATCTTTTATATTTGCGAATTTTTTTAAGTCGGCATCATTAATTTCTCGTTCCACCGATGTGGCTATATATGAAAGTTCCCAATCATCAAAATCTATTGTTGTCATTTTTTCATCTCCTATATTTTAAAATATAATAAAACTCCCTTTGCGAGTTTTTCTTTTAATTTTTTTCCTTTTTTAGTTCTAAAATCTGTTTCATGCCAGTTTTGTTTTAATTTTAAGGTAGATAACATATCTAAATAGGATATGCTAAATTCATCAGGACGACTCCATTCAATATTGATATCTTTACGAATATCAAACATTTTGTCTAAATAATAAAAACCTTTATATCCTAAAGGATTTGAAAAATGATTTTTTTTGGGGTTATAATATGCGTATCCATAAGTACAATTTTTTGTATACCAAGGTTCGCCCATTCTAGCCGTATACCATTTAGAAATTGATAATTCCTTTTTCTTATATAATCTTAACATTGTTTCGTTATATATATTTGCCATATGTATCACCGTATTTGTTGTA
>Ga0105050_10007840_pt1 | contig 12557 bp, 7 predicted proteins | sample FRY01_FD_78088 | JGI IMG/M metagenome (GOLD analysis project Ga0105050, IMG submission 78088) | Freshwater microbial communities from Lake Fryxell liftoff mats and glacier meltwater in Antarctica - FRY-01 | ecosystem: Environmental > Aquatic > Freshwater > Ice > Glacier meltwater ... | reverse complement strand
GCCCTCTGAATAAAAGTCATTGATTATTTCAATGTTTGGAACATGTTTAGCCCACGCCGCAGACTGAATGTCACGCTTGTCTCTATAATATAGATCGTGATTGCCTGGAATAAAGAATACTCTGTCGAATGCTTGTCCTAGTAATTCAATTGCTTGTAGACTGTAGTTAAGTGTAACAATGTTGATAGCAGAACGATTGTTGTGCCAGTCACCCATCATGATACAGGTTTCGCAACCTTCTTCTTTGGCCTTAGTGATAAACCATTTGACGAAATTCAAACAGTCTTCGTTATGTAGCTGGCTATTTGACTTTAATCCAAAATGTATATCTGTCAGAATAGCCGCTTTTTTAAATAGATTACTCAAATAACCTTCCTTAGGAGTTAATAAGTTATTTTGCTTCTGTTTCTTTATTATCAGCCACTTGCTGTTTGTTGTGCTTCTCTGCTAGTTTAACATCTATTTCACTGTTTTGTCTAGTCCAACTTGGGTTCAATCCGTTCATTTCTAAGATATCATCACGTATTGATTGATTTTTCTTTTCGATATTAAGGATACGTGTAAACGAGTTAGTAATAGCCGCTGTATAATATGCAAACGGATTTTGTGACTTGGCTTCATCAAACTGTAACCCAATTTGACTTAATTGTAGCAATGCTTGTCCCCGCATTTCTTCGTTGTAAGTATAACCTCTCCAGTTACTCCGAGTAGCATAACGTTCGCACAGTTTAATAAACATGTGTGCTAGTTTACCTGTCATTGATCCGTGATCTTTTGAAAACTCACCAGTTTCTAAATCACCGTTCCAATGACTTTTACCTACTAGATAAGGAGTGCCCTCTTCAGTAATCATATAATGGAAGAATGGAGGGAAATTGCATTTAGTGTACACTTGTTCAGTGATACCATAATCTTCGTCTTCTCTGGCTTCTTCAATATCATCAAACATATCTTCTAGTTTGGCACGTTTTTTTAGCTGTGCTTTAGTAGGTTTTTTGTCAACTAACGGAATGTGTTCCCACGTCATTAAACGAAATACTAAACTAGTGTCTGGAATCTCTCCAGGTTTTAATATTTCACCTGTTGCTCTTTTGTGTCGATCAATCACTTCTGCTTTGGCTTCTTTAATTCTAGCCTTATTAATTTTAGCAAGATCGTAGACAATAGCATCCTGTTGATGCTGTGTTTCTTTATCTAAGAATGTACAATAGGTTGCTTTTGATTTATGAATTTCTTTAAGGATATCTCTATTGTTTAGATAGTTTACCTTACGTCCAGTTCTTGTTACTACTTTGGGTTCTTCAGCCACTTAATAAGTCTCCTTGTTGATACAATTAATTATACAGTCTTAACAGCCCCTGTCAACCTTTTTTGGTTTAGCAATTATAGTGGGTTATTATTATTCTAATAAATAGTATTATAATGAGGAAACAGCATGGCACAAGATCCAGATAATAATATAGCAACTAGTCCGTGGACAACAGCACCAGCTCCGGTGGTTCCTGGTATACTGACTGGACGAACAGTAAATGATTTTGATTACGGTTTTGAGAACAATACCAAAGAACAAGCAAACATAAGAGCAACAGACAACGATGCTAGCGATTGGCGGTTTCGTGTACGTCTGGCTCCTGGAAGCCAGGTATTATACAAGTCAAGTGACTCGGGCATACTAGATCCATTAAAATCTACAGATGGTGTTATATTTCCATATACTCCTCAAGTAATGATTAATTATCAGGCCAACTACAATAAAACAACACCAACGCATTCAAACTATGCACAGTATTTTTATCAAAGTAGTGAAATCAGTGATATACAAATTACAGGAACATTCACTGCACAAAGTACTAAAGAAGCAGACTACTTGTTGGCCGCAATACACTTCTTTCGTTCAGCAACTAAAATGTTTTATGGCCAAGACAGCAACAGAGGAACTCCACCTCCGCTGGTATTTTTAGATGGATTTGGTGAAAATCAATTCAATGATCATCCTTGTGTGATACAACAGTTTAATTACATTATGCCACCTGATGTTGACTATGTGCGTACTAGTGGAACAGGTAATGCCACAATTGACCTTAGTGAACGAAGAGTACAGAATAATGGGTACCAAAGTCGGTTGTCGAGGATACTACAGTTATTCAGCCAGGGCGTTAGCAAAGGTGCAGAAAATAGATATTATGGATCAGGTACAGGACAATTAGATCAAACTAATTCCAGCTATGTTCCAACTAAAATAGAATTAACAATGACACTACATCCAATTGTTAGTCGTAAACGTTCAAGCCAAGAGTTTAGCGTTGCCGACTATGCACAAGGACAAGGTATTAGAAGAGGGTTCTGGTAATGGCCAAAGTAAAATACGCATCAACATCTCCTTACTTCACTACACAAGTTGACGGCAACCATCTTGGAGTAATGCAGAATAGACCAATTCCTAAACAAGCAGATGATCAGATGTTTACGGTAACTATTACCTATCAGCATCGCCCAGATCTACTAGCACAAGATTTATATGATGACCCAGGGTTATGGTGGGTGTTTGCACAACGCAATCCAAATTCAATAGTGGACCCAATTTACGATTTTAAAGTTGGCACAAAAATATTCTTACCAAAGATTTCAACCCTTAAATCAGCATTAGGCTTCTAAGATGGCAGTAACATCAGTTCAAACTACCCAATACGAAAATCAAGCATCTAGCCTTAATTCTAGAGCTAATAATATATCCAATGTCGTTAACAACTATGTAGCTTCGGTTAATAACAACAGCGTACTTGGGTCCAACCGCCTTGCTGAGCAGACTCGAGGGCATCAAATAGAGAGCGAGGCTCAGGGAACGCTAAACAATATACTTCTTTTTCTAAATCGTAACGAAGTTAGAGAAGGACAATCAGATCTAGTATACGGTACTCGCATCACTGATGCTGTAGCACAAGCACGCGAAGCTAAAGCAATTGCTCAATCGGCCTTAGACACAATTAGAGCTTCACTTAGTGGCGGTCGATTAGGCTTTGACGAAAAGACAGACACAGACAGTGTTGGTCTGATTGCTTCAGACGACAAGGCAGGTAGAGAACCAGGCGCCGCAACCCAAACACCTCCGTTGGAAAGTGAATTAAATTCACTTAAAAAAATAACTCCAACTAATGCTAACGAAACACCGACACAGAAGGCCGTCGGAGTAGCAAGCGATGATCTTGCAGGAACAAAATTTAATGAAGACCGTGCCCAATCTACCGGAGGTAATCTAGTAGGACAAGGTGACGTTAAATATCCAGGAGCATTTGAACAAGATATACAAGCAAAATTAAATTCATTGGCTAGTATGGCAACTTATACATATCAGTTAAGCATATACCTAATGACTCCTGAACAGTTTACTGCAATGAGCAAGGCTCAAAAGAAGTCAGTAGCAGGACTAAGTTTATTAATGCAAAGTGGTGGCGGTGGCGGAAATGGGTTAGAGGCTGACCTGAACGGAGCTACACGAAATAAACACTTTGATCTAGACTACTTTATAGAAGATTTAGAAATGGAAAGTCTAATGCCTAGGGCAGTTAGAGGAGCAACCAATCAAACAAGGTTAAATTTTAAAATAGTTGAGCCCTATGGATTTACACTTATAGAACGATTAAAAAATGCAACTAGAGACATCTCTGACTCTACGCAAGGCTTTATTAAGCAACACTACCTAATGGTAATTAGATTTCACGGATATGACGATGAAGGGAATCAAATTAGTTCTCAACCGTCAATGGACTCAACAGGAATTGATAACAATAGATCAGACAAAGGCAGTGTCAATGAAAAGTTTATTCCTTTTAAGTTTGCTAACATTGTTACAAGAGCAAGTACAGGTGCTGTTGAGTATATATGCGAGGCCCTTCCAATTAATCACTTTGAGGCATTAAGTCAAAAGCGTGCAACTATACCTTTCCAGGTTGAAATCAAAGGACAGACATTGCAAGATTTGTTTATGGGAACAAGTGATCTAACAGTAACAAAGACTGGCAAAAGTATAATCAGTACTGGCCTGATTCCTGCCTTAAACAAACAACAAAAAGAATATGCCAATGACAAAAAAAAATCACAAGGCATTGCTGATGAATATAAGGTTACGTTTGCTGGAAGTAATATAGGTGAGCAAAAGGTAATGCCACCAGGTGACGTTGCTAAACCAAGAACAGCAAGCCCTAAAAACTTTCCTAGACATTTGCTTAGTGACGTAGGCGAAGTTGAAAAAGAAACATTTACAGTAAGTGTAACTGCCGGGCAACAGCTACAACAAAGTATAGATGGTATATTAAAAACTAGCCAGTATATTACTAATCAACAAACGATGCAGTACGATGTAGTTAAAAAAGAATGGCAAGCCAAAGCCGGCAACCCAGTATTGGCTTGGTATAAAATTACCACAAAGGTAGAACCCAACGGATATGATAAAATAAGAAATGACTTTGCGTACAAGATTGAGTTTATTATAACTCCACAGCAGGTTACCGATACTAAAAGTCCGGCCTTTCCTAAGGATAAATTTAGGGGTGTACACAAGAAATACAATTATTGGTTTACTGGAGAAAATACAGAAGTCTTAGACTACGAAGTAGAATTTAATGCCTTGTATTATACATCATTGAGTCCAAACTTTTCAAATGAATCTCGAGAAAGTCAGGAGTTCGATGCAGAGCTTGCGGCTTCCTATCAGCCTAGCGGAGCAGTTAGTCCACCTGAGCAAAGCGGTCAAAACGGTGTTGGTGAATCAGCAGAAGAAGCGGCCAGAGCGGCTAGTGTGTTGTACTCACCTGTTGATTTTGCCAGAATGGAAATGACCATACTAGGTGACCCTGACTTTATCCAACAAGGCGATATTTTTTATCGAGCAGGAAAAAACTTTAGTCCTTTCTTAGATGATGGGTCGGTGAACTATGACAGTCAAGAAGTATTCTGCGAAGTTAATTATAATACCATTGAAGACTATAACGAAGAAACAGGTGAAGCAAAGCCTAAGGAAATACTACTTAAAAGCGTTGATCAATACGTAAGAACAAACACTAAAGGATTAATATATCAAATTATTAGTGTTAAGAATAGATTTATTAAAGGAACATTTACCCAAGAGCTTGAAGGGCTAATGGTAGAGTTTCCAGACAGCTCATCTGTTACTGTTGGTAATGTAAAACAATCAAACAACATAGAAAGTAAAAAAATAGTAGATCCAACATTTCCAATAATATTCAGCAGAGACGATTAGGCGTTAAATAGACATATGGCAGAGAACGTACAAAGAAATAGAGGTCGAGGAACAGCATACAAACATGACAAGGGCGGAGTCCCTTCAGAATTTGGGCCGTTCATTGGTATAATTAAATCTACTGTAGATTCTACTAGAGCTGGTAGACTACGAGTCTATATTGAAGCATTTGGCGGTGAAAACCCAGACGATGAATCAAACTGGAGAACAGTAAATTACCTCCCCCATTTTTATGGCGCAACAGAACACGCAGGCGGTAATGACGGAACGGGTAACTTTGTAGGCAATCGACACACATACGGTATGTGGTTTACTCCACCTGACATAGGAACTAGAGTATTTTGTTTCTTTGCTGACGGTGACCCAAATCAAGGATATTATTCTGGATGCGTTCCAGACCCAGGACTAGGTCACATGATTCCCGGCATTGCTGGCTCTCCTAAATATGACAAGGCAGGAGCAGCCGCAGGAAGTTTTTATGGCGGCGTGGGATCTGTACCTGTAACAGAAATTAACGGTGAAAATCCCGAAGTATTTGAAGACAGTAGATTTTGGGATAGAGCTAAACCTATCCACTCAACACACGCATATTCAATTTTCCAACAAGGTCTGATCAATGATACTATAAGAGGACCTATCTCATCAAGCAGTCAGAGAGAAAGTCCTAGTGCTGTGTTTGGGGTAAGCACTCCGGGCAAGCCTATCTATGCAGGGGGCTTTAGTGAAACAGACATTAAATCAAAATTAGAAAAAGGTGAAGTCACTCAAGATCAAATTAAAGTTATTGGTCGACGTGGTGGGCACACTCTTGTTATGGACGACGGTGATCTCGAAGGCAATGATCAATTAATTAGAATTAGAACTGCTAAAGGTCATCAGATCACAATGAGTGATGATGGCAACTGTTTTTATATTACGCACGCCAATGGGCAGTCGTGGTTAGAGTTTGGAGCTCAAGGAACAGTAGATGTATTCTCAACAAATTCAGTAAACGTAAGAACACAAGGTACTATTAATTTACATGCTGACAAAGACATTAACATGTATGCTGGACAAAATATTAACATGTTGAGTAAACAAAGGTTAAATTTAGAATCAACATATGTCAACATAAGAGCAGAAGCAGAATTTAAAGCATACAGTAAATTAAAAATAAGTGTACGTGCTGATCAAACACTGGCATTAGATGCAGGCAAGGTTGGAAGTTTTGATGGTGGAGATAATCTAGCACTAACAGCAGGATGTGTTGCATTAAATTCAGGCGGCAGTATTCCAGTATCACCAGCTACAGCAATACCAAAAAATAAAGTAAGTGACAGTGTGTTTAATAGCAGTGTTGGATGGGAAAGTCAATCAGGAAAACTAGAAACTATTGCAACTAGAGTTCCTACACACGAACCATATCCGTTCCATAACTTAGGTGTAGCAAACTCAGTTAACTTTGGTGGCGCTAAACAAACACCTTTACCGACTGCTACACAAACTGCACTTACACAAGTATCAAGACTTGCACCTACTGGTATTGAGCTAAAGGACTTTACTGCTATTAACAGAGCATCTGGAAACATTGAAACGTTAAACAGTGATCAAGTTACTGGTATTATGGGACAACTAGCTAAAGATACAGGACAGCGTTATAACGAATTTAGTGCCGATAAAGGCATAGGACAGTTTGGACTAAGTGCTGACCAATTAGAGTCAGCAGGTTACCTAACACCCGGAACAATAGATCGATTCTTAACAGACCCAACAAGTACTAGCACTGACAGTTACGGAAATACAACAACACAACTTGAACGAGTATTATCTAGCTCCACTGTGTGGACTAATAAAGGCGGAGTGTCAGACTTAACATCATTCCTTAATAATGCATCATTACAAGAAGATGCAGTGCAGGATGTGTTTGTGGCCAACGTAAGTCAATTAAGAGCAAGCGGAGTAGTTAAAGGTACAGAAACACCTAATGACCTAGGAGCAATATTAAATGCGTCTGTTAGTTATGGTGTTAATGACACTGTTAAATGGGCTAAAGGGTTAGATTTAAATACCACAATAGCTAACGGTATTAAACAGACAGCAAGAAATGCTCAATATGCTGTAGAATTTGTAGATGAAAAAATTACACCAGATCTAAGTGGATTTAGTAGTCCGGGCGGATATTCAGGTACAACAGATAGAGCAGGTGTAGATGCCGCAGGTAATGCGTTAATTAATAACGATAAGATACCTAAACCTAAATATTAAGTGAATAAATACTAACATGGCAACCTACTACGGATTTTCTACAATTGATAACAGCAAAAAGTTTAGACTAGTTGATTACGAACTAGTTAAACGTGATGTGCTGAATAGCCTCTTGATCAAACAAGGTGAAAAGTTAGGTAACCCTAGTTATGGAACCAATGTGTGGGGTTTAATATTTGAACCGCAGACTGATTCAACTATGAAAGATCTAGAACACGAAATGCGTAGAACAGTTGAGCAAGACCCTAGAGTTAAAGTAGATGATCTACAGGTATATCCACAGCAAAATGGTGTACTAGTAGAACTTTTTGTCACAGTATTACCTACAACAGAAAAGCAAAGACTAAGCCTTTTCTTCAACCAAGAAACCCAATCTGCCAACATAGTATAATAATATACGCAGTTATCTAAAGTGATAAATACTTGATAACAACGAGATTACTATGGCCAAGACTACAAGACAAACAGCAATATTTGGAGCAGAGGACTGGAAAAGACTGTATAAGACTTTCCGTGAAGCTGATCTCCAAAGCTACGACTTCGAAACCCTACGAAAAAGTTTCATAGATTACCTTCGATTATACTATCCAGAAACATACAATGACTACACAGAGTCAAGTGAATTTATTGCACTATTAGACTTAATGGCCTTTATGGGCCAGGGTCTTGCATTTAGAAACGATCTAAATGCCCGTGAAAACTTCATTGACACAGCAGAGCGTAGAGACTCAGTAGTTAAACTAGCAAACCTAGTAGGGTACAGTCCAAAGCGTAACGAAGCAGGACAGGGTTACTTAAAAGTGTTAGGTGTGTCAACGACAGAATCTGTAACAGACGTTAACGGGTTTAATCTTTCAGGAGTTAGAGTTAATTGGAATGATTCGACAAACCAAGACTGGTACGAACAATTTACATCTATAGTAAATGCAATTGTATCTGACAGCCAGCGAGTAGGTAGACCAGGTAATACACAAAGTATATTAGGTGTAACCACAGACGAATATGAATTAAATGTTGTAGATGGCTTTTTGCCTGTAGTTCCGTTTGACGGAACAGTAGATGGTACAAATATGTCATTTGAAGTTGTATCAGCAACGTCATCAAACAAAACTTACATATATGAACCAGCACCGCAACCAAATGGTCCTATGAGTATGTTATATAGAAACGACAAGCTAGGTTACGGTTCTTCAAACACAGGATTTTTCTTTTACTTCAAACAAGGCGGATTAATTAGCCAAGACTTTGTGGTGTCAGAAAGGATATCTAACAGAACTGTTGACATTAATGTTGAAGGAATTAACCAAAGCGATGTTTGGGTATACGAAGTTACAAATACTAATACATTAACTGAATGGACAAAAGTAGAAAGTATATACGGCGTAGGAGCTACTCCGGCCACTGAAGGACAACAGCGTACAGTGTATTCTGTAACTGCTGGAACAAATGATCAAGTTCATTTACGATTTGGTGACGGTGTATTTGCTAAAGTTCCAGTCGGCACATTTAGAACATATGTTAGACAGTCAAACGGATTAGACTATATTATTACTCCGGACGAATTACAAAATATCACAATCTCAATACCATACGTTAGTCGCAATGGTCGTAACGAAACAGCAAGTTTTGTTTTAGGACTGCAACAACCTGTGACTAATGCTAAACAAAGAGATTCAATTGATGATATTAAAACTCGTGCTCCAGCAAGATTCTATACACAGAACAGAATGGTCAACGGTGAAGATTATAATAACTTCCCTTACACACAGTTTACATCAATACTAAAATCTAAAGCACTTGGTCGTTCAAGTATTGGTATTAACAGACAATTGGATTTATTAGATCCAACTGGTAAGTACTCATCAACAAATGCGTTTGCTAGCGACGGTATGTTCTATAGAGACTATACTCTACCTAACTTCACATTTACGTTTGTCGACACAAATGATATTGCATCAGTAATTACTAATCAACTTGAATCAACTATTGCGTCAAGACCAATGGTGCATTTTTATAATGATAAGGTTGTAAGACCAAGTTATGCATCAACAGATATTATCTGGCAACAAAGCACAGCATCAACTAATTCAAGTTCGGGCTACTTTAAAAATGCCAACGGTAATCCTATAGCAGTTGGCCCAATTGCTACCAGTAATACACGTTATATCGAACAAGGTGGATTAGTTAAAATAGAACCACCAAGTGGTTACTTCTTTGATGCTAACAACAGATTAAAAGCAGGAGCACCAACAGGTGCCAATGAGAGATTGGTTCTTTGGGTAACAGTGTCTAGTCTAACATTAGACGGCACTAGTTTTGGCGACGGCAATCTAGCTGATGGTAGCGGACCTGTTGTATTAAATAATTTCATACCTACTGGTGCAATCCCAACTGAAGTAATTCCTAAATTTGTAACAGACATACCGTCGGCGACAGAAACTCTAATGATCGACCAAGTTGAATTATATAGAAACTTTGGTCTAGGATACGATAACATAACTGCTACATGGTATATTATATCATCTGATAATTTACATCAGGATGCAGAGTTTAGTACAAATTACGCTAAAGACACAAACAGACTACAACGAGATGCGTCATGGTTAGTACAGTTTACTACAGACGGGTCAACATACACAGTCAAGTATAGAACATTAAACTATTACTTTGCATCAGTTCAGGAGAATAGATTTATATTTGATTCCAATGATGCAATATACGATCCTAAGACAGGACGAACAGTTAATGATTTTGTTAATGTAATTAAAACCAACAGCAAACCTGACAGTAATGCATCATTGACTAGCGATATTAAATTAGATATTATTGGACAGGAAGTAGAAACAGATGGATTTGTTGACAACTTTAAAGTATTAGTAAGTTATGCTGATAGCGATAGTGATAACATTGCAGATAACCCTGACATATTTACAGACATAGTTGCACCTGCAACAAACGCAACAACCAAAGTTACGTTTTTACAGAGAACCATTGACTTTGATAACTTAGAAAGATACGTACCAATAGCGAGTGGAACAGTTAACATATTGGATGCAACATTATCGGCAATAGAATTAGTTAAAACAGAATATCTAACTGGTCAGGTGTTTTATGCGTCTACAGATAAAAAGTTTTACAAACTAACAGTTGCTGGAACAACCTACACACTTACACAAACAACAGAGTATATAGTTAATACTGGAAGACAGGATTTGTATTTCCAATACAAACATAATTCAGGTAACAGTAAGAGAATTGATCCTGCAATAACAAACATTATTGATTTATATCTAGCGACTAGTTCGTATTATACCCAATATCAAAATTGGCTTAAAGATTCTACTGCTACAGTTACTAAACCTCTTGCTCCAACAATTGACGAGCTTTCAATTGCATATGCTACACTACAAGATTATAAAATGATCAGTGACAATATGATTTTAAATTCTGTAAAATTTAAACCATTGTTTGGTAGTAAAGCGGCAACAGAACTTCAGGGCGACATTAAAGTTATTAAGTATGCAAATTCAGTAGTGTCTACAAGTGAAATTAAATCACGTGTTGTTGAGGCACTTAATGAATACTTTACTATAGACAAGTGGGACTTTGGTGATACATTTTACTTCTCAGAATTGTCAGCATACCTACATTCTGAGTTAGGTGACATAGTAAGTTCAGTTGTGCTAGTTCCTAAAGACCCAACAAAGAGCTTTGGTGATTTATACGAAATACGATCAGCTCCGGACGAAATATTTGTAAATGCGGCTTCAGTAGATAGTATTGTAGTCATTGACGCACTAACTTCTAGTGCATTAAGAACAGCAACTAATAGTGGAATAATTTAATGGTAACAAGAACACGCACAGTTGACCTACTACCTGAGATATTTAGGACAGAGACCAACAAAAAATTCTTATCAGCTACATTGGACCAAATGGTTCAACCAAGCAAGCTTCAGCGTGTTGAGGGGTACATAGGTAAAAAGAACGGACCCGGAGTAAGTGCAACTGACAGTTATGTTCTTGAACCATACACCACAAGAGCAAACTACCAGCTCGAGCCATCAGTAGTTTATAAAATACCAAACACTACAAGAACAAAAGACCTAACTACATATCCTGGATTGATAGACGCTCTCAATGTACGCGGTGCAAAAACAAATAAACATGATCGTTTGTTCTCAAGTGAATTTTACGCATGGGATCCATTTGTTGATTATGATAAGTTTATTAACTTTGGCCAATACTATTGGTTAGCAGGTGGTCCTGACCCAGTTAATGTGCAAGCTACAGATATAGGACTCACTAACGACTTTACAGTTGGAAGAACAACAAGCGGGTATACGTTATCGGGAACAGCAGGACAAAATCCAACAATTACTTTAGTAAGAGGCGGTAACTATACATTTGAAGTAGAGCAGTCAGACAATCCCTTCTGGATACAAACAAATCCAGGAGCAACCGGCGTAATACCTGGACAAGAAAATGTTTCAAGTAGAGATGTTCTTGGCGTTACTAATAACGGTGAAGACAACGGCATAGTAGAATTTAATGTTCCGTTAAGTACAGAACAAAATGAATTCTACACAATGACTGACTTAGGCGCAGTTGATCTAACAACTGACTTAAGATTTGATCAAATCAACAATGTCTATGTAGATGTGTTCTTAGATGAGCATAAAGGAATTGACTCAATAAGTGATTTAGAAAATCGTACAGTTATATTCTTAAACAAAAACACAGATAGCGACAGTGCATTTAGTGGCTGGAGAGTTACAGATAGATTTGATTCAACTACTACTGGCTATGACGCCGGAGTATTTGATGCAACAACTGATATCACTACACCTGCACAGAGATATGGAGTATGGAAAATACAGTATCAAACCGATGCCAGTGATCCAACTAGACCATATATGGTATTATCAAGAGTACTAGACGTACCTAATCTGAGTAAGTTTGAAATACAATACGGGACACTTAATGCTTCTAGATATTTTTACAAATCAGCTGAAGGATATTTTGAACCTCAACCGTTATTAACAGCAACACGTGAT
>Ga0105050_10007836_pt1 | contig 12559 bp, 13 predicted proteins | sample FRY01_FD_78088 | JGI IMG/M metagenome (GOLD analysis project Ga0105050, IMG submission 78088) | Freshwater microbial communities from Lake Fryxell liftoff mats and glacier meltwater in Antarctica - FRY-01 | ecosystem: Environmental > Aquatic > Freshwater > Ice > Glacier meltwater ... | reverse complement strand
TTAACGACTTTTACTAAAAGTCTACAAAATCTCTTAACGACTTTTACTAAAAGTCTACAAAATCTCTTAACGACTTTTACTAAAAGTCTACAAAATCTCTTAACGACTTTTACTAAAAGCCTTTAGCCAACCGAATGACGTCTTTTTGGCCTTGATATATTTTTAAAATAATATATTACAGCTTTTTTACCTATTTCAATTATAGAATTCTTAGTTTCTACATTGAAAGAGAACTCTAAGGTGTTTAAATTATTTAAATTTATTTCAATAGTTCGTGCGTCGTAAAATTTCATTTCCAACTGTTGCTTTGCTGCCAATGCCATCTGTATAGGCCTTATGATAACCTCTTCTATTCCTGCATCTGCTAAATCAGACACCGCCTCTACACCACCACTTATCAATAAACTTAATGTACGCGAATGTTCTTCTTCTGGTAATAGAAATAATGGATAATTACTAATTACACCCCCATCAATTAAATAATGACCTGAAACTGGGCATATATGCGGTTGAAAATAATAGGGAAATGTCATTGAAGCTCGAACCGCATCTACTATTTTGTAATCAGGTGTATCTTTTGGACTAAAATTTATAGCCTTCGCATCATTTAAATCTGTAGCAACAACTCGTAATGATGTACCAAATTTATCATAACACTCCTTGAAAGTACAATCCGAGGATAATCCTTTTACATGTAAACACGCTTCTATTAATCTATGAAGTCGATCCCCTGTATCTATTCCGAAATGTAAGAGCCATCCCGGGACAGAATCATATTCTTTTATGTGTGTGAAGTCAAATCTAATACAGAAGTCTTCTAGTTCTTTTAAGGAAAACCCAATACATACACACATTGCCATAAGTGAGCCCGCTGATACACCCATCCATTCCTTAACAGTTTTTAATGATATATGATTTGATAATTCAATCAATGCCCCTACATGGGCTATAGCACACATTCCGCCACCTGATAAATATATCCTATGAGGTAACATTCCTGTTACTTTACAAAATAATCCTTTTATATTCCTAACGCAATAAGGTAAGCTGAACTAAATTAAATAACAGCGTCTAACTTTTTAAAGTCATTTGCTAATTAATAACAGAAATGGATCAACAGACGCCTCAATTAAATCCAGCAGAGCTCTACGATAAACGACGTACAAAAGATGCGGGTCGTCTACGTGCTTACAATAAAATCCTTGAACAAATCTACAATCGCATCCGAACTATGAGTAAAATGCCTAATTCACAATGCTATCTTCTTTACACTGTCCCGCCATTTATTTTAGGTTTACCAAAACTAGATCTTGAAGATTGTATTGTCTATCTCATTTATCAACTCCGCCACGCTGGATATGAAATTCGCTACACTCCGCCAAATATGATTTATATTTCCTGGTTACATCACGAAAAATCCTATTTAGTGGAACAATCGCCTATTATGCAGGCTATGATAGAATCCGCTGAAAAAACACAAGCTGAACTTGAACGAAAGGAGAAAGAGGCAAGTCGATTATTAGGCCCTGGTAAACGGTCACAACGAAAAATCGTGAAACAAACCCCTGGGTTCGCAAGTCTTGTATCAGGACCGACACCTGGACTATCAAGAAGTAACTATGCGCCATCTAGCGCCATTAATACTATCCTAAATAGACCTATGTTAAATCCAACTGCTGGGCCACCTCTACCATCCGCAGGTGATTATGTACCCCCCGCCACATTTCTTCAAAATATGACAAATCCTACAAATCAAGTTGTATATCCTAAATCTGTTCCAGAATACTTAAACCGCTAAGCGCTTTTAGCAAAAGCTCCCAAACCTATAAAGCTTCCAAAATAGTTTTTTTCAAACTTTTTTTCTAAAAAGTTCATAGAATGAATATTAATCCAATTAAGATACGTTTTTTCTTTTTCTTAATTGGGTGTATTGGCTCACGTTTAGCTTTCACAGCGATTAGCGCCTTTGCTTCTGGATGGCTTCTTAAATTAATTGGTTTTATCGCATTAATTCCTGTTTTTGGATGGTTCTACATTATTTTTATTGGAAAAAGAGATACAGGTCTAGAAACTCTCGGTGATAAAATATGGTGGAAGAATCTACGACCTATCCATATGCTCCTATGGGGGTTCTTCTCTTATTTATCTATTACTGGAAATAGAAAAGCCTGGCTTGTTTTACTAGTTGATACACTATTTGGCCTATCATCTTTCTTAGTACATCACTGGTTAGAAGGAAATTTTAAAAAACTAAACTGAAGTTTTAATAAAAGTTACCAAAAATTAAATAAAATAACTTAGTAAATGCTAATTGGTGAACATAATGTTATGTTTATGGTAATATGTATGTTCTTTGCTGGATAACGCCTCAACAATGAATAATTGGATTGATAATTGGGATGACTTCAGATTTAGTTTGAATGATTCCTATATGGTTGATTTAATGACGGGCTGGATGCTATTTTTTATGGGACTATTTACATTACGCACTAGTAAATCAATAATTGGGCTGATAATTGTCATAATTTTCTTTATATTAATTCGCACACAAGCATTCATTACCGAAATTCAATATCTAAAAGGTATGATTCCTCATCATTCAATGGCAATACTAATGAGTAATAAATTGAAAAAGAAACCTAATTCAATTCAATACTTTTTGGACGAGATTATTCAAAGCCAGAAGAAGGAAATTATTATTATGAAAAGCTATCTGGGCGATACTATCTAAAAATCTTATTATTTTTACAGACTTTTAATAAAAGTTCTACTGATTTAAAATCTCTGATAGCCTTTTTGACACAACTGGGCCAACCTTTCGAGTTCCCACTTTAACTCCTTCAATATCCTTAACAGGTGCTTCAATAACTCCTTTTAGTGATTTAAATGTATCAATTAGTGTCTCTGCCATTTTAACAGAAACTCCTGGACATTGTGCTAGGCAACTAATTCCGAACTGTCTATGATCTGACGCATTTGCTTTCTTATGAATATGAATCCCATCTGTTACTTTTACTAATTCAGTAGTTCGTTGAAGAGAGGTCGGATCATCTTTCCATTGTTCAACCAAGGTCTGAACTAGTTCAGCTGTTTCTTGAACTGATGCCGTTTGCATAACAGGAATCTGATAATAAAAAATAAGACGATTAATAAACTTCATAATAGCTTTCTTTTGAAGACGACCTGTACTTGATGATAGTGAGCCTTCCAGAATATACATTGGTTGAGTTTTATTCTCTTGACAATAAGAGAGGATGCGACCACGTTGTTCTTTATAACGCCCGTCAAGAATAGATGCTTCTAGGTCGCGAATAGATTTACGCTCAATAATTACACCACCTTCCATCATTTTACCTTCAGCGTCAATACCAATCCAAATATCCGCAACTGGAAGTTGTTTGACAGTAGAACCCTCTAAAATCTTGATTAAATCTGATTCACGGGTATCGAGTAAAAACATTCTATTATAATTATATATATTGTCTTTATATTATTTATACAATTTATATATCTAAAGAATTAAACTATATAGTAGTAAATGGAACGTATGTTTCTAACATATGGAGAGATAGATAGAATTAAAAAAAAATATCCTGGTAAGCTTCCAGTATTTGTTACTAAATCATTAAGTGCTCGAGATATACCCGATCTACCAAAACATAAATTTTTAGTTCCAAATAATATATCTATAAGTCAATTTATTTGGATTATTCGCAGACAAATTAAATTACCACCCGAGAAAGCATTATTTGTTTTCGTAAATAATACTTTGCCTACATCAAGTACTCTGTTGTCTGAATTATATAGTATGTACAAGTGTCCAGATGGAGCTTTACGAATGGTTTATATATCCGAAAATTCGTTTGGACGACTTTAATTATGTTTATTATTCTTATTCTTCTTTTTATTCTTCTTTGTGACATCAGCTGAAGAAGCTACTTCAACTGGAGCTACTTCAACTTTAGTCCCAGATGGCTCAACGTACTTTTCAAGAACTTCTTCAGGCTTTTTATCTTCAGCCTTTACAGGAGATTCTACTACTGTTTTTAAATCTGTGTCTACAGGGACTAAATCAGCTGACTTAGATTCTATACTCGTTTGATTTGTACTTTCTTCGACCTTTGCGACTGTTCCTGCTGTTCCTACATTTGTGCTTGCTATGCTTGTTGCGCTTGTTGATAGATAGCCGCCCATTATATCTACATAATATATATATATATTGTTTTAAGTTGATTTTTCTTCAATAATAACCTTAGTCGGGATAGATTGATATTTTAGAATTATATTATCAAACCTTTCAGGAATATACTTTTTTACAACCAATAGGTGTGTATTATTTTGCGATGGGAGAATTTCAGGTCTATTTACTTTTACACATTTTAATTCATGCAATATATGAAGACAGTGATAAAATCTATACTCAGATTCTGGAACTGGTTTAATAGGATCACCTCCTCTAAATATTGCTGTATGAATAATATCTTTTAGTATATTGTCTGGATTATGTGTGGTCATTATATAATTAATACCATATTCAATTTAAGTTGGTTATATATTAATTTTATTTTATTACATTGATAATGTTTGCTTCAATAATATCTTCAAAATACATCCAATTCTCTACGTTTTTTATTGGCGAATCAATAATATTAACTTGATAAAAGTTATATCCTTCGTGATTTTTGCCTTTTCTTAGTACTTTAACAGTGAGAATAATATCACCATAATTCCTATGTTTGATATTATAGTTTTTACCTACTAACATTTCATTCATTAGCACTTTTAATAAAAGCACACAAAATTTATTTTTTTTTACGGACTTTTTCCTAAAAGTCCTTTAATACCATTCTTTAATTGGGTAAGTTGGAGCAAACATACGTTCTAGACCAGGCGTCCATTGGTAATAATCATTTTTATTATCGCGTGTTGAGCCCCTAGCTTGAAAAAATGGATCTAATCCAGCAGCAACATCAGACACAGTATATGGAACCTCAATTACTTCTTCACCCCGTTTTTCCATTGCCTGTCTTGGTGTATTTCTTTCAACATCATCTTCCCATACAATATGCGGATGCTCCTCCTTAACTTCCGTAATTTCCCAGATATTTTCACCTTGCTTTGATTTCTCAATAATGGGGATTAAACCGCGTTTACCATACACTCTATCGGTTAATGCTTTAACATCATCAACTGAATATTGAAGGAGTCCTTTGCTACATTCAGGCTTATACATTTGAAGAATCTTTTTCTCTTCGGCCTCTTGTGCGGATATATCGGGTGGTGTCATATCAGCGCCACTAATCTCGTTATAGAACCCAGTTTCTGGAGGATTATTGGAATTTTCTACCATTTTGTTTTCAAATTGTGCTTGATTATCTTGGAAATATTGCGAGTTTGGTCCTTGTACTGGCCAGTCCATAGGGTACCGGGTCATAGCATCACTGATTTGCTTTCTAGATGCCTCTTTTGATCCCTGATTTTGAAAGATTGATGATATTTCATAGTCATCTAAGTCATCAATTGGATTCATCAGATAGGGTTTTTCCGGCGGGTAAACCATCATATTCATCTGAGTATTAGGCTCTCCATCTGGTTCAAATCTCGGTTGACCATCATAATCATTTTGAAATTTCTCTAAATACTTACGTCCACCAAAATATAATACAAAATACCCAAATATTAATAAACCAAATATTGTGTATAAGTTTGAATTAGCCATTTGACACCTATATCTTCCATACATTAATAAACAATATCAAAGTAGAATGGCGACTCGGAAATTTAGTAAATCAAGATCTCGTAAATCTAGACCCCGTAAGACAGTTCGGAGATATAGATCCTCAACCGCTGGAAAGATATTACCACCACTTGATGTGCGCTCAACTAAGCACCTTGGAGAATTTGAAAAACGTATTAAAAAGGGTCCCCTTACAATTGTGTTAGTATATGCGGATTGGTGCGGTCATTGTCACACTATGATGCCTCATTACGATGCTGCCGCAAAGTCTCCTGGTCGTTCAATCCAAGCTATTAAGGTTAATGAACAAATGTTACCTGCTATTAATAAAAGTATTAACGATCGCGTTAACAAATCTGCGCCTCCTCTTAATGTTGAAGGATATCCCAGTATTATAATTGTTGATAAAAAAGGTAACGCAGTATCTAATGTAGAACCTGTAAGAAATACATCTACAATGACAAGTCTGATGGCACAAGCTGGTCCACTTGCTGAAACTGCTGGAATTAATAGAGAAAATGAAGATCCTGTGAATGTTGTAAATAGTGTAGTAAAAAATAGTATTAAAAGTGTAAATACAAATGCGGCGCCAAATAATCCTATAAATACGAATAATGCCGCAAACGCGATGGCATTGACAGCAAATAATAAAAATAAAAATCCATTTGCTAATCTTGGTATTGAAGAAAAAGGGATGGCGACAGGCCCTACAGCATTAAATTCTTTAAGAAATTCTGATGTTGGCGAAGATGAGCTTTTAGGAAGTATTGCCTCCAAAAATAATAAAAATAAAACTATTAAATTAGCATCTATCACACCAAATAAATTAGGGGCAGCTGGAATAAATAATGAAATGAATGTAAATGGAAAGGGTGTAAAAGAATCCTTAAAAAATGCGTCAGCCCCCTCTCCACTAAATACATTTGGAGAGGGAGAGGGAGAGGAAAATCCTAAAGCCCCTACTGTACCAAATAATTTAAAGAAAGAAGCTGAACTTATTACCTCTTTAGCCGCACCTCTTATGCCACCAAATGTGGGAACTGATATGGAAGGTGAAGAATTCAGTATTTCTAACAAGTTAACACCAGAGCAAAAAGTAAGTGGAGGTGGTTATGGTCAGAATAAAAATGGTGGAAGTTTATATGCGGTTATGGCAAGAACCACATATACACTTGCTCCTGCTGCCGCACTTTTAGCAACCGCGGCACTTGTTATGAAAGGTAAAAAACATTCAACTCATAAAAAGAAAGATAAAAAACGTACCATATCTCGTCGTCGATAAAAATTTGAATTGGCTTTAATTCCTAAAAAGATCGTGAGATTAATTTAAAGCTATACTTTACACAGTCATTAACACACATATAATATCTATTATTAACCATTCTACAAATATTAACTCCAAGACAAATAACCTAATATTCCATCTATTGGACATCCAAGCCCACAATATCATAATCGAATACGAACAGGAAGATATCCGTGAAATCACTTATGAATCTAACTCTGAATCCGATGATGAAGAGTTCAAGTCTAAACGCAAATATAAAAAGAATAAAAGCAACTTCAACAAACAAAAAGAATTCGTTATTCATCTCTTCGGCGCCGACGAAAATGGCAAACCTATTCGATGTGATGTAACTGGATTCCGCCCCACACTCTATATTCGTCTACCAGAAGATAAAACTAGTCAGTGCGCAGAAACCATTAAACAATATATCAATTGTCAGGGAATTCCTATGGGACAACTTAATATTAAACGGGTTACCAAGAAAATCTTCTATGGATTTACCGCAAATACATTCTACCCATTCCTACAAATCGATGTACCTTCCATTGCCCTATTTCGTAATATTCGCAACCTATTTCTAGATGAAAATCTAAATCCATCAACTAAAAAACAACTTGACGGCCCTCTTCGCGGCAAGACCATCGAACTCTTTGAAGCTAACATTGATCCTATGCTTCGATTTATCCATACTCAAAATATCCAACCCTGTGGATGGATCGCCATTAAAGATGCTAAAACTTCTATCTCTGAAGATGGCGACTCTGGTATTGTTATCGAGTGCGACTATGAACAAGTAGTTCCCGCTAAAGGCCCTCGTGTTACGGCTCCCTTCCTTACTGCGTCTTGGGATATTGAATGCTTTTCGATGACAGGCGACTTTCCTCTTGCGAAACGCACTTGGAAGAAAGCCGTTAAAGATGTGTTTAATCTATCTAAGAATTCAGCACACGCAATACAGCTAATTATTGATAGTCTTTCAACTGGACAGAATCCCGTTTCAACACTTCCTAAAGGTATGACCCCAATTTACTGTCAACTCAAAAAGCCGCTCGAAGATATCAGTAAAAAGCTTCTTGAACCAGCAGTACAGGATATGATTGAAGGAACACTCAGTACAAATCACAAAGATATTGATTATCGTATTGAAGCTCTCGAAAAGATTCTTGATAAAGTTCTTAAAAATATTGTATGTCTTGTTGGCGATCCTGTAATTCAGATTGGAACTACTCTAACCCGTGGTACACCTGAAACTACTGAGAGACATCTGTTCGTATTTCCAGATTGTAATCCGATTCCTGGAATTATTGTACATTCTTACAAAACAGAAAAAGTAATGATTCTCGCCTGGTTTGAATGGATGATTAAAATGAATCCTGATATCCTTATCGGCTACAACATATTTGGGTTTGATGAATCATATACTTGGCATCGCGCAGAAGAACTGGGACTTATCCATGGAAACTCACCCATCCATCAATTCACACGACTCTTCGCACTTTCAAGTGAAATGAAACTCGAAGAGAAATTCCTTAGCTCCTCCGCAATGGGTGATAACTTAATGTATATATGGACCACTCACGGACGGCTACAAATCGACTTATTCCACTATATCAAGCGTAACAATGTACTTCCATCTTATAAACTCGATGAGGTAACAAAACACTTTATGTCTGGTAAGCTTAAGAGTCAGAAATATGAAGGCGGTATTCTTACACTTGAAGTAGCTGGTGCTATTAAAGACGTTAAACTTGGACGCGCAATTACACTACTCGATGACACGGGTGAAACAGTATCTCCCAAGATGGTTGTAGAAACGGTTGATGGTAACAAGATTACCTTTAAGTGTGACCTAGACTATGATGCTCTAAATGAAATGGATGATGCGACTAAGTGGGTTATTGTTAAAGATGATGTATCTCCACAGGATATCTTCCGTCTTCATCGCGAATCAGCTGAAGGGCGGGCAATTGTTGGTAAATACTGTCTTCAAGATTGTGACCTGGTAATTGACCTTTATAAGAAACTAGAAACATTCAATAATACAATGTGCATGGCCAACGTATGCTCAGTGCCTCTTTCATACATCTTCACACGTGGGCAAGGTATTAAAATCGAATCACTAATCTTCAAGGCCTGTAAAGAGCGTGATATATTGATTCCCGTACTTACCGCACCAAAACACGGTATTAATTCTGAAGATTCATATGAAGGAGCTATTGTACTCACTCCTGAGCCTGGATTCTATTCTACAAGTCCCATCGGTGTTTGCGATTTCGCATCTCTATATCCATCAACTATCGTAAGTGAGAATATCAGTCACGACTCTCTACTTTGGATTAAGGATTTCAACTATGATGGAACTCTCATTTCACACAACTGGGGCTCAGAAGTCTATGATGAGTGTGAAGGATATGCCTATACTGATATTGAGTTTGATATCTGGCGACCCGACCCCAAGGATACCAGAAAGCACCCTGTAAAAGTTCGATGTGGTCGCAGAATCTGTCGCTACGCCCAACCTCTTGATGGAACTAAGTCCACACTTCCTCAGATTACTACGTGGTTACTACAGGCGCGTGAAGCTAAGAAAAAAGAAATGAAGGGTGAGAAGGATCCTGATCGTTATGCTCTTCTTGATGCTGAACAATTGGCTTACAAACTAACTGGTAACTCCCTTTATGGTCAACTTGGCTCAGGTACTTTTAAGATTCGTCTTCAGGCTTTGGCTGCGTCTACCACAGCATATGGGCGTAAACAGATTCTCTTTGCCAAAGATGCGATTGAAATATTTTATGGTCCCAAGTCTGGCCGAAAAGATTGTAGTGCGAAAGTGATGTATGGTGATACGGATTCCCTCTTTGTGGAGTTTAATGTGCGCAATCCAGATACAGGCGAGAGACTAGAAGGCCGTGAAGCACGTCAGGCAACAATTGATGTAACCGATGAGGCTGGTGCCTTTATTACAAAGACTCTTGCGGCGCCTCACGACTTTGAGTTTGATAAAGCGTTTGATCCGATGCTTATGTTTTCAAAGAAGCGTTATGCTGGAAATATGTACGAAAATAATGCGGATGAGTACGTTCATAAATATATGGGTATCGCATTGAAGCGACGTGATAATGCCCCTATTGTTAAAACAATCTTTGGTGGGGCTATGAAGATGTTACTTGATAAGCGAGATGTAGATGGAGCCTTCAAGTTTGTAAAAGATAAGTGTTTGGAGCTGGTAGAGGGCAATGTATCACTTGGTCAGCTAACTGTTACAAAATCGCTTCGTGCGGATTATGCGAACCCTCTAAGTATCGCACACAAAGTATTGGCTGACAGAATTACCGCAAGAGACCCTGGTAACGCTCCAGCAGCTGGAGACAGAATTGGATATGTATATATTAGTGCGAAGTCTGGTCAAGAGGCGTGTAAACTACAAGGAGATCGAATTGAAACGCCTCTATATGTAAAAGATAATAACCTTGTACCAGATTACAAACATTATATTGAGCATCAGCTTCAGAATCCTATCTCTCAGGCATTTGGTCTTCTACTTGAGAGAATTCCTGGTTTTACACCATCTATGACTGCGAAGTGTCCTGCTAAACCCACTATAATGGATGGTTCTTTAGAAGCAGATAAGATGCTGGACTTATGGCTTGGATTCCGTGAAAATATTGCTGCGCAGCTTCTATTCAGTGAATGTCTAAAGAGATTCGAAAACACAAGTCGTCGAAATGCGATTTATAATATGTTTGGAAAAAACGTAAAAGTAACTAAATCTACTTCATTACTATCTAAATCACAGAATCAAATCGTAACACCCCCTGTAGCATCAACAAGAGGAAAACCTAAAGTAGCACCTACTACACAGAAAACAATTAGTAGTTTCGTAATGGATTCTTTCATTGTAGATAATATTCGAAAGAAGGAGCGGGCTATCGCAACAGCAGCCAAGAAAAAACTAAAAGAACAAGCTGAAGAGTAGAGTGATTAGAATTTATTACTATTTCCAAAAAGTCTTTTAAAAGTATGCCTATAATTATTATTTTTATTATAATTATTAATTGAAGTTGGAGGATTTGATATTTCAATAAATTTAAAATCTCTACTTTTATAGTTTGTCATTGGATTTATTTTAGAGTAATTAGAAAAATTTGTAAAATATTTTTCTGTTTCATTAAATCCTATTTTATTATCTTCAATAAATTTTTTTGTTAGGCGAGGATTAATCGCCCGACTATATGGAATATTGTTGGCTAACATTTCAAAATGTCTACATTTAATGCGTTCTTGAATTATTTTTTCATCTGCTGTTATTAAAATTATTATAATGGAGTATTTATGTGTTTTATGACTTTCAAGCATCGGCATTATTTCTTTTTGTATTTTATTTTTATTTTTTTTATCCTGATTTAAAGTTGTATCATAAATAATATTTAATCCATTTTCAATTCCAAACTGTAACCCTTTTTTCAAGATATCATTAAGACATATTAAAGATTTTTTTCCTTCTTTTCCTTCTTTTCCTTCTTTTCCTTCATTTTCTTCATTATTTTCTTTAGCTTTTGTTTTTTTTAATGTACTTTTGTGTTTCTTTGCCAATTCTTCAATTACAGACTTTTTTGCGTTAAACGATGCTTTTGATATAGGATCTCCAAATACTTCTATTTTTTTTTTTAATCCACGTGTAGTTTTTGGTAGTGAAAATGATGTATTTTTTGACATAATTGTTGGCAAATATAACTCACTTAGAAGCGCAGCAGCAGAGTTATTTAATTTAGATTTATTCTCATTAGACAGGGTTGATATTCTATTCTGTAGATTATTGTATAGTTTTTTACTAGTATTTCTATATGGTCTAATTTTCTCTACGAAACTGTCAAGAGATACATTGTAGAAATTATCATAATTTATATCTATTTCGCCTAAAATTTTACGTGTTTTAGTTGTTTTCCCAACACCGGGCGCACCTATAACAATAACAAATATTGGATTTTCTCCTGTTGGTGGTTTTAATTGTGAAACATTTTTTTTTTTTGAAAAAATCTTAAATACAGTATTGGTATTTTGAAAATTTTCAAGTTTAAGGCATAACTCTTCGTTTCTGGCCATCTTAATAAATTATAATAAATTAATTCATCGCAAATCTTTTGCTATAGATAATGAAATATTACTCTTAATAGAAATTGGATAAATAACATCATTTTCATTCTTGATATTATATTTTGGTAGATTTTTACTTATAAAATATTTATCTGGTAAACTAAATCCATTAAAACAACTAGCAGTAGCATTTGTATAAGCCCCCATATTTGGAAATGCTAGAATATCCCCAACTTTATAGTTTGGAGCATTTTTATGAAGGGCTATAAAATCCATACTATCGCAGGTTTTTCCAAAAAATAATGCATCCTTATTTGTTTTTTTACGATTTATCGGTTTTAGATTCTTATCTAATAATTGCCATAAAGGATTACTGTGATCAAACGGTATACTTGTAAATTGACCATATAGTGAATCATCTAAAATATATCTTCTACTAT
>Ga0105050_10007833_pt1 | contig 12562 bp, 3 predicted proteins | sample FRY01_FD_78088 | JGI IMG/M metagenome (GOLD analysis project Ga0105050, IMG submission 78088) | Freshwater microbial communities from Lake Fryxell liftoff mats and glacier meltwater in Antarctica - FRY-01 | ecosystem: Environmental > Aquatic > Freshwater > Ice > Glacier meltwater ... | reverse complement strand
TGCCTACGATTTTTATACGACCTCGATGCAAGTTCCGACATTAGATGTTGGAAACTTAATGTTCCGTGATAATGAAATTACTACAACAACTGGACAAGATTTATATATTGACGGCAATGGCGCCGGCGGCGTAAGATTAGGCAACTTCCGTATCGTTGATAATGTTATAACAAACGTTGTAGCAGGTGCAATTAGTCAAATTGTTCAAAGCGGTTCAGGCTATTTTAAAATCCAAGGTACTAACGGATTTGTACCACCGTCAGGAACAAACGCCCAACGCCCGTCGGGCTATGAAGCGTTAGGCATGACTAGATATAACACAAATTCAAAAGCATTAGAAATATGGGACGGAGCAACTTGGGCAAGTCCAGCAGGTACTTCGGGAGCAGTTAGTGCTGCACAAGCTGAAGACATTGCAATTTCATGGGCTCTTACATTAGGATAACTACAATATGCCAACAGTATTTAAACATTCATTAGTAACACAAGTAGGCACTACTCCAACAGATGTAGTAGAAATAGGTGCTGGAGTTCGTGCTACTGTTATTGGTTGCAATCTTGCAAACGTAACAGACTATGATACCATAGTTGCAGATCTTCAAGTAGTGGGAGCAGATACTACAGTTAGCTATTATATTCGAGGCTTAGTTATTCCTCCAAATACTAGTGTAAAAGTAATTACACAAGGAGAAAAGTTGATCCTTCCAGAAACTACCGGATTGCGATTAACTAGTAATACTCCGGATAGTATTGATGCAACAATTAGTTACGTAGAAATATCATAAGGAACAAACTATGTCAAGTACATATTATTTAGGTAGAAGTCCTACAGAAGTTTTAGGCGATAGTCCTCAATACTTCTACGGAATCAGACGTAATGACGCCGGAGAAGTATTTTTAGTTCGCGGAGATCAACTACTCGATGAAGAAGCTATAGAAATTAATAACCCAGATGCAATAGATGAAACTTTCGATGACTTTGAAGCTGGAGTAGATTATTTTGAAGGTGTAGACACAGATCACAATATTGTTTATAGTGGACTAAAATATACACAATATAAGTGGGATGCTCGATCAATATTTTATTATATTGACAGTAACGGAAATTTAGTAATGAGAATCAACAAAGGATATTCATATCCTAATGGCGTATCATCAAACGGTTAATGGAATTATAAAATGGCAGAATTTAAATTAAGTAGATTACGATATAAGTGGAGAAACACTTGGGCAACCGCAACAGCATACACTCGAGATGATGTTATTAGATACAGCGGCAACACATATACCTGTATAGCTGGTCATACTGCATCGTCAGCCTTTTATACAGATACTATTAATTGGTTACAAATAACTGAAGGCTCAGAATGGACCTCTCAGTGGGAATCTGACACACTGTATAATTTAAATGATATTGTTGGATATGGCGGTAACGTATATATTTGCTTAACTAGCCATACTTCTAATTCAACATTTGCTTCAAATTTAAACAAATGGCAAATTTATGTGTCAGCTGTTAAATGGCGAGACGATTGGACACCTGATACATTGTATGCAGTTAATGATATAGTACAGTATAATGGCATAGTTTACAGATGTGTTGCTGATCATACATCTTCAACAATAAACAACGGCATTGAAATTGTAACTGATCTGTTAATTCATAATACTACAGTTGATGCATTGCTAATTGATGGTGATAAAGATTATGTAAAATTTACAATTGGAGATTTTAATGTAAGTTCTCTATATTTGACAAAGTTTGTTAGCGAATCTGAATTTGCATTCTTTGGAATCCAAGAAGGAGACACATGGACAGCAGGAAGCGATATTACATTAATGTTGGCATACGGCGAGTTCGGAACAACTAGTGTTGACGGAAATGTTATAGGCAGTAATATTTTAGAAGGACAATCTGCAATATTATTAGCAAACACCACATACACTATGTGGGTTCAGCAGACTAGTACAAATTTAACCGAATATGTATTTTCAGTAGATCCATCTAATACTGGCACTGGAATTATACCGTTTGATTATTCTGACTCTGCAGGGTCTCCTACTAATGTTGTATTTAGATCATCAAAATTTGAACCATATTATGAAAACTTAGCATACCTCGGTGTATTTTTACCGGGTACACATTATAGAATTAATGATCTTGTAAAGTACAGCGGCTCAATCTGGCGCTGCATTACAGAATACACAAGCGACGATGATTCTACTATTAACTTTATTCCAGAATTTTGGATTTTAGAATTTCCAGGTCAGTCCTTCAAAAACGATTGGCATGAGCATGGAGTGTATTCTATTGGTGATATTGTTAGACATGGCGGATATCTTTATATCGCTTTGATCACAAACGAAGGAGAAGTTCCTACCGGGGGCACAGGCGATTGGACGTTAGTCTCTAAAAATTATAATCTTCGAGGGACATGGTCCGAAACTGCCGATTACAAAACTGGTGATATTGTTAATTTTGGTAGCAGGCTTTATATTGCAGAAAATGACGCTCAAGGACATGACGAATTAGAAATTGTTTTCATTGTTACTATTGATGATGCAGCCAGCGGAGAGATAGGATACAAGTACAAATTAAACGGAGTATATAGAGATACTCCAATTTTTGAAATTGGCAACACTTATATTTTCGATCAGTCTGATAGATCAAATGTTTATTATCCTAACGCAAACGGAACAACGTTAAATACTCATCCGTTACACTTATCTGCAGATAGCGTTAATGGACCCCTCTCCGGCGGAACAACATATCAAAATCAAGTACGTTATGAATTAGACGGAATTTCGGTATTGTCTTCTGACTACGTAACCGGTTTTGCAACTGCAATAACTAGATCAGTAATTGTTACTCCAACAATCAACACACCTGCATTATATTATTATTGCACAAATCACCTTGATATGGGTAACTCGATTTTTATTAATCCGCTCACTGCCGGAATTAATCCAAACACCGATTCTAATTGGAAAGTGTTAACAGAAAGTAGTAATTGGATTGGCGGTTGGAGGGTTAATCGATTGTACGGAGTCGGAGACGAAATTAGTTACGGTGCAAAAAATTATAAGTGTATTGCTGCTCACTTATCAAACGACACAGAAAATTATCCAACAAATGGAAACGGTTATAACTTCTGGGAAGAAACATTACAGGGTGATTTGCAAAACGCATTAACAATGCCTGGCGACTTTATAACATTTGGTCCTTTAGACGATCTAAGTACGTTAGGAGCAAAACCAGTTCACATCGGATACCCTTCTCAGGTATTAACAATAGATAGTGAAAGTAATCAATACTACAAATATGTTTCTGAAACTGAAAATTTTAGGTATGTTGCTCCAGATGGAGTTGATGATCCACAACAAGGCACTCGTCCAGAGATACCGTGGAAAACAATTCGATTTGCAACTGAACAAGCGGCTAAGCTAACAGGATTTACAACAATTCAAGTTAATACAGGAATTTATAAAGAAATACTTCCTATCATTGTACCTGCAAACTGTGCAGTACTTGGCGACGAGTTACGTTCCGTAACTGTAGAAGCAGCCAGCTCCTTGGATGTTACAAGTCTAGATAGCATCTATGTTAAGTTAATATTGAATAGACTTAGTGACATCATTCCTGATCTAATTGAAAATAGACTTATCTCAGCCGGGATAGAAAATAACAAAACACAAATTACATACTTACCCGTTAGCTCAGCACAGGCCGGACTAGCTGTGCAAAGTTTAATTCGAGATATTACGCTCTATATTGAATTTTATGTTGAAAGCGGTCCAACAGACCCAACAATAACTGGATCAAATACTCCTACATCGGACGAAGATTATCATAGAGCTATAGCAATTTTGCAGGCTAATAAGGAGTTCTTAGCAGAAGAAGCAGTTGTATTTTTAAACAGTGAATTCTCTGAATATACATTTGACGTAGAGATTTGTAAGAAAGATGTCAGGTCTTATGTTGACGCTTGGATTTATGATTTAATCTACACAGGTAATTATAAATCATTGTTGTCTGCTAGATATTATAGAAATGCAGTCTTAGGTTCTTCGGGAGAAGACATGTTCTATGTTAGAGACTCGTCTGGCATTAGGCATATGACATTAACAGGTCTTGTAGGAAACTTAAATCCTCCAAATATTTTTGATTTATATCAAATTCCTACCGGAGGATCATATGTTTCGTTAGATCCAGGTTGGGGACCAGCAGACGAAGCAGTATGGATTACTAATCGTTCACCGTACATACAAAATTGTACAACATTAGGAATAGGATGTATTGGTCAAAAAATTGACGGTGCAATACACAACGGCGGCAATAAGTCGATAGTATCAAACGATTTTACTCAAATATTGAGCGATGGAATTGGGGCATGGGTACTAAACAAAGGCCGAGCTGAGTTAGTATCGGTATTTACATATTATTGTCACGTTGGATACCTTGCACAAGAAGGCGGAACTATTAGAGGAACTAACGGTAATAACTCATACGGGAAATTTGGTGCATTAGCACAAGGTATTGACCCAGACGAAGTTCCTCAAAATGCAGTTGTTGATGCGAGAGGGAATCAAGCAACAGTAGTTTCTACTTTAGCAGGTGAGTTTTCAAACGAAATATTAATTTTAGAATACGGCAACGCCGGTCAGGAATATACCGAAGCAGCGTATACTGTTGTAGGAGCAGGTACAGGCGCAAATTTTGTTGCGGATGATTTTAGAGATAGGGCAGTATTTGAATCAAGAATTACAACAGCTGGAGACTCAACAGGATTCGGTGGAGGTGGATTTTTACTAGTTGGTAACAATGCTCAAACAGGTGACGAAACTACAATTACACTAGCAGCGAGCGACGGTAATACTTTTGCCACATATGAAGGCATGCGTATTATTATTGTTAGCGGTCCGGGAACTGGTCAATACGGGTACATTAGCGCATACAATAACGTATTTAAAATTGTATCAGTATTAAAAGAGTCAGATGGAACAGCAGGGTGGGATCATGTAACTGCTGGCACACCGATTTTAAGTTTGTTAACTACACAAACTACATATAGAATCGAGCCTCGACCGATATTTTCTGCGCCGTCTTATTCATCATTAACTGTTGCAATTCCTGAAGCAAACTACAGTGCTGTTACATTTGGCAACACCTATGCTTATTATTCTAGCGTCGTTGGACAGGTTGGAACTGGGACAGTTAATGTTGGAACAAGAGTTGCAGCAACGTTTGATATTACAAAACAAGGTCGAAGTTATACAATAACATTATCTACTGCCGGCTCTGGTTATAATATTGATGATGAAATTACAATTTTAGGAACATTATTAGACGGAGTAAGTCCGTCTAACGACGTTATTATTAAAGTATTGTCAACAACGACTAACGGTTTAAACTCAATCAACAACTTCGAGTACATCGGAAAAGGATCTAGTGGAAGATATGTTGCGGTAACTTCGGATTCTGCATCACTGGTATGGTCAGATAATGCTTCTACTTGGAATACTGTCAGTCTTGCAAACCCCGGAAATTGGTCTTCAGTTTCTGCAGGTAATAATACATTTGTTGCTGTGAGATCTGGAAGCACCGAAGCAATTACCTCAATTAACGGCGTTAGTTGGACCTCCCGCACCTTACCATCTTCGGAAGAGTGGACATCAGTAGCGTACGGTAGTGGAACATGGGTAGTTGTTGCGTCTGACTCTAATGCAGGAGCATACAGCACAAATTCTGGTGTAACGTGGACAGCAATGACACTGCCGATAGTAGGAGATTCAACAATTAGTCAATGGCAGTCTGTAACTTACGGACTTGGGAAGTTTGTTGTCATTTCAAGTAGTAATAGTGCCGTTGCGTATAGCACCGACGGCATATCGTGGATAGGCGGCGAGTTACCAGGTGAGCAGAGCGGATGGAATGTTATAACCTACGGTAACAATAGATTTGTAGCAGTTTCTGAAACAGGAAACGAAGCTGCAATCAGTTTTGATGGAGAAAATTGGATCTCATCATCATTGCCTTCACAAGACGGATCAACATCAATGCGTTGGACCGACGTCAACTATGGCCAAGGGACATTCTTTGCGGTATGCGACACCGGAAATGCATTAATTGGAGATGATCCTACTACCGGCCCAACAAGATTTGCAGCAACGTCTGAGGACGGAGTTGTATGGACTGAAAAAACATTTGATGCAGATCAATCCTGGTCTAGTATTGTATTTGGTAACCCCAATGACGTAGGGACATGGATATCAGTAGGTGCGGGAGCATTAGTACAAAAAGTAATCACAGGAGTTAGGGCTACTGGTAGAGTTAGTGTATCATCTGGAAGAATTACACAGGTAAAATTATGGAATGTTGGCTCCGGATATACAGCTCCGCCAACATTAACAATTGTTGATCCAAACAATACTTCAGAACTATTTGTTGAAAATCGTATCGGTAACGGAGTATTATCACAACCTTCTTTTGTTAATAAAGGTAGTGCATACAAAACGTCGTCAACTAGGGTAACCATTGTAGGCAACGGGTTTGCAGATATAGTACCAGTTGGTAAGTTTGTTACTCTAACAGAATTAGATTTTTATCCAAGATTAGGTGCACAAATTTTATTTGAAGACTATGAGCAGATTTATACTGTAGTTAATATTACTCCGCAAGGAGGATTACCTGGAAATTATACAGCAACTTTTCAAATAAGCCCTTCTATTGACATTCAAGATAATTACTATAACGGGTTGACAGCTACAGTTCGTGAACGCTACAGTCAGTGTCGGTTGACCGGCCACGATTTTTTAGATATCGGCACAGGGAACTTTATAGAAACCAACTATCCGGAAGTAGATACATTAAATAGATCACCAGAAAACGAAGTTGTGGAAGTCGGCGGCGGCCGAGTATTCTACACTAGTACTGACCAAGACGGCAACTTTAGAACAGGTGAATTATTCCAAGTTGAGCAAGCTACTGGTATTGTTACTATTAATGCGGATTATTTTGATCTAGGCGGATTAACAGAATTAGCATTAGGAGGAGTGAGACTAGGCGGATCTGGAACAGTTATTCGTGAGTTCTCAACAGATGCAACCTTTACTGAAAACTCAAATAATGTAATTCCTACACAAAGAGCGATTAGAGCATACTTAGCAAATAGATTGAGTCAAGGCGGATCTGAATTAACCACTGGATCATTTGTTGCTGGAGTAACATCAGTAGGTCCAGCACAAATTTCAACAGTAACTGATGTAAAAATAGTGGTACCGGTGTTAGTTGATTTCAGTGAAAACGCAGCAATTAGTGGTATGATTATAGCGCAAACAATGTTTTATAGTTCAATGGCATAAGCGTAAATTTTAATTGAGATAAATATTTAAAACGGAGTAGAAGATGGCAGAGTTCAAATTAGGTAGAATCAAATTTGTATGGAAAGGTGATTGGGAAACAAGCACTACATATTATGTAGATGACATTGTAAAGTACGGCGGCACCACATACATATGTACGTCCGGTCACGTAGCCGATGCAGATTTTAACATAGACTTCGAATCAGTAACGCCTCGTTGGAATACAATGTCCGCTGGCCAGGACTGGAAAAGCGATTGGAGTGTTGATACCGTATATAAAATTAACGATATCGTCAAGTATGGCGGGAATCTTTACATTGCTACTGCTAATCATACATCAGCTGCTACAGAGGAATTAGGTCTCGAAGATAACATTGCTGATTGGAATATTTTTGCAGAAGGATTCAATTGGAAAGGCGATTGGGCTATCGATACTCGTTATAAACCTAACGAAGTTGTCAAGTACGGTGGAATTACTTACCTATGTAATACTGGTCATACATCGGCTGCTACAGAAGAATTAGGTCTCGAAGATAACATTGCTGATTGGGATACATTTAACTCTGGAGTTGAATACAAGCAATCATGGGCTTCTGCTACTCGTTATAAATTAAATGATGTTGTGAAGTACGGTGCCCAACTTTGGATCTGTGTTACAGAACATACTTCGACTTCAACTTTTAATTCAATTGCTTTTGAAAAATTTTTAGAAGGGTTACAATACGAAAGTACCTGGAGCAATGTTACTACATATCAACCCGGCGATATTGTAAGCTATGGAGGTAATCAATACCTTGCTATCGAAACTACATTAAACGAAATTCCTCCTGCTACTTTAGGTTCTTGGGAGTTATTTAGTGGCGGTTTTAGCTTCCAGGCAGACTGGAGTTCATTAACTGCATACAAGATTGGAGAAGTTATTAGACTTAACGGTTACACTTATGTTGCCACTGCGAATAATACTGACTCGGAACCTCCAAGTGCAAATTGGGAACGTTTAAACAGCGGAATCTATTGGAGAGGAGAATGGCAAAATAGCACAGATTATAAAGCTGGTGATGCTGTACGATTTAATGTTAACACATATATTTGTATTTTAGCACATACAAGCAATGATGATGACAGTACTACAACCGGAGATACTACTCAAAGCCCTGCTGGAGATACTGCGGGAACATATTGGAATATTTTAACTTTAGGAACTGAAACTTCAGTTCTAACTACTACCGGCGATATGATTTATTATGGCGGTGCCGGGCCGACAAGATTACCTATAGGAACTCAGGGACAGGTACTAAAAGTTAATGCGGTTGGTGAGCCAGAATGGAGCCATCATTGGTTTGTTGAAGGAGTATACTATGTGGCACCGCATGGTGTTGATGCGCCTGCTCCAGTATCGGGGTTGACTCTCGATGCTCCTTGGAAATCTATTAGATACGCAACTTCTCAAATTGATAACGGATTAAAAAATCCAAATGCAAAGCATTTATTAGAATTAAACCGTGTATTCATACAAAGAGAAGTAACCGAATGGATTAATTATCAAATTACCAACGCAGAAATTGGCAGTGTTTGGGAAAATTTTGATTATGATGAATATAAGTGCGAACGAGATGTTGGATTTATTGTTGATAGAATTGTTTGGGATATCAGTCACGGCGGCAACCTAAAAACTCTTGCTGCTGCATTAACATATATTAATGCATTAGATGCAGCAGATTTATATGCTACGGCAGACGACGAAAATGGTACTGGAACTTATTCAAATTTAAGTATTGAAGGTAGCCAGGATGTATTAGCTTTTAATTACATGAAAACTGTAATTAACTCAGTATTAGCAAATGAAGCTCCTACAGTAGTCTATCAAAATGTAACAGAAGATTCTGCATCAATTGTTGAACAATATATTGACTTAGATTACACAACTGAAGCTGGTGTTGTTTTAACTGTTGATACATTAGTAGGAATTGTAACAACCTCATTAGCTGATCAATCAGCTGTAAATCTTCCAAAAAGATTAGTGCCCAACAACACTCTAACGGTTAAGACTGGATATTATTACGAAACTCTACCAATTATAGTTCCAGCCGAAACAGTAGTTATAGGAGACGAAACTCGATCAGTTCATGTACTTCCGAAAGATAGTACAACGCCAGTTGAGGATTCATTCTATACTATTTCAACTATGGACAGATTATCCGAAGTTGTAGATTTAATAGTCCAAGGATCTGTAGTCACTCCGTCTGCAGGAAATGCAGTAAGTCAATCAACGGCATGGCCAGTTTCTACTTCTACAATTGCCGATTTAGTCACTCCTAAAATACTTGGAATGAAATACAACATTGATTTTAATTTAGGAACAATTAATTCATTTACTTATCCAGACCCTACTGACTACAATACCAGCTACTTAACTGGGTACGGTGATGCTAGAAGCTTGTTACTACAAAATAAAAAGTTCATCCAAGAAGAAATTGTTGCTTGGATAAATGTTACATATCCGACATTAAAATACGGAAGAACAGACACAAGGCAAGACGTTGGGTATATAGTTGATGCTATGATCTACGATTTAACCTACGGTGATTCATATCAATCAATTGTTGCAGGACTGGCATATTTTGATGGAGAAATGATACCGTTAATTCCAGCATCGATTTTAGCTGAAACTATTGCTTCTCAAAGTAGATTAAAAACAGTTATGCAGCAGGTTATTGCAAACACTACTGTAACTACGTCTTCCGGAAACACTGAAACTCAAGTTACAGATAGTGGATTAACTGGTGGTTCCGCAGCAAGCTCGTTTATCGGCGCAAATATAGACATTATTATCAATTTAGTTGGGGGGGATTCAACTAGTGCCAATCCTCCGTCGGTTAATATTACAACTATTGCCACAACAAATACATTTACAACTAGCACACCTCACGAACTTGCGATCGGAGACACTGTAACTCCTAGAATTACAGCTAACGGATTAACGGTTGATACTGTGTATTATGTTAAAACAGTTCCTACAACTAGTTCATTTACATTAGCTGCTAGCTGGGCTGGCACAGAGTTAACATCGTTTACTAACGGCACTGGTTTAGATATTGATGCAGATGTTGTATTTTATCCAAATACTGCATGGGCATCTGCTCCTTTAGTAACTGCATGGACAACTTTAAGCGCTGCAATGACGACTATTAAGTCTGATGTAGTAACATATATTAATGATAACTATCCTGAATTGACATACGATACAACTAAAACACAACGTGATGTACAACTAGTATTAACAGCAGTTGGTTACGATTTAATGTTTGGCGGAAACTATGCTTCGCTTAAAGCAGGTTGGGCATATTTAAGAGCTAGCAATAGTGAAATCTTAGGATATCAATTATTAAAAGATGCAACAAGATCAGCACTAGCATATGCTAAAACACAAGCAAAAGCCAACGTAGGCGGAAATGCAACTGCACAACAATCCATCGAAGATAATATGACAGCGATAGATGCAATTATCTACAGCGGCAGCAATGAAGGAGACATTTGCCAATCAGAAGATAGAACAGTTGATTGGGCAATATTACAGTTACAAAGAAATAAAGATTTTATTATACAAGAATTAGATTCATACGTAGCTGCTACATTTAGTGGTTACACATATGATAGAACATTATGTAATCGTGATACTGCTGAAATTATTGATGCATTATGCTGGGATTTAAAATACAGCAGCAATTATAAAACATTATTAGCATCTCGCTGGTATTCGAATGCAGTTACTGGCAGTCAAGAAGAAGATATGTTCTATTGCCGAAATGGTACCGGTATTCGAAATATGACGTTAGACGGCTTGCGCGGAGACCTTACACCGGAGAATGTCTATGGTACAAGTCGCGTAACAGCAGGAGCATATGCAAGTTTAGACCCAGGTTGGGGTCCAGCTGACTTCCGTACATGGATTATAAGTCGTTCGCCTTACCTACAGAACTGTGCTTGTTTTGGTTACGCAGCAATTGGACAAAAGATCGACGGCGCATTGCATAATGGTGGTAACGCATCTATAGTATCTAATGATTATACTCAAATTATTAGTGACGGTATTGGCGCATGGGTAACTAATAATGGCCGTGCAGAACTTGTTTCTGTGTTTACATATTATTCACACGTAGGATATCTTGCAGAAAACGGTGGTAAGATTCGTGCCACAAACGGTAACAATTCATACGGAGACTTTGGTTCTGTATCAGAAGGTGTAGACGATACTGAGGTCCCAGGAATTGCAGTAGTTGATAATAGAAGTCAATTTGAAGCTGAAGCAACAGTTGTTACTGACGGTGCAAGTATTCTTGCAGTCGAATATAGAAATGCAGGTAGTGATTATACATTTGGTTCAATGGCATTTTCTGGAAATACAGGTCTCGATGCGGTTGCAGTAGTAGATGATTTCCGCGACGATGCAGTATTCCAAGTTAGATTAGTACAAACAGCCGAAAGCGGCGCCGGACAGTTTGGCGGTGATGGATATGTAAGTCAGGCAAATACTGCCCAAGGCGGAACAACTACTCAGATTACTATTGCGGCTACAGACGGCCAAGTTAGTAGTGCTTATCTAGGAATGAAAATTATTTTAGATGGAGGAACTGGTGTTGGACAATACGCATTGATTGATACATATAATTCTGGATCTAAGGTTGCTACAGTTATCAGAGAATCAGACGGCGAGGACGGATGGGATCATATGATTCCAGGCACAGAAATTGTTGCCCCTGATGCATCAACAACATATATTATCGAACCTGCAATATCATTTACTACACCTGCATATAGTACCTCTGCAGTTACCTTACCTTCTTCAGCTACATGGACTGATATTGTATATGCTAATACCTCATTATTGTATGCTGCGCAAACTGCAACAGGAGGCTCAGGAACAGATGCTACCTTTGACGTTATTCAGAATGGTACCTCCTACACAGTTACATTAGTAGATGGTGGTACCAACTACGAAAGACTTGATAGTTTAATAATTGCAGGAACATCGCTAGGAGGAACAAGCCCTGATAATGATATTACTATCACAGTTACAGCAGTTAACTCTATTAACGGAGCTATCCTAGTAGTTGAATCGAATGGATCACACACTGGAGGCAGATTTGTTGCTATCTCAACTACTACAGCTAGTGGATACAGCGATGACGGAGTGTCATGG
>Ga0105050_10007832_pt1 | contig 12563 bp, 9 predicted proteins | sample FRY01_FD_78088 | JGI IMG/M metagenome (GOLD analysis project Ga0105050, IMG submission 78088) | Freshwater microbial communities from Lake Fryxell liftoff mats and glacier meltwater in Antarctica - FRY-01 | ecosystem: Environmental > Aquatic > Freshwater > Ice > Glacier meltwater ... | reverse complement strand
ATGGCAAACCCTCAGCCAACCCATCGAGCCCATGACACTTGACCTCGCAGCCTAATCAGGTGCAAATCAAACCACTCGGAGATCGCCGCCAGAGAATTTCCACCACATTCGAGACACAACCGCCGTGAAATTTCACATGGCCAAACTCGTGGGTCAGGGTTGTGCGAAAACGGTTCTCGCGCCGACCATCATTCGAGAGCTTCTCGGAAATGGATACCTTTGGCCCTCGGTTCGGGAAAAACTCCGTCATTCCTTCGACATCCGCCCCGTGGACGGACAAGTCGGCATAGGGATCAAGATCAGCCCCGTTTTGCTCGATCATTACCGTGAGATCGTCGGTTTCGATCGGATAGCTGACTCTCCCGTAGCGTTTTTCAAGCAGTGTGGAGACCAGACGCTCACATTCGGCGTCGAGTTCCTTCTCGCTGTATTAGGGCCTCTGAGCAAAGCGCCCCGTATCGTCACGGATCATTCGCACCATATGCAGCAACTAACCCTTCAAGTTACGTCTGAAATTCGCAAATGCTTCGACGATCGTCTGCTGGTCCGCCGCGTTCCGCCGCATTTCGTCGGGTATCTTACCGGCCAGAACGAATAAGAACCCCTCATCGACCTTCAGCAATGTGGCGAACTGCCTGATCAAGTGGTCAGACGTCGGGCTTCGGCGGTCATGCTCGATGTCGTTCAGGTACTGCGGTGAGATCGGTTTGCCATCATCTTCCTTCTTCACTTGCGACGCGAGCTCTTTTTGGCTGAGGCCGAGACCCTTACGGGCCTTCGAAATCGCCTGTCCAAAGGTCACGCTGTCGACTGACATAGCCGTTCCATAGTTCTCTCCCCTGTCAATCCGCTTGTTCGCGTATTTGCGAACTGATACGCTTAAAGCTACAGATACTCAACAAAGAAGCAGGACCAGACTCCGGACCAGAGAGCGAGCAGATGATCAAGATCCTTCACACAGCAGACGTACATCTCGACTCACCATTGAGATCACTGGCGTTGCGTGACCCGGATTTGAGAGATCAGGTTCATACTGCCACAAGATCAGCATTCACCCGCATCATCGACACCGCAATTGCCGAGAGCGTCAACGCGCTTCTGATTGCGGGCGATCTCTTTGACGGTGCCGAACGCAGCGCACGGACAGCGGCATACCTGACGGGTCAACTGGACCGCCTTCGCGATGGCGGAATCCGTGTGTTCTACATTAAAGGGAACCATGACGCGGAGAACCCGCTGACGGGGGAACTCAGCTTGCCCAACAATGTTCATATTTTCGATGGACGTGGCGGCAAGGTCCAGTTGTCAAAGGATGTCTGGATCCATGGCGTGAGCTTCGCCAATCGTCACGCCCCCGAGAGCCTCCTGCCCAAATTCCCTGCCCCCGTTGCAGGGGCCATCAATATCGCGATGCTTCATACGTCACTGGTCGGCGCTGCGGGGCATGACCCCTACGCGCCCTGTACTGTGAACGACCTCGTCGCGGCAGGGTTCGACTATTGGGCGCTCGGGCATGTGCATCGCAGGCAAGTCCACGCGGAATCGCCATGGGTGGTGATGCCGGGAACGCCGCAAGGTCGTGATATCGGCGAGCCTGGATCGAAATCTGCCACGCTTCTGACCATCGGCCGGACAATCGAAATCGCGGAAGTTCAGACTTCTTTGGTGGAGTTCCTGAACGTCACAATCGACGCAAGTAAAGCCGAGAACGAAGACGGTTTGCGCGATCTGCTTCGGCAGGTATTGCGCGAAACAGCAAACAGCCTCACCTCAGACAGCGGCGTTATCCGCCTTTCCCTGAATGGGAGCACACCGCGCCGCTGGCAAATCCTGCGCGACCAGGACGTCTGGGAAGAAGCGGCATCCCAATATGCCCGCGAGACAGGTAGCCTCTGGCTGGACAAACTGGTGTTCAACCTATCGGACGTTACAGAGACAGGCAGCAGTGCGACTGACGAATTGGCCGCAATCATGGCGACCATTCGTCAAGAGCCCGGGTTTGTCGAAACCTGCCGGGCAGTGCTGGAAACGAGCTTGGCTGAGTTGCCTGCACAGCAGCGTGGCGAGCTTGTTCCAGATGAGAACGCTATGAATGTGTTGGCGCAGCGTCTGGCTGAGGCTGGCGCGCAGCGCATGCTGGCTCGCATGAAGGGGGCAAGCTCCTGATGCGGATTCAGAGACTTTCCTTCGACTTCTTCGGACGTTTCACCGACAAAACCCTCGACTTCGGAAAAGCAGACGGTCCCTCGGATTTCCATATCATCTACGGGCCCAACGAGGCCGGTAAAACCACAGCCATGGAAGGCTACCTGCGCCTGCTTTACGGCTTTCCGCTGCGAGAGCCCTACGGGTTTCAGCATCAACGCGCCAACCTGCAGGTCTCCGGCCTTCTCGAAATTGGTGGGCACACGCGCGACTTCACGCGCCTTCCATCGCGAAGCGGCAACCTGCGCGCCGACGCCGGGGCGACGTTGCCCGAAACCGCCATTGCCTCTCACTTGGGCGGGCTGTCATTGGAGGATTATCGCAGCCTGCTCTGCCTTGATGACGAGACGATCGAAAAAGGCGGCGATGACATCGCGAGCGCGCGTGGCGATATCGGTCGGTTACTGTTTTCTGCAGCGGCCGGTGTGGCGGATCTCAATGCCGTTCTGTCGCAGGCGCAGGATGAGGCCAACGGCCTTTACAAGAAAGGCGGAAGCAAGAACCGAGTTGCTGAGCTCAAGCGTCAACTGGCCGATGTAGAGCGCCAGATCAAGGATTTAGACGTGAACGCCAATATGTGGCGGAAGTTGAAAGAGGCCCTCCAGACCGCGGAAAATGAAGAAGCCCAAGCCAAGAAGGGACGCGATACGCTTCGTCTTGAACTTGCGCAAATATCAGCATTGCGCCGTACCCGCCCTAAGCTCGGTGAAATCGACAGGCTGCTGCCCGAAATCGAGGGGTTTGCCGACTATCCAGACAAACTGGACATCAACAGCGAGGACCTCGTCGCGCTGAAAACCAAGCAAGTGACCGCACAAGCGGAACTTCAAAGGCTGACGGACGAGATCAGAGATGCGCGACAGGCGCTCAGCGAAATTGCTCTGGATGCAGATAGCCTTTCGCTGGCTCAGCGCTTGGCCGAACTGGACGAACTACGCAGTCGAATGCAAACGGCCACGCTCGACCTTCCACGGCGTCGCGCCACATATGACGAGGCACACGCCGATATGATTAGGGTTGCCGGCGAACTCGGCACGGCGGACGATAGTAAAGCTGCAAACCTCGTTAAGACTCCCGCCGAGATTGCCAGCCTCGAAATGCTGCGGGATGGGTTGAAAAGTGTCATCACGGCAAAAGAAGCCGAAGAGCGTGAGGTCAAGCGTCTTCAGGGGCGGGTCACCGCTGCCCAAGAAGAACACCGGTCTTTGCTGGACAATGCCCCGACACAAACCGGCTTTATTGAGCTGCTCACCAGGTTCGATGTGGAAAGCCTCGTCCCAGCGGCGGCCACAGCAAGACAAGCGATTGCCTCTTCCACGGAGCGTTTGCAGGATGCGCTAGCGGCGCTCTCGATTGGAGAGCGGGCATTTGACGACCTGCCAGATTGCCCAGTTGACCAAACGGAAGCCGACGAGCTCGCTGCACAGCATGCCGGACTGTCAGACAAGATTGCGCGCGCAGATGAAACCATTTCTCGCCATGAAGAGGATGTTGCTGTCAAAACCGCGCAAATCGCCAAATTCGAAACCAGTATCGGCGTTACAAATGACGAAGATGCGCACCAGGCGCGCGATCGACGGGACGCCTTATGGCACGACCACCGTGCGACACTGAACGCAATAACCGCAGACGCGTTCGAGCCCTCAATGAAGCTGGTCGACGACATTGATGGCGCAAGGCTTGCGCACGCGAAAGAGCTTGGCAAGTTGCGACAACTAGAGCAAGCCTTAGTCGAAGCGGAAACGCGCTTGGCGACTACCCGAAAAAGCCTCGAAGGCTTCAGATCGCAGGCGGGAGCGATCGAAAAACGATTGGAAGAACTGGCAACAAAAATTTTTCTGCCAAGCGTCTCTCCCGCCCGGTTCAAAGATTGGGTTGATCGCCGAAGTCTGGCAGCAGGTGCCAAGCGGAACCAAGAAAAACTTTCGCAGCACCACCGAGATATCCTTCATCAAGCAAAGCAACTGTACGAGGCCCTTTTGCCTCTTCTGCCATTGGAATCGCCGAGTTTTGAAGCCGCACTGGCAGCCGCACGAAGGCTTGCCGAAAAAGAGAGGGACCACAAAGACAAGGCGTATGCGGCACACGAGAAGAAGATGGCTTTGGAAAGAGAAATCGAGGACCGCCACAAGGATTTTGCCTTGCTCGAGGAAGTGGCCGAAAAGGCCGTCGAAACTTGGGCTGACAAGGTGCAGGAGCTTTTTGAGGGTACCGTCTCGTCGGAAGTGCTGGAAAGTGCCATCGGACAATTGCGCGATATCCGTGAGCATGACTGGAAGCGCCAACAAGCTGCCCGTCAGGTCTCGTCCATGGAAAGCGATCAACGCCAGTTCCGGGACGCCATAACAGCCTTGAATAATGAGTTTGACGTACACGAGAATGAGCCACTCAGGGCGTTTCGAGTGCTCGAAAACATCGCCAGCCAAGCGCAAACTGACAAAGTCCAACACGATGATCTCGGCAAGAAGATCCACGAAAACCAGGAGAAGGGCAAAGCGATCGAGGCGCAGCTAAAAAATATCGAGTTGCAAGTCGCCGAGCTTGGCGCGCTTTTTCCAGAAACCGCAGACACAAGCACGCTCGATATCCTGCGCATCACAGTGGCCAAGGCCGCTAATATTATTCAAATGCGAGTGCAGATAGCAGACCTTGAAAAGCAAATCTTCGCAGAGTTATCGGCTCTCACGATAGCTGAGGCCCGCGATATGTTGAGCGACGAAACAGCATCCACACTGGAGGGAAAAGTTGCGGCCCTAGAAGCAGATCTTGAGCCGGCAGAGACGCGGCTATCAAATGCGACGGTTGCGCGCGCCAATGCCGAACGTGATCTCGGCGCCGTAAGCGGGAGCGGAGAGATCGCTGAGTTGGTTGAGCAGCGCACAACCCTTCAGATTGAGATAGAAGACGCACTGCTCAATTACGTGGAACGGGACTTCGGCTTGCGCCTTGCGGAGGAGGCAATCCGTCGATATCGCGACAAACATCGAAGTGGGATGATGGATGCGACCGAGCGCGCGTTCTTCGAGCTTACGAATGGCGCATATCAGCGGTTACGGACTCAGCCTGACGGCTCCTCGGAAATTCTCCTAGCGATTGATGCAACCGGAACCGCCAAGCAGGTCGGCGACATGTCGAAGGGCACAAGGTTTCAACTGTATCTCGCGCTCCGCGCCGCCGCCTACGAGCAGATGGTGTCCCAAGGTGTACAGCTTCCGTTCTTCTGCGACGATGTCTTTGAAACCTTCGATGAAGATCGCACGCGCGCAGCGTGCCGTCTGATGGAACGGATTGGGCGAAGCGGCCAGGCCATTTACCTGACCCATCACCGCCATGTCGTCGAAATTGCTAAGGAGGTGTGTGATGCACAACTGATCATTCACGAGATTTAGTTACGAATTTCCTCGATTGTTCTGTTCTATTTTCAACGCTCTGGAATGACACTCTGGACTAATCGAGGCAAAAAGGACGAATGCGAATTTGAAGGAATAACGGGCAGTTAGTTACTTGACGTTAACTTGAACTACGGTGACTTTGTCTAAAAGAGGTAGCAGTTCTCAAGCAATTGCCAACTCGAGAAAATCGTAGATGGAGGCGCAGATGTTTAAGCGAATGTTTGGTGGGCAGAAGACCGTTAGGCCTCAAGGGTATGATGAAGGCTGGAAGCTATTCGAGCTAGGCATGGCCCATGCCAACCGCTACGAATGCGAGAAAGCGTTGGACTTTTACGCTAGATCAATTTCTGTTTGCAATAATCCTGCTCCGCACATCAATAGGGCAAATATTCTTTGCAGGAGAATAAGATATTACGAAGCACTTCAAGACCTGCTCGAGGCCAAGAGGCTTGATAAGGCGCAGTCAAATGAATTTTCTGATGTCCTGCAACGCGAAATTGGGAAAGCTGAAGCGGTTACGCTTACATATCGAAACGGCGCTAGGGAAAAGCTTCAAGATGATTTTGAAAATAACGACGAAGATTACGTTGTGGGAAAAATATACTGTGCATCGTTTGGATTTTCTCATGCCGCGTGGGAGGGTATGTTTGCCTTGCCAAGCTTTGCGGAGTATCATTTTTTCAACGAGTTGGACAATGTAAGAAAATTTGATCGACTAGATCTTTATCCTGAGGTTTTAGAATACCTCGACCAGTATCCGGAGGAGTTCATCGACCAAAAGGTGGCCGATTGCCCTGACCATGTGGCTTACGGAAAAGCCGAACTCACATTGCACTCTTTACTATGTGCCTATGACGAAAAAACCATGATCCGCCTTCGGCGTGTTATGCTGTATATCCTGCACCAAAGGCTTCTAGGCTATGACTATGGGGAGGTCTTAGGGAGTATGTCTGATCCAAGACCGGAAATTACCAAGGATGCCTATCATTTTGTAAATGGCAGTCCATGGCAGCGAGGCCAATACTGATGAGGGGAGCGTTGAATACGGGAACCGTCGCCTTTTTCCGCCCCGTAGTTTCGCCTCTTGCAACGGGTAGGTAGGTGTAGCTGCGCGCGAACCATTGAATGCGCAAATACCAAGCCGCGGCGCTGGTGGTTTTAGTAAACAGCCGGTTTAGGCTACAAGTGGCGGCATGGATTCATCCCTGATCAGCCAGATGAAGGCCATGGAAGATGAGAACCGGCGCTTGAAGCGGATGTATGCGTTTCCGCTATGGGCCAAAGCTGGACGCTGAGAACAAAGAAAGCGCCTATCTGCTGACCGGTCTGCAAAACTTGGGGGTTCGCGCTGTGTTTTCTGCATCTTCGCAACGTCAAGGGGCACCCATGAAACCACAAACGGGTCTACCGCATCTACTGCGAGCTGGAGTTGAAGTCGGATACGCCAAATGAAATTTTGAGTGCGGAGTGAAGAATTAGGGGCAAATGGTTTGAATATTTGGAAAAAGTTGTTCCGAAAAAATACGGAAGAAAACAAAAATGATGGTCTGAGCTGGCGACAACAGGCAGCTAAACATGACAAACCCGATGTATGGTTTACCATCGGTATGATGTTTAAAGACGGGCATCTTGTTTCTCAGGACCACCAAGAAGCATCAAGGATGTTTGCAAAAGCAGCAGATTCAGGACACACGCTCTCCCAACTTGAACTGGGCCACCACTATTTCAAGGGGCTAGGCGTAATTCAGAGCAACGAAAAAGCGCTTAAGCTGTACCGACAGGCCGCAGAAAATGGCAATGCAAATGCAAGCTTCAATATCGGCCTGATGTACTGGAAAGGTGAAGGTGTTGAGACAGATCTAAGTAGCGCGAGGCAATGGCTGGAAAAAGCACAAAGTCTTGGAAATCCACGTGCCGAAGGCGTGCTGTTCCTTATTGGCGAACAGCAAAGGATATTTATGGAGGACGCTCTGCTACAGGCAGCGACATTATCTGGCTGGAACGCAGGAATTCAGGGTGCGCTTGGAGATTTCCAAAAAAGGTCTGATGGGTTGGGCAGCGATGGCATCTCTGAAAACCCTAAAGACGAGACAATGCTCGCCAAGAAGGACCATCAAAAAAAGCAGTTCAGTGATTTATCGACCGATCGGCCGCTCCCAAATGAGTACTCGCCTGAGATGGTTTCGACCAGTGCACTCGGCAGAATCGTTGGTATTAAAGCTAAGCCTTTCCTTTTCGACGAGTTTCTGAGCCGAGGATATATTGAAAGGTCCGATAATCGATACTGGTTGACCAATTTGGGGCGAAGTGTCGAGGTCGGTGGAAGTAACAAGCCGCGACTGGACGGTAAGGAGGTCGTCGGTTGGCCCACCTTTCTTGGGGCCTCACTTCATCCACTCAAGCAAGCGTTTCTTGATCGTGTGGATTTTCGATTGTTTCATATGACACACATCGACAATCTAATGAGCATACTCGAGCATGGCATCTTTTCGCACAATACAGCCCCGAACTACCTCGATATTAGTAATCCAGATGTAAACAGTCGGAGGGAGCGAGCCGATCCAATACATAAAAAATCACTTCATGAATATGTACCACTGTATTTCAATCCAAGAAACGCAATGCTTTACGAAAAACAGGCAGAGTATCGAAGTGATATAGTGGTACTTGAAGTTGCGCGGCGAGTTTGCCTCTCGAATTATACTCTATTCACCGAGCGGAATGCTGCCGCCAACGGGTGTCGCTTCGCATACTGCCTAAGTGATGTCAGAAAGTTCGATTGGCCAAATATACAATGTCGAAATTGGATAAAGAACGGTTTTGTCAACGTTGACATAAAGCAACTGATGATGAGCGAATGCCTCGTGTACGGTAATATTGACAACGAGGACCTTGCAGCAATACATACCGTGAACACTTCGGTGTCCTCAAGGCTTCAGTCTATGCTTGCCAGTGTCCAGCACCCAAGCATCCATTCCAGCCCCGGTCTCTTCTTTTGAAACTGCGAGACATCATCCACCGGGATTTTCGACAAGAAAGGATTCAGAAATCCCATGAGTATCACCGAGATCAAGGGTAACATCTTCACCACTAAGGCTCAGACAATCGTAAATACGGTCAATTGCGTAGGAGTGATGGGGGCTGGCATCGCCCTTGAGTTTCGCCTTCGAGAACCGGAAATGTACCTTCGGTACGTTGAGATTTGCAAAGCAGGCAACCTCTCGCCAGGTATTCTCTGGCTATACAAATCTTCCAAGCCGCAGGTCCTTAATTTTCCCACAAAGAAGGATTGGAAGCATCCTTCTCGGCCCGAGTATCTCGAGAAAGGACTGGAAAAGTTCGCAGCCACATACAAGGAAAAGGGCATAACCTCAATTGCGTTCCCAATGCTGGGTGCAGACAAAGGCGGTCTGCCAGTTGCACTATCCAAGGCGATAATGAAGAAGCACCTCTCGCCACTCAAGGATCTAAATGTCGAGATCTATGAGTATGACCCAAAGGCTAAGGACGATCTATTTGACGAAGTCCGAGGCTTCGTCCTTTCGAACAGCCTTCCCAACATCTCAAAGGTCACTGGAATTGCTAAAGCTAGACTGACCACGATTGTCGATGCTATGGTCAACGGAAGTGTTTGCCAAATAAGTCAGCTAGGGGGACTTCCCGGCATTGGACCGTCTACGCTTGAGAAGCTGTTTGCACTGCGAACACCGCAAGTCCAGCAGCCGTCACAGAAATCTTTGTTCGACAATTGATTATGTGCCAAATGCTCGGCCATCAATGGACCACCGGCTGCATTTCCCCTAGAAGCATGGGTTGCATGTCAATCTTTCGCAGTATGCATACACAGTTCAGGTAGCAGCTAGAAACTCGCGCACACCTAAAAGCTGCCTGCTGTGTGACCCTAGGTGCGATTTCGTGGTCAAATAACCAACAATCGTGCATCGGGCCATCATACAAAGATGACGATCAATGCCTTCCTGCATCATCGCAAATGATAGGGTGTTAAGCCCTTCGGTGATCTGATCCGCCGCAGTTCCTTGCTCTAATCGGTTCATTCCACCCCGAAAAAAATCAGGGCTGACGCCTGTCCGGTTTACGAAGGCGCGCACCATCGGCTCGTCGCTTTCGCTCGCCCCATCAAGTTCATAGGCTATGACGTCCGAGGTAGCACCATATCGATTGCAAAGGGCAACGACAAAGCGGCATGCGCTCGTCATCAAGAACGAGCTCAAGAATCCGGGCGCTGAAGGTAGGCTAGCGAACCGCGCAAAGTTGTCGACACCAAACCCTCCGCGGTCTGCGGCTTCAAGCATAAATAACTGCTTTTGGGCGGAGGGATGACCTAGATCGGCTGCCTTGTACCAACAATCCGCCGCTCGGTCGATATTGTAGGGTGACAGGCAGCCGCCACCATGGATGCTGAAAAGATTGTAGAACGCAGAAGCGTGGCCTTCATTCGCAGCCAGGGTAAAATGATCTTGGGCTGTCTGATAGATTTGTCGCTCGAGCGCATGAACGCCAGCACGATAAGCATCTTCGGAGGAACTACTGGTTCCTTTAAAAAACTGTTTTCCAAACAACTGCATATACGTCTCCCACCGCCAACCTTAGTCTTAAAAGTGCGTACCGCGAACGGTCGGCATGTACAATCGAAACTCCGCACCGCCACCACTACGCGCCATTTTGCGTATCCCGGCGCATCCGCCCACTCATTCCGACAACATCCGCCCACCTATTTCCGGGGTATCCGGCTAGCAGAGCCATCATTCGTTCGCTTGGTCGCGAACGGCCCATTGCCGCCGGTCGGAACTACCACGACGCCTAGGTGCAGCCTCCCCGAACCGGTCACTCAGGATTGCCGCAGCGATTCCTGCTGGCCAATGTCGCTGATGCGGACCTTTCTGCCCGGTGTTCGATACACAACTGGCACGCGCTACAGCAGATCATCAGGCCATCACATCAGCCCGACCACGTTGTTCGGGGTGAACTTGCTAGCATCGATGGTTGATCCAGTATCGATCCCAGCGTAATGCCCAGCCGCCATTTACCATCGCGCAGTTGATATCTCCTGTCTTCGGGGAAACGCACCATGAAGCTGTGCGGTTCCCACCGGCGGAACCATCTGATCGGCACGTGATTGTGGCGCCGGAGACCAAGATATGCCCGTGCCTGCTAGTTCCGGTGGGGAGGCCCAACAAGGCCACCAAGGCTGCTCTGGCATCTTTACCGCTTGCCCGTGGGCATGGATGACCCCGTGAACAAGTCTCATCAATCTCACGGGCTGCAATGCCAGCCAATCGTAGCCTTGGTCCTTCTGCACACCAGATAGGGCCGTCGCCATCCCAGACATGAGTCGGTGTGCATTCAAAAGTCTTGCCACTCGGAATGATTGGGACGTCAGTTTTCGCTTCTTCAGGACAAAAAGCTAGAGCAGCTAGTCCAAGAATAAACAAAGGTAATCTGAATTGTGGGATGTCTGATCTCCTTTTAATACTTAAACTAAAACGGTAGCAAAACGAGAGTGAAAGCGGGCAATCCACACGCCCTTCAGGTCGGTTTCCCGCCGCAAGGTTCTCGCCTTGTTCCGGCGCTTTGAAATCGGACGATGCTAGCAGCGCTGGCGGGCAAAGATTGTTATGTTGGGGGGGTATTCAACCAAGTTATTCACCCTCCATCTCGTCGGAGATGGGCGCAGACGGCGCGCTTGTATCGGGGGCTGCGATGTCCGGTGGCATCAGTATCGTGTAACCGAAATAAGCCGCCATGCCGATAATGACGACCACCGCTGTCATCGCGATGACCATGAGCAACATATTAAGGTTCTCGCTCAACCAACTGCCGCGTCGGTTCACCGTGTCGGAAAATGCTGCAAATGAGCTGCGTGACAGCGCGCTTTCGAAGCCATCAGGCAACGATAATCCGCCACTGCGGCGGTCTGACAGACCCGCTCCGGCATTGGGTCTTGGCTGAAGTCCAACTTCCTCAATAACCAGTAGGATCAACCCAATAAAATAGTCTTCCTCCTCGGGAAGCACACCATCGGGGCGTGGATAGCGCAAAGCGTGAGTCCGGCGGTCAAACGCGATCTGGCGCGGATTGTCGGCAATTCTGCGCTGCCTCTCCGCTTGCTGGGTTACAAGAATATCTGCATGCATCGCTTCCCTTGCCAAGACACCTTCTTCTGTCAAGGCCGGAAGCATATCCGTTGACGAGGTCCACAGTATTAGCGTGTCAGCATGGCTCGGCAGAACCGCTGCCAGTCTGCACATTAATTGGGCATCGCGGGACGTGATATTGCTGCTTTCAACACTTAGAGCGTGAAAGGCCCCTTCTCCAAGGGTTTTTAAATCAGCATGTTTGCCGGTCGTTTGCGGTATAAAACCAAGGGAGGACGGATGTCTGGCGCGCGACAGAACCGTCCTGCGAAATTCAACAAAATGATCAAACTGCTCAAAGACTTCTTCTGCGTGTTGCGTCAGATTTCGCTCCTCGGAGTCCAGCAAACGACAAGCTCCCAAGAACCCCATGCGTCCCGACGCATCCTTCTCTCGGCACACTACACCGAAAAGCCAGGCATGCTCGTTATTCACGAGAACTGACTTCAGGAATAAAACGGGACTGCCGTCCTTGGGCAGGTATGCGTCATCACCGTTGCTACTGCGAAACTCGACGAGTTCTGTCTTATGCTGCAGAGCCGACAGATAGCCGTTTCCCTCCGCCATGAGACCGTCATGAGTTAGAAAGACCGCATCACCGAGCGCCGATGTTCTTATGGGGGACGACATGGTCATGCGTCCCCTTTGAGAGAAATCAGAAGCCTGCCTAACCAGGTTGGTCCAAGGTTTTTACCATTAAATTGTTTGTATACTCGACGGCCTGAATTGACCTAATTTTTGATGGCTCAGATGACTTTGTATTCGTCGAGTGAGATAATCCGAAAGTTGTCGGTGACGGTGTCTGTGAACT
>Ga0105050_10007831_pt1 | contig 12565 bp, 20 predicted proteins | sample FRY01_FD_78088 | JGI IMG/M metagenome (GOLD analysis project Ga0105050, IMG submission 78088) | Freshwater microbial communities from Lake Fryxell liftoff mats and glacier meltwater in Antarctica - FRY-01 | ecosystem: Environmental > Aquatic > Freshwater > Ice > Glacier meltwater ... | reverse complement strand
TGGAATAAATCCAGTATTTGTGTTTGCTTTTATGAATAATGAACCATTATCTGCATTTTCATCAAACGCAATGAAACAATCTCCATCTGCTGAAACAATCGCTCCTACACACCCTGTTACAAAATTTTCTTCCTTTGCAGTTGTTGTTACTGATATTTTTCTTGTTTCTGATGCTCTATCTGAAGACATATTTGTTAATCCACCTCCTTTTAATAATAAAAAATCCCACGACTCTCTAAGCCAGTGGGAGTTTCCCTATGATGCTTACATTATCAATTACATTGTCTTTTGTCAACTCAGGTCTTTCTATAATTTGCCATTTTTCAATAACTGGCTTTTGAGAAAGAAGATGTCTCCCCTCATTTGTCTCAGGAGTTCCAAGAGCATCAATCTTCATGTGCTTACATTCACCCTCAACTTGAATAATTTTGAATCCTAATTCCCGTGCTTTGCAACAAAACCAAATATCTTGACCTCCATATTTCATAGGAATATCAATCCACTTAAAATCATTTAAACGAAGAGACTTGTCTGTTCTAAACCACGGTTTTTCCATTTTGTCAAAAACTTCTCTTTTAACAAGAGTACATCCAAAACCACACCACAGAACTTCATCAGAGTTTCTAAATTTTGCAGAACAACTCCAACCACCTACACCATAGTCAATAAAAGCAATATCTGCATCAACACGGAGCAATTTATCTAAAGCCTCCGGGGGAGGAATAGTGTCTTCTTCCACGAACCAAATTGCCTCAACATTATCTTCTTTTAGTATTCTTTCCACAACCTGATTCTGAGCATCAGGTATTGGTAAACCATTTGAAAAAAATATTTTTACATCTTTTCCAATTCTTTCTTCTTCAAGACTTTCCATTACTAATGTAAAAAGTAATCCCCTACTTGGTAAAGCAATTGCTATCATAATAATTTATTCTCCCAAGAAAAATTAAAATAAGACTCCCATTCTTTCTTACAAATCTTACAGTTCGTCATTTTCTTTTTGATAATTCTTGCAAATGAGCTTGAGTATTAAATTGAGAAGGAGCTGACATATCTTTACCCAAATACTGTTTGCTATATTTCTTTTGATAATCTCTTCCCTTTGCACCAGTGAGCATCTCTCCTTCGTGGGTTGTGACTCTTGATTTAATATCTCCCCAATGAGAAAGTCTTTTCCCTGTAGCAGAAACTCCCAATGTGGGTCCTACTGATGAAGGAGATGGTGGATTCATTCCTTCAGAGCAAATTGTGTATAGTTTCCCCCCTGACGGAAAATATGTCCTCCAATTCGTATCATCATGCTTCTTACCATGATAATCGCATTTGAATTTCATTAGTGATTTAATTCTTTAATCTTTCTTTCAATTTCATGTCTTATCTCTTCTTGTGCAACAGGAATTTTATTTGTTATATATCTTTTTTCTGTTATTATTTGTCTATATTTTATTGCCAATTCTACTTGTTCCTTTTTTATTCTTAAAAATGGCCTAATGCTTAATAAGAATTTTTCTGCTGAACGTGTATACAATTTCCAATCTAAAACTTCATTATGATTGCTCTTTCTTGGTAATCTTAAATGTAAACTACCTCCCCATATTTTTTGTCCTTCTGGCAATGGTTGTGCTTTATCAGCCCTCATTGCAATTGCAACTACTAATTTTTCATATTCACCAGTTGAATTTGTATTTGTTGTAAAAACTGAGCCTTCACCGTCAAACAGTCCTGCAAAATAAGCATTGCGAGCGAAATTTGTTCCTGCGTTCCAAGGAACATTCCCTTTCCGAAAACCTGCTCCCCATCGAGAAGGCTTTTGGCCCTTGTGAGCTTCACTCATCTTCTGACGAGTTTCTTCACTCATTTTTCTTCCTACATTTAGTATGTGTCCTTTTTTAAATGGCATATCTCTGGTAGGGTTTCCCCTACCAGAGTATAGTACCATACAATCTATTGATTGTAAACAGATTAAGTCTTATTAAGACCTAACTGCGAATCTCTATCCCAAAATCAGACCTAATTGTTTTGAGACCATAAATGGTATCAACGACAACTAGATTTGCAAGGTATTCAAGAATGTACTGAGACTGTGTTCTTGGAGCTTGCTGTAACGCAAGTGCCAATGCTTCCTTATGAAAAAGAATATTATGTATCTGTTGCGGTGTACCCGCTGTTACAACTACTTGTTTTGTGTAGTAAACAGGGACTCCATAAATATCTCCCCACATATATCTGCTTGGAACACCAGTTTTAACGATTGTAGGGTTCTGGTATTGACCCAAGTAATCAGCTTTAACAAACTTGTCAATTCTGGCAAGTGCTGTTTTCTGAGTTGGGTAAATAACCATTGATCTATCTTCAAGAGGTGCGTTTGCAAGGTCAATTGCTTCCATTGCTGCAAGAAGGGTAGCGTCTGTTACGTCAGACCCGTATGTACCTACGTCAGTGTTAGTGAAGTTGGTGTATTCTGTCAGCAAGTCAGTGTCAATTTGTCGTGCAATAGCTTCTCCTGCTTTTGAAGTGTACTCAGCCATTAAGTCATAGTTAGACTGTACTTTTAACAAATCCTCAACCAAGAAAGATGATTCCTTGTGTTTGTTGATAAGAATTGTAGTATTTGCCTCTGTTGGAGATTGAAGAGTAACTTGATTTGAACTAGATTTGTCAGTTGCTGACAAATTGCTCAAATTAGGGATATTAATTGTATCCCCTTTCGCAGTTACAAGACTATCAAATCTCTTTACGAGACCAGCCATAACTAGAGCATTTTCTGTTGCTCTTAGAACTTCTGGAGACCAGATTTCTGGTATAAAAACTCCCCCAGTTGTTGTTGTTTGATGTAATGAACCTAAAGCCATAGTTTTCGAAAATTAATAGGTCATGGGGGGACAGGTCCCCAATCGCTATTAAAACTCTTTTTTCACCTCCTCCTTTTTATAGGATTAAATATTCCCTTCTGCCATGAGCTGTAAGATTTTATCTCTATTACGCTCATACCAAGCTCGGTTTACTGGAGTAGGGTTAGCTGAAACTTCTGCAAGTTTCTCACGAGTTATCGTGTTGTCCCCCCTATTCGAGCTTCCGCTTCCTGGTCTTTCGACATAAGGTTTCTTTTTGTCACCTGAATTGGACTTTTTTAAGTTCCAATCTAAGAGCTCAGGTTCGTTAAGAGATTTGTAGGCTATTTCTGGGTCATACACAGCGTGGTCACGCATGTATGCTTCGACTTTCGCCCTATCGTATTTAGGTTTGCCATCTGCTCCGTCATAGCCAGAACTTAATCTGCTATGTTCGTTATCGAGTGCAATTCTATCTTCGATAGCTTTTACTTTCTCTTCAACATCTCCCGACTGTTGAAAGCCAAGTCCTTTTAGGTATTCCACAGCTTTTTGGGCTTGTGGGTTCTCATCAACTTTTTTAGTTACTGGCGGAGTAGGTGTTGGCACCTTCTCTGCTCGTAATTTTTCTAATTCTGCTTTTGTTTCCTTGACCTCAGCTACGAGTTCGTTGATACGACTCTCTGCGTTCTTCTTAGGTTTTGAAGAATCCTCGTCATCTCCGAGTTCGTTTTCGAACTCATTAATGTCTTCGTTTCCTTCACCCTCAGTTGACGATTCTGAGTCTCGGATGTCTTTATCATCCATAGGTTTTCACCTCCTTTCGTCTAAACACCTCTAACGTGGGCGACCCGTGAAACTTGAGGGTCTCAATGAGAGAAACGAGGCAGGTCGCTTCCCTCATCGAGAACCCCAAGAGATTCTCGATTTAGCTAATAATATTTTTCTCCTCCATGTTGTGGAAGATTCGCATCAGACTTTTTTCCAAGTCCTCCATTTACTTGTTCTCCTCCCTGTTGTTTTAGAGAAGAATCACTTTTACTAGAGAAACTCCCAGTTGGCTGTTCGCCCCCTTTTTGTGAAAGTTTCGCATCAGTTTTTGTTTTTAACATTAATTTTCACCTCCTTAAAATCCTTTATTCATTTATCTTTGCCCCTCGACATGTCCGGGGAGCAAAGTAAACGTCCAATATTTCTATTGGTCTACTTGGTCTAGGTAGTCCCAGATAACTGAAACATTCATTGTTTGGTCAATCGTTACATTTCCTCCCTGATTAAGAGGTAAACCTGCTGGTCCGAAATTATACTCTCGGAACCAATCTTTACCTGATGCAGCGGTTGGTTGTACAAGCTTTGCAGCAAGGTTTGTTGTAGCGCCATTAATAGGGTTAGTAATTGTAGAAACTACAATTGCTCCCCCATCAACTGGTAATCCAACAAGAATTTTATGAACAATGACATCTCTATTTGAATCCGCTCCAAGAGCGACTCCATTAGTAGCTGTGTTTGATGATGGTATATATGTTACATTCATTTTTTTTTTAGGTTTTCACCTCCTTTCATTTTGATTTAAACTATGACAGCCCGTCATCTCCGTTCAAACCGTAATACTCCTTTATATCTTTAGCCGCATTGGCTAAGTTTTGGGAGTCACTTTTTTTTGGAAAAACTCGTTTTCCATATAAATCTACAGGGAAACTTTCATACTCCATAGAACTTTCCGTCTGCATTCTTTCTTGATGTTTGTTAAATTTGTCTGATACAATTCTCATAATTTTGTTTACCTCACCCCCCCTTTAAGAGCTTTCATAGGTCTCATTTCATGCCCGCTTTTCAGAGGTCTTGCTCTTCTCGAAACTACAGTTCGTTTTACATCCCGACCTGCATACGTTTTCTTTCTTGTAAACCGAGTTACTGTCGGCTTTTTTGCATATAAATCACTCATATTATTGTGGGATATTTATCCCTGCTTGCTTAATGATATCCAGACCCTCAGTAAATGGTGGTGCTCCAGGACCTTGTGCTGGATTCATTTGGAACATTTCAGGCCCCATTGGTGCTCCGCCTCCTGCCATTGCTTCTTGCCCCCCTGCACCCTGTGGAGTTTCCCCTTGTGGAGGCACTCCCATTGCTGAAAGTAATTGCATTTCCTTGATATGCTCATTTACATGGGCTCTTACCGTATCATTTTCTTGATGCTCTTTATGAATAACCAGATGAACTTCATGGTCATCTTCTGCATATACAGGTTGATTGATTCCCTCAAGCATTAATTCATTTTCTGAAATTGCCAATTCTTCATCTGAAAGTTCTGGCTGATTTGTTTCAGGATTTCTTGGCGTTCCTCTCCGGGATTGAGTAAGAGCTTCTTCCCGTGTTCTTTCAACAATTCCATCAATATCAGCAAATTCAGCAAATTGAAGATATGTCTTTTGGTCAATTGCTCCAAGTCGGAACAATTCTTTCAATTTGTCTTGTCGTGCTTCTTTTGTATATGCAAGCCATGAACCAACCTGTACTCGAACCTCATTGTCTGCTCCAATAATGGCAAGTGGAAGTTCCATTTCTCCAAAAGTGAATTTTCTTTTCTTTTTTGCAGCAACATCTGACTTGTCTCCAGCAGCCATGAAATATTCTGGCTTACCCCCAAGAGAACTAACTGAAATAAGTTTTGTTTGATTCCAATTTTCAGCAACGAGTCTAAGAATTTTTGCTCCTGAACGTGAAAGGAAATCCTCAAGATTATCAACAAGGTCTGCTTGATTTGTAGCGTCACTTTGCCGGAGCTCTGCAATAGCAACTCCAGAACGGACATTTGATGGCATTCTTCCAAGAGAAACATCATGAACACCAGAAATATCTTCAAGGTGCATTTTCATACGAGCAATTTGTGCTTCAGGTGATGGTGGAAGTGGAGAAATTGGAAGAGAAGTTACTTGAGCTCCCCTATTTTTCTCAATTATTTGTCCATGTTGATTAACAATAATGCGAACTCCTGAATTTTTGTCAATGACAAAGCGTCCCCGTGCAAAGAAGTGATTGTATTCAAAAATGTGAGATTCAAGAGCATCAATTACCCGATTAATTGGGATAAGATGCTTAACCCATGACTCTCCATAAAGTTCTCCCGGAATAATGTCTCCTTGCAAAATCTCGAAAGGATATGCATCTGTATCAATTAATTGGTTCATCAAAGTTCTCATTGAGCTATCAACCCAGTGAATAACTCTCATCTTTATTTTTCCATCGTCTTGTCTCTCCCTCATCCAAGTTTCATGAAGAAGAACAGTCTCATTATTTTCACTCTTACTGTTAAAGGCTTGTCGAGTAACCTGCATTAAAAATTTCTTGTATTCAGCAGAAGCAACAACATTATCTGCATGGAGTTGCTCTGTATTGTCGTAATTTTTATTCTTTTTTACTGCATCCAAGGATGTTTGAACAACTTTATCAACAAATTCAGCTCCATATTCTGGGTCATTTAGATTTGGAGACTTAATGTTTGGGTCAACATAGAAATCATAGGGGTCAATTCTGTTAATAACTATATTGTCATCATTATCAGTATTAAATTGCCAAATACCAATAGAACTCCAAAGAGCATCATTAACTATTTCCTTAATTTTTCTCTTGATTTGAGCTTTGTCATAAATATAATCAAGCACTTTCCCTGAATAACGTGCATTTTCCATTGCGGATTCTGTAGTAACTTTTGGTAGAACCTCCCATTTTGGTTGAAAAGATGTAACTTGATTTCTAACTCCCCGCATGTGAGCGGCTATAAGATTAACAGGAATTCGGACTCCTGTGCGTGTGGAGAAGGTAACAGTATTTGTGCCTCTATTGTATCGGGCAAAGTGATATCCTCTAATATAAAGTTGTCTTACAAGCCATTCCCAGTCATATTTTCTTCTACTTTCCTCAGCCGCCTGGTGGAATCTTTTAGCTTTTAGAATAAGGCGTAGCTCTTCTTCCATCTCCTTAGCCTCTTCTTCCGTCAATGGTCCAATGTCTTCTTTTTGCTCTTCTTTATCCATTAAACTTTATCCTCCTTTTCATCAAATTCTGGTGGAACATTTGTATCTCCACCTTCTACTTCAACTTTTAAGTCTCCCGGTAAAAAATTGAAAGTTTGTTCATTGAATTCAATCTCATTTTCATCAGTTTCTAAAACAGTATTTGTTGCAGGAGCATCAACAACAGTTGTGCCATCGGGTTGTTTTCTAAAAAGAGGATTATCAATTGGGATAGAAGGAGTAGGAACAGTAGTTGTAGTAGTATTGGTATTTATAAAAGTAATTTTATCTCCAATCTTTTTGAAGAAAGAACGCATGATAAAAAGATTAATTACAAAAAGTCCTAAAATTAATAACACCACAACTGTTTCCATTTTCTTGAAGCCATAAAAAAACACGCCAACCGTTACTGGTTGCCGTGTAGTTTGTCTACTATGACTTGCGACTTAATTATTATCAAACATAGTTGCTCTTGTCAAGGCTAACAGAGTATGAGACACTATAAAGAGGCAGGATTACAACATAGGTTTATGATACCTGATTTGGGAGATAAGAGGCAGTTGTCAGCTCTTAACCTTGAAACCCCTTGGTTAAGATGCGTTGTCTGTCACATTAAATTTGAAAGGAATGAGAGGGTAGATTGCCTAACAGACGATAATGTTGAAGAATCATTCTGTATCCCCGACTGGCATAGACTCATTGTTGGAGATTGACTCTTGATTTGAATTTGGATTACCAACAGAACCAGATTTACCAATAATATCCCGCACTCTTATGTGCTCTCCAAAATTTACTTCATGAATTTTTCCTTTGTGAATTTTAAGACTCATTTCAATTGACCCATACCCAGAACCCACAGCAATACTTTCAACTCTTTTGTCTGCGTAGGAAATAATTTCCAACCAAAAATCAATTGGAACATACAAGGGTCCTCTCATCGGAGGTGTAGGTATCATGTCTTCTGCCTTAACCATAATCTTCTCCTTGAGTCAAATCATCCATTCCTGTTACAGACTTATCAGTACCGTAAAAATCACCAAGTTCATCATCTTTATAACCTTCCTGCATTGGAGCGTTAATAAGATTCATGTTCTTACGATTCTCTGGTAATATCATTTCACCTCCGAGGCTTCTTCGCAAGGGGGCTGGAAATCTACTCATAATAATATACCTCAGAGCGTCAACGGCATGGTCATTGAAGTCCCTTGGTTGCTCTGGAGAGTTTCTGGAGGACATTCCTCTCAGTTTTCTCCATTGGTATTGTGGCATTTCAGCGATTAAATCAATGCAGTTTTTAAAAATGAATAGACGAGGACTTGGAATTTCCTTCGTAATTGGATGTCTTCTAGTCTTCTGAGGTTTAAGGAATTCCTTAACTCTGTTTATTCCTGCCAATTTTTCATTATTTGCAGGAGTAAAATAAAGACCACAATCCTCATATTCTTCAATAATGCTCCACATTTGCCCTTCTTTTTCCCGTGTCTTTGCAGTGGTGGAAGGGTCAATAAGCCACATTGAAATCTCTTGACCCTCAGACTTACCTAAAATCTGTCGTGCATGTTCTGAAACAATACCGGGAGAATAATATTCGTCATGAATAAAGACGTTTCCATCAAAATCCAATGCTGCCCAAAGCACCGCCGTAGGATTAACCATACCATGGTCAACTGCAACAATTCTTTCCCAACCTTTCGGAATTTCAAACGGAGCTATGACATGGGTATTATAATCGTATTCGGAGAAGATTTGGTTCTCCATAACATCCCAACGCCCTTCAACAAACCTTTTGACCATTTCTTCAGGATATGTTTGACGGAGCGTGGGAATGTAGTCAGGTGGAAGATAAGGATTATCGGTTGAAGCGGATTCAATGAAGTGATGGTCTGGGTTGTCTCTATTTTCAAGGACTGGTTTTCGAAATGTATTGTCAATCCAGTTTCCAGGTTCGGGGTTACAGATGATAAATCCATAACGATTGGGTACTGTATTGAGACGGAGACGTGACTGCAATACGCGAAAAACTTGGTGCCCCACTTCTTCGGCTTGGTCAATAAAGAACCATCCGAGATTGAGGGAGAGCAACTCTTTCTCTGACACATTATCAAGATGTCGGAAGATAATTTCCGACCCATTAACGAGTCGAAGGTAATTTTCAGATGGTTTCCATTGACCTCCATGGGCTTCATCATAATATTCTGGTGGACAGATATCAAAGAATGTTTTACGAGTGGTATCCCTAAGCTCCGGGTAGGTTAAGCGACCTACGAGTCCGACATTCCCCGGATACTGAGAAAGAAGCAAAGCACGAAGACAACCTGCATAAGTTTTGCCGCTACCAAAGCCTCCCGAAAAGCAGGTAAATTTATCAGTTGAAGTCAAAAACTCTAACTGCTTTGGAGTAGGTTCTATCTGGTGTGCATTCATTTACTTTGGTTGGTAGCATCTATAGCTTCCTGATATCCTTTTGGTACAAACAATGCGTCAATTCTTTCTTGTGGTACTCCCAAAAGAACCATAGGCTGTATCTGTACTTGTGGTTTATCTAAATTCATTTTTTTAGACAGCAAATCAATAAAGATACCTGCGGCTTTATCTGAACCTTTTGCATGAGAAGCTCTTTGATATACAGCGTATACAACATCAGGGTACAAATCCATCATCCAGTTCCAAAAATAGGTCAACCGCTTATTCATGTAATCCTCACGAGATTTGAAGTAGTTAGTATAACCTTTTGGCATTAAATTCCTCCGTTCCCACTCCATCGCAGTTTTTGGTTTCCTTAAATCTTTTGGCAGAGCTGACCACTCACAAAACTTATCAAATTCTTTAGCATATTTAGTCAATGGCTTACTCTCTGACCTTCCCACATTGCTATTTTGCTTTATTAAGTAACTAACATCGGGAATAGGAATTTTAGTAATATTTTCAGGAGTAATGTCAGCACTTTCGAAATCATCAAACTTTTCCAGTGGGGCGAGCAGGTTATTCATAACATACTCAAATTACCAAATAAAGGGGAGTAAGTCAAGTTGCCCATTGACGCTTCGGGGCTGAGCAGTTTTTCAATTTATTATATGCAAATTGACCCGCTTGACAAAGAATACCTCCCAATATTAAGATGCTGTACGGTGCGAAGTAATTTAATCATAAAGCCTGAAGGTATCTTCTATGCACAAGAGGTTGCCCAAAAACTGGGAATAACATTGAGGCAAGTACAATCTCTTGCCAAAGCAATGGGGGTAAAAAAAGATAGAACACATTTCTACTACTTTACCCAAGAAGATATAGATAGAATTAAAACATTTGTACACAAATGAGAGAAATTCTTAGAAGATTTAATTCAGGTGAGCAAATCCCTGCCCACGATTTTAATCAGGGTGGGTTAGATATTTTTTCCTCTCACGTTTGGCCCTCAGTAATCAGAGAACAAACCACTAGGCAAGTAGATTTTGATGGTGAGATGTGGTATCGGAAGGTTCGCCCTCTAATAGAACTTACCCCTGAAAAAGAACACACCCTCAGAGTTGAAACCATTAAGACCTTCCCCACACCTTTTGTAAGAGAACTAACGGAAATAGAAATTTTCACCCAATACAATTTTAATAGGGCATATGATAAGGCGAGAAGGGAGCGTGATGTCACCGATGCCACACTCAAAGCTTAGATATATAAGTCTTTTTGCTGGCATCGGATAGCGGAGGCTTTGATCTAGCACTAAACAGACTGGGACACGAATGTGTATACGTGAATGAATGGGATAAATATTCAGCACAAACTTATGAGAAAAACTTTGGGCACAGACCAGACACCAGGTCAATCAGAGATGTTCCCTCAACAGACATTCCTGACCACGACTTACTCGTTGGAGGCGTGCCATGTCAATCTTGGAGCATTGCAGGCAAACGAGGAGGCTTTGACGACCCCAGAGGGAATATGTGGTTTGAATGTTTTAGGATACTTAGAGCAAAACGCCCTAAATACTTTCTCCTTGAAAATGTTGCGGGCTTGCTCTCACATAATGGGGGAAAAAGCATGGAGAGAATATGTGAAGAACTTTGCGATTGCGGTTATGCAATAGATTTTGAACTTCTCAATTCGAAAAACTTTGGTGTTCCGCAGAACAGACTCAGGGTATTCATAGTAGGATTTAGACTTGATTTACTTGACAAGTGTCAGGTCTTTTAGAATAATATATATGTGGCAAAACATAAACTTTATCAAGAAATGTATCAGCAGTATCAAAAGGGTTTTAGCTTGGGAGAAGTGGGAAAAATGTTTGGAGTTAGAAGACAATCAGTTTATGCAGGGTTTAAATGTAGAAAATATAAACTTCGGTCAAAAGTATACCTACCATTCCTTACTTTTAACGGACTTAAATTTACTCTTAGGAATACAGGGTATTACGGGAGAACTGATAATGAACGGGAACTTATGCACCGAGTTGTTTGGGAGTATTACAAAGGTAAAATTCTTAAAGGTTGGGATATTCACCACATAAATCATGATAAATCAGATAATAGAATCGAAAACCTCGAACTCTACACAAAGTCAGAACACGCAAGAAAGTTTGCTACTGGAAGAAACCAATATTCAAAATGAAAACAATAGACAAGTTGAAACAAAGATTGCTCCAAAATCCCAAAATCAAAATGGCGGTGTTCAACTTTCCACAAGGTACGAACAGTACGACTTCGCTAAGCGACATCTTAGAGAAATCAGTCGACCTCAAGTATTTCCTTTCAGAGACAGCAGTAAAGAGGATATTCAAGAAGAAGGAGTTTCACCGAAGCAAGGGAAACGGGTTCGGAGACCAGATATATCAGCAACAATTGACGCAAACTACTGGAAAGGAGCTGGAAGCACACGACAAATGATTGAAGTCGTAGGCATGCTGGATGATGAGAAGTGGAGGAAATTTAATGAAAGCTCACGCAGAGTATATTCCCCTAAAGGAATTGCTCCAACTATACCAACAGTTGCAGGAGGAGGTCATACTCCAAAAGTGGATGTTACCAGATATCCTCTTAAATTCCTTGAAAGGAATCAAAAAAACATTGAAGGAGACTATGCTTACACAGTGGATGGGGCAAATACCGGGGGCATACGAATTGGCATGAAAATTAGGAAGCTGACCCCCCTAGAGTGCCTTAGACTTCAAAGTTTTCCTGATTCTTGGTTTGATGTTCCCGGACTTTCAGACACTCAAAAATACAAACAGGCTGGAAATGCTGTCACGGTCAATGTAGTTCAATATATCGTTTCTAAACTGACCCCTTGACATTTACACTTTACATAGTTTACACTGGTTAACAGATATCAAATAAATATGGAAATAATTTCAAGAAACGGACCATTGGGCAAACTAACCAAAGAGGATATTAACAATATTGGACTTGATTACAATCTTTTCAGTGTTAAAGGTCTTAAAAGAAAATATACGGTCAAAGAATTAGCTTTAAAGTACCATGTCTCCCGCCAAACCATCCACAAGTGGATCGATAGATTGAAGAATAATAAAATATGACAATAATTGACACGAACCAAGTTTGTGAGTATCTAAGAATATCTCGTACAACTCTTTATAGATACATAAAAAAGGGAAAGGTAAAATATAGCAAGACTGAATGTTGCGGGAGATGTAGATTTGTCAAAGAGGATTTACTAAAAAACCTATGAAACATTTTTTGAAAAGCCAATTACACCATTTTCATTACTGTG
>Ga0105050_10007830_pt1 | contig 12566 bp, 11 predicted proteins | sample FRY01_FD_78088 | JGI IMG/M metagenome (GOLD analysis project Ga0105050, IMG submission 78088) | Freshwater microbial communities from Lake Fryxell liftoff mats and glacier meltwater in Antarctica - FRY-01 | ecosystem: Environmental > Aquatic > Freshwater > Ice > Glacier meltwater ... | reverse complement strand
TGATGTGCCATTCATCGGCGTATCTGCACATACCGGTGAGGGCATTGACTCCCTGCTTGAGCAAGTGTTGTTGCAAGCCGAGGTGCTGGAACTGCGCGCCCCGGTTGATGCGTTGGCCAAAGGTTTGGTGATTGAGGCGCGGCTTGACAAAGGTCGCGGCTCAGTGGCTACCGTGTTGGTACAGTCCGGTACGCTGAAGGCTGGTGACGTGGTGTTGGCGGGCTCAACCTATGGACGCGTGCGCGCCATGCTGGACGAAAACGGCAACACCATCAAAACGGCAGGCCCGTCGATTCCGGTTGAGATTCAAGGTTTGACCGAAGTGCCGCAAGCGGGAGATGACTTCATCGTCATGCTGGACGAGCGCCGCGCGCGAGAGATTTCAACCTACCGTGCAGGCAAGTTCCGCAACACCAAGCTGGCCAAGCAGCAAGCAGCCAAACTCGAAAATATGTTCGCTGACATATCGCAAGGTGCTGTCAAACTGGTGCCTATCATCATCAAGGCAGACGTTCAAGGCTCGCAAGAAGCGCTGGCCCAGTCGCTCATCAAGTTGTCGACAGATGAGGTCAAAGTGCAACTGGTGTACTCGGGCGTTGGCGGCATTTCTGAATCCGATGTCAATTTGGCAATTGCATCCAAAGCGTTGCTCATCGGCTTTAACACCCGTGCTGACGCACAGGCGCGCAAGCAGGCCGAGAACAACGGCATCGACATCCGTTACTACAACATCATTTATGACGCGGTAGACGAGCTGCGCGCTGCGATGTCGGGCATGCTGACACCAGACAAGAAAGAAGAAATCATCGGCACGGCCGAGATTCGCAACATCTTCAAGGTGTCCAAGATTGGGTCTATTGCCGGCTGTATGGTCACGGCAGGTGTGGTGCGCCGCACTGCCAAGCTGCGTTTGCTGCGCCAGAACGTCGTTATTTACACCGGTGAGCTGGATTCGCTCAAGCGCTTCAAAGACGACGCGAAGGAAGTCAAAGAGAGCTTCGAGTGCGGCTTGAACATCAAAAACTACAACGACATTGAGGTCGGTGACGTGCTGGAGTTCTTTGAAATCCGAGAAGTCGCCCGGACGCTTGAAGCAGCTTGATGTCATTTCTCCATGCGTAAAAAGTCAAACACCCCCAACCGCGGCTTTCGGGTTGCCGATCAGATCCAGCGCGATCTGACGGACCTGATCGCCCGCGAGCTGAAAGACCCACGGGTCGGGATGGTGACGATTCAGGCGGTTGAGGTGACGGCTGATTACGCGCACGCCAAAGTGTTTTTCAGCGTGCTGATGGGTGATGCCGCCAAATGCGAGGAAGCACTGAATCAGGCGGCAGGCTTTTTGCGCAATGGTTTGTTCAAGCGGCTGATGACGCACACCGTACCAACTTTACATTTTCATTTTGACCGCACGACGGAACGCGCGGCTGATATGAACGCCTTGATCGCCAAAGCGGTTTCTTCGCGCGCTCAAGAGGACTGAACAAATGCAAGCGCCACGCACGAGGGTCGTGAGGCGCCCCGTGCACGGGGTGCTCTTATTAGACAAGCCAATCGGCCTTTCCAGCAACCAGGCGTTGCAGAAAGCCAAATGGTTGCTGCGCGCTGACAAGGCAGGCCACACCGGCACGCTGGATCCATTGGCTACCGGCGTGCTGCCGTTATGCTTTGGCGCGGCCACCAAGTTCAGCCAGATTCAACTCGATGCTGACAAAACGTATGAAGCCGTGTTGCTGCTGGGTTTGAAAACCACCACAGGCGATGCTGAGGGCGACGTTATTGAAACCCGGCCTGTGCCTGGGATGACGCCTGAGCTGCTTGAAAAACTCACACTGCAGTTCACTGGCCCCATCGCGCAAATCCCGCCCATGTATTCAGCGCTTAAAAAAGACGGCAAAGCGCTGTACGAATACGCACGCAAGGGCGAAGAAGTCGAGCGCGTAGCCCGTCACATCACGATTTACCAGCTAAATATGGCTGTAGCCCATGATATACGAGCGCAAGCAGCTATAAAAATAATAGTGAAGTGCAGCAAAGGCACGTACATCCGTACGCTCGGCGAAGACATTGGCGAGGCGATTGGTTGCGGTGCGCATTTGGGTTCACTGCGCCGGGTTGAAACCGGCGGTTTTACGGCCGACCAGTGCATCAGCCTGCCAGAACTTGAAGCGCTGGATGAAGCCGGTCGCGATGCCCGCCTGCTGCCACCGCAGTCGCTGGTGGCCAGTTACCCGTCTGTCACATTGGATGCCGACAATGCAGGGCGCTTCCTGAGCGGCCTGCGCCGCCGGGGCACGCCCGGCCAGTGGGGCAAAGACGCGCCGCTGGTGCAGGTTTACGGCTCTGACCCGATCGCGTTTTTAGGGTCAGGCCACATCACGGCTGACGAGTTGATTCCCCAGCGCTTGCTATCACCGATTGAAGTGCAAGATATTTTGCAAGCTGCGCATTGATCTGGCACGCAGCGTTTTAAAGTTTAAGTTTAAGTATTCAGAGTTTTAGTTTTAGTTTTCAGAAAGCCCACCATGAGCATCAAGCAAATCCGCAATATCGCCATCATCGCCCACGTTGACCACGGCAAAACCACCATGGTTGACCAGCTGCTGCGCCAGTCCGGCACCTTTGCCGAGCACGAAAAGGTCGTTGATACCGTGATGGACAACAACGCGATTGAAAAAGAGCGCGGCATCACCATTCTGGCCAAAAATTGCGCCGTGACCTGGGAAGGTACCCACATCAACATTGTTGACACCCCTGGCCACGCCGACTTTGGCGGTGAAGTTGAGCGCGCATTGAGCATGGTTGACGGCGTGGTGCTGTTGATTGATGCGCAGGAAGGCCCCATGCCGCAAACCCGGTTTGTGACGAAAAAGGCTTTGGCCTTGGGCCTCAAGCCAATTTTGGTCGTCAACAAAGTTGACAAGCCCGGCTCGCGCCCTGATTACGTCGTTAATGCCGCGTTTGATTTGTTCGACAAGCTGGGCGCCACCGATGAGCAGCTTGATTTTCCAGTCGTCTACGCCTCAGGTATCAACGGCTGGTCATCGCTGGTGGAAGGCCCGCCCAACGAGCAGTGGGGCCCTGACATGTCGGCTCTGTTCAACACCATTTTGAAGCACGTACCGGCACAAAAAGGCGACCCTGACGCGCCGCTGCAACTGCAAATTTCTGCACTCGACTTTTCAACTTTTGTGGGCCGTATCGGCGTAGGCCGCATCAGCCAGGGCACGATCAAACCGATGATGGACGTGGTTGTCATGGAAGGCCCGGACGGCAAGCCCGTCAAAGGGCGTATCAATCAGGTGTTGACCTTCCAGGGCCTGGAGCGCATGCAGGCAACTGAGGCCGGCCCCGGCGAGATTGTGCTGGTCAACGGACTGACCGACATCGGTATCGGCGTGACGATCACCGACCCCATCACCCCCATGCCCCTGCCGATGCTGAAAGTCGATGAGCCGACGCTGACGATGAACTTTTGCGTCAACACCAGCCCGCTGGCTGGCCGCGAAGGCAAATACGTTACCAGCCGCCAAATTTGGGACCGCCTGCAAAAAGAATTGCAACACAACGTCGCGCTTCGCGTCAGCGAGACCGGTGAAGAAGGTATTTTTGAAGTCATGGGCCGGGGCGAGCTGCACCTGACCATCTTGCTGGAAAACATGCGCCGCGAAGGCTTTGAGATGGCCGTTAGCAAGCCGCGCGTGGTGATGAAAGAAGTCAACGGTGAAAAGCACGAGCCGATTGAGCTGGTCACCGTTGACATCGAAGAAGGCCACCAGGGCGGCGTGATGCAAGCCTTGGGCGAGCGCAAGGGCGACTTGGTCAACATGGAATCTGACGGCCGCGGCCGTGTGCGCCTTGAATATCGCATCCCAGCCCGTGGCCTGATCGGCTTTACCAACGAATTCCTGAACCTGACACGCGGCTCGGGCCTCATCAGCAATATTTTTGACAGCTATGAGGCCCACCGTGGCGACATCGGCAGCCGTAAAAACGGCGTCCTGATCTCGATGGACGCCGGCGAAATTTTCACCTACGCCCTGGGCAAGCTGGACGACCGTGGCCGCATGTTTGTGAAAGCGAACGACCCGGTATATGAAGGCATGATCGTCGGTATTCATAGCCGTGACAACGATCTGGTGGTGAATGCCACCCGCACCAAGCAGCTCACCAACTTCCGCGTATCCGGTAAAGAAGACGCCATCAAAATCACCCCACCGATCGAGCTGACGCTGGAATACGGGGTAGAGTTCATTGAAGAAGACGAGCTGGTAGAAATCACCCCCAAGTCAGTGCGCCTGCGCAAGCGGCATTTGACCGAGAGCGAGCGCAAGCGGGCTGGAAGGTAATTGTTGCCCCCACGGTCGCTCACTTCGTGTAGCTTCCTGCACCTTGCAGGCCGCCGCTCGCCTGAGGCTTCGCTTCTGTCACCTGTCCAAACCTGCTCAAGCAGGTTTGGAGCCGCAGGTTCCAGCCCCGAGGGGGCTGGCCTTGTTCGGGGCGGCCCTTCGCGGCGGCCGTTGCCCCCACGGTCGCTCACTTCGTGTAGCTTCCTGCCCTCTCTGGTTTTAAGCCCCCGGTGTGTTGGCTGAAAGTCGGCTGAATCTACTTCAATCACCTATGAAACTCACGCATTCCAAAGCCGTTGTCCTGATGATCGCGGTTGCCCTGATGTGGTCTACCGCGGGCGTGGTCACACGGCATCTTGATTCAGCCCGCAGCTTTGAGATCACCTTCTGGCGCAGCTTTTTCACAGTGTTGTCGTTGTTGGTGATCTTGCCTTTATTTCGAGGGCGGGCGGTTTTTACGCAGATTCTTCGGGGCGGCACATCGCTTTGGCTGTCTGGCCTGTGCTGGAGCGTGATGTTTACCGCTTTCATGGTGGCGCTGACGCTCACAACGGTTGCCAACGTGCTGATTACCATGGCGCTGGGGCCTTTATTCACGGCGCTGCTGGCGCGTATTTTTACCAACTACCGCATTCCCGCCCGCACCTGGCTGGCGATTGCATTGGCCGGCGTGGGTATTGTCTGGATGTATGGAGGGCAGGCGGACTTGTCGACTCAGCTGACCGGAACCGCGGTGGCGCTGCTGGTACCGATAGCAGCGGCCGGCAACTGGACGGTGGTGCAGCACAGCCAGACACATGGGCAAAAAATTGACCTGGTGCCGGCAGTGCTGCTGGGCGCTCTGATCTCGTGCCTGGTGACATTGCCGCTGGCTTGGCCCTTGGCTGCCACGCCGCATGACATTGGCCTGTTGGGCTTTCTGGGTTTGACGCAATTAGCCATTCCGTGTGCGCTGTCGGTGTGGTGCGCATCGGTACTCAAAGCGCCTGAAATCTCGTTACTGGCGCTGCTGGAGATTATTTTTGGTATTTTGCTGGTCTGGGCAGGTGCGGGCGAAGTGCCTGGCAGCAGCGTACTGTATGGGGGCGCGCTGGTGATAGGCGCACTGGTGATCAATGAACTGATGGCCTGGAGAGAAAAAGGATGACAACAGATATTTTGGCAAATGAGATTTTGATACAGCGGCGCGGTAACGCCGGGCTGATCACACTCAACCGCCCCAAAGCGCTGAATGCGCTGAGCTTGCAAATGGTGCGGGACATCAGCGCTGCTTTGACAGCCTGGCGGGATGACCCGCAGGTGGTGCTGGTGGCAATTCGCGGCAGTAACAAGGTGGGCAAGCCGGGCACGCCAGAGGCGCTATTTGGAGGGTTTTGTGCAGGCGGTGATATTCGGTTTTTTCATGCCGCTGCACTGGCTGGGGACACGGCACTTGATGACTTTTTTACCGAAGAGTACATGCTGAACCACCTGATTCACAACTACCCCAAGCCGTACATTGCCTTCATGGACGGCGTGGTGATGGGCGGCGGCATGGGGCTTTCCCAAGGTTCAAAAACCCGAATCGTCACCGAGCACAGCAAGATGGCGATGCCTGAAACCAACATTGGTTTGTTCCCCGACGTAGGGGGTGGCTACTTCTTAAGCCGCTGCCCCGGCCATGTGGGTGAGTACCTGGCGCTGACAGGTGAGGTTATTGGTGCTGATGAGGCGATTGACTATGGCCTGGCGGATGTAAAAGTCGAAGCGGCTGGCCTGCCTGCGTTGTGGGACGCACTGGGAGTTACCTCATTCAATGATTGGAATGCTACGTATTTAGGAGCTTCTAGAGCCCGTAAACAGGGTATTTCAACCGTAAAATATCCCAAAATTGATATTCATTTTAGTCTTTTACGCGTTAAACACATTGTTGACAGCCTGGAAAAGGCCAAAGACGACGTCTGGGCTCAAAAAACCGCCGCCGTGCTGCGCAAACGCTCCCCGTTGATGCTGCACGTCACGCTGGAGCAGGTCCGCAAAGCACGCAGCATGAGCCTGGCCGACGAGCTGCGCATGGAGCGCGACATGGTTTACCACTGCTTTAATTTGCGGCCCGGTGCGACCAGCGAAACCGTGGAAGGCATACGCGCCGTGGCTATTGACAAAGACTATGCGCCGAAGTGGAACCCAGCGCGGATTGAAGACGTCAAGCCGGGTATGGCCGATGCGTTTTTTGTCAGCCCGTGGGCGGCAGATGCGCACCCGCTGCGCCACCTCCGTAGCTGAGTAGCCGAAAGCCGGGATTTTTTCCGTTCAAGCAGGGGCCACGGATCTGGCTCTGCCAGTCCGTAGGCGCAGCGGCCCCCTAGGGGGGGCAGCGTCCACACGAAGTGGGAAAGCGTGGGGGCCACCGCCTTAGCGGCTTCGTGACTTCATGGCGCGCTCAACCTCGCGTTTGCCTTCACGGTCCTTGATGGTGTCGCGCTTGTCATGCTCACCTTTGCCCTTGGCCAGGCCGATCTCGCACTTTACCTTGCCGGCCTTCCAGTGCATGTTCAGCGGTACCAGTGTGAAGCCCTTCTGCTCGACCTTGCCCATCAGCCGTTTGATCTCGGCCTTGTGCATCAACAGCTTTTTGGTGCGCACCTTGTCAGGCGTGACGTGGCTGGATGCCGTACCCAGCGGGTTGATCTGGCAGCCGATGATGAAGACCTCGCCATTGCGGATCACCACATAGCCGTCGGTCAGCTGTACTTTGCCTTCGCGCACCGACTTGACCTCCCAGCCTTCCAGCACCATACCTGCCTCGAAGCGTTCTTCAATGTGGTAGTTGAACATCGCCTTTTTATTATCGGCAATGCGCACGGCAGCCGCGGCGGCTTTGGGCGACACGCTGGTGAGCCGGTTGTCCTTGGATTTTCCTGACGACACAGCGTCGGACTTTTTGGATTGTGATGCGTCTTTGGTGGCCATGGCGTTATGTAGGGTTGCCATCGACCAATACAATCGTGCGCAACTCCCGATTGTATGAAAACCGTTCACAAGTCCGTTTTGATCTGGTACAGCGCTGCTGAAATGTTTGCCTTGGTCACCGACGTTGCCAGTTATCCGCAGTTTTTGCCGTGGTGTGACGAATCGGCCGTTTTAGCCGAAAGCAAACATGGGATGACTGCAAAAGTCGGTTTGTCCATGGCCGGCTTGAAGCAAAGTTTTACCACACAGAACACCCACGTAGAGGGCCGCAAAGTCAGCTTGAAGCTGGTTGAGGGACCGTTTTCAAAACTCGACGGTACCTGGCAATTTACACCGATAGGTAAGAATAATGAGCGGGCCTGCAAGATCGAGTTTGAATTGAACTACGACTTCGACAACGCAGCACTGGCTGCACTGGTCGGCCCCGTGTTTGACAAAATTGCGGGCAGTCTTGTGGATGCCTTCGTCAAACGCGCATGTGCTGTTTACGAGGTGGCTTGAGCCGCAAGGATATGAATATCACGGTCATTTACTCCCCATCTGCGCGGCTGGTACGGCAATGGTCTCTGGTATTGCCCACAGGCTATAGCGTGAAACAGGCGTTGGCCAAAAGTCTGCTGTTTCATGAGTTCCCGGAGCTACTGCAAACTGTATTGAGGGTGGGCATCTGGGGTCAGCGCTGCAATTTGAGCCAGCTGCTCAAAGAAAACGATCGGATAGAAATCTACCGATCTCTCCGGGTGGACCCCAAAACCGCCCGCCGTGAGCGCTTTGCCCGCCAAGGTGCCAAGCGTGCAGGTTTGTTTGCCAACAAAAGAATTGGCGCTAAAGCAGGCTACGGCGGCTGAAGCTTATTTGCAGCTAGCGTCAATCATTTCCTGAACCCGCTTGGTCTCAAGCGCGCGCTTGGCATCATCAAGAATTTCACGCTCGCCTTTGGCATTCACCGACCCCACGCGCACGCCCGATTGCAGCGTGGCCAGGCCAGTTTTTGCGCGTACGCAGTTATCAGCCTTGGTTTTGGCGACTTTTTCTTCTTCCACTTTCTTCTTGGCGGCTTCTTCTTCCTCAGCTTTCTTTTTCTTGGCTTGGAGTTCAGCATCTTTGCCCGACAGCTTGGGCGCGCTGGCTTTTGAAGCGGGTGCAGCGGGCGCTGCGACTGGCTTGGCGCCCGCTACAGCTTCAGTGCCGGGGGTGGTGATGGGGGGCGCTGGGGCTGCTTTGGCTGCGCTTGATGGACGTTTCAAAATGTCTTTTTCGGCAATCTCAGCCGGTGGCGGACGGTCGCTGAAGATTTTTCGTCCGTCTTTTTCTACCCATTGCCATTGCGCGCTGGCCGGGATGGCGGTGAGTGTCAACAGGCTGAAGCCAACAGCCCAGGCCAAAGTCTTTGATGTAAATTTTGATGTCATTTTTGCAGTGTATCGCCGCCAGCGGCGACCAGGTAAGTTACAAATTGCAAAGTCAAGCGTTTTTTGGCCAAGCGTGCGGTTTTACCGATGTTTGGTGTGTTTAACGCACCAGGCCAGCCTCTGGCAGACAGACACACCGCGGGTACAATCCTATTTTTGGAGCTTTACCTATGCGCCTACTCGGCAAAGCGCTCACCTTCGACGACGTATTGTTGCTGCCAGCGTACTCCCAGGTTCTTCCCAAGGACGCCTCACTTTCCACCTTCTTTTCACGCAACATTCGCCTGAATTTGCCACTTGTGTCCGCCGCGATGGACACTGTGACTGAAGCCCGGCTGGCCATTGCCATTGCCCAAGAAGGCGGTATCGGCATCGTGCATAAAAACCTCACGCCACAGCAGCAGGCCGCGCAGGTTGGCAAGGTCAAACGCTACGAATCAGGCGTGGTGCGTGACCCGGTTGTGATCACCCCCGAGCACACGGTTTTGCAGGTACTAGAGCTGTCTGAACAACTCGGTATCTCGGGCTTTCCTGTATGCGATGGCGGCAAGGTTGTCGGCATTGTGACCAGCCGCGATTTGCGCTTTGAAACCCGTTACGACGTCAAAGCCCACCAGATCATGACGCCGCGTGAAAAGCTCATCACGGTCAAAGAGGGTGCTTCAGCACTTGAAGCCAAAGCGCTGCTGAACAAATACAAACTCGAGCGGCTGCTGGTCGTCAACGACGACTTTGAGCTCAAAGGCTTGATCACCGTCAAAGACATTACCAAGCAAACCAACTTCCCCAACGCAGCGCGCGACTCATCGGGCCGCTTGCGCGTGGGCGCGGCCGTGGGTGTGGGCGAGGGCACCGAAGAACGGGTTGAAGCGCTTGTAAAAGCCGGCGTTGACGCCATCGTGGTCGACACCGCCCACGGCCACAGCAAAGGCGTGATTGAGCGGGTACGCTGGGTCAAACAAAACTATCCGCATATCGACGTGATTGGCGGCAACATTGCCACCGGCGCTGCGGCGCTGGCATTGGTTGAGGCCGGTGCTGACGGCGTCAAGGTCGGCATTGGCCCCGGCAGCATTTGCACCACCCGTATTGTTGCGGGTGTGGGCGTGCCGCAAATCATGGCGATCGACAGCGTGGCTATAGCCTTGCGCGGCACGGGTGTGCCTTTGATCGGCGACGGCGGTATTCGCTACAGCGGTGACATTGCCAAAGCCATAGCGGCAGGTGCCAGCAGTGTGATGATGGGCGGCATGTTTGCTGGCACCGAAGAAGCGCCCGGCGAAGTCATCTTGTACCAGGGCCGCAGCTACAAAAGCTACCGGGGTATGGGCAGCATTGGTGCCATGCAACAGGGCAGTGCCGACCGCTACTTTCAAGAATCCAGCACCGGCAACCCGAATGCCGACAAGCTCGTGCCCGAAGGCATTGAAGGCCGCGTTCCCTACAAAGGCTCCATGGTCTCCATCATCTTTCAAATGGCGGGCGGCCTGCGCGCCAGCATGGGCTACTGCGGCTGCGCCACGATTGATGAGATGCAAACCAAGGCCGAGTTCGTCGAAATCACCTCAGCCGGCATACGCGAGAGCCATGTGCATGATGTGCAGATCACCAAGGAAGCGCCAAATTACCGGGCAGACTAGTCTGTAACACCTTGATCTGGGCAGCGTTTTCGCTGCCCTTTTTTACTTTTCGACCATGTCCCATCAAAAAATCCTCATCCTAGACTTCGGCTCGCAAGTCACCCAGCTGATTGCCCGTCGCGTGCGCGAGGCGCATGTTTTTTGTGAAGTCCACCCCTGCGATGTGACCAGCGACTGGGTGCGTGACTACGCCAAAGACGGCAACCTGAAGGGCATCATTTTGTCGGGGAGCCATGCCAGCGTGACTGAAGACACGACGGATCGCGCACCGCAAGCGGTGTTTGAACTGGGTCTGCCCGTGCTGGGTATTTGCTACGGTATGCAAACCATGGCGCAGCAGCTTGGCGGCAAGGTAGAAACCGGCTTGACGCGTGAGTTTGGCTCGGCTGATGTGCGGGCACGCGGCCATACTGCATTGCTCAAAGACATTGCCGACTACACCACGCCCGAAGGGCAGGGCATGCTTGATGTGTGGATGAGCCACGGCGACAAGGTCACTGAAATGCCGCCCGGCTTCAAGCTCATGGCATCAACCGACTCATGCCCCATTGCCGGTATGGCAGACGAAGCGCGCTGCTTTTACGCTGTGCAATTTCATCCAGAAGTCACCCACACCAGGCAGGGCCACGCCATTCTCAAGCGTTTCGTGTTGGGCATATGCGGTACCCGGCAAGACTGGATCATGGGCGACTACATCAGCGAAGCGGTTGAGAAAATCCGCCAGCAGGTGGGCGATGAAGAGGTCATTCTGGGGCTGTCCGGCGGCGTTGATTCGTCGGTTGCGGCGGCGTTGATACACCGCGCCATTGGTGATCAGCTCACCTGCGTGTTTGTTGACCACGGCTTGCTGAGGTTGAATGAAGGCGACATGGTGATGGACATGTTTGTTGGAAAGCTGCATGCGAAGGTTATTCGCGTGGATGCCGTTGACCAGTTTTTAGGTCATCTGGCAGGCATCAGCGAGCCTGAAGCCAAGCGCAAAATCATAGGTCGCGAATTCGTTGAGGTCTTCAAGGCAGAAGCGGCCAAACTGAAAGCTACCAATGCGTCCTCAACTGGCGCGAAGTGGTTGGCCCAGGGAACGATTTACCCAGACGTGATCGAGTCTGGCGGTGGCAAAAACAAAAAAGCAGTCACCATCAAAAGCCATCACAACGTTGGCGGCCTGCCCGAGCAACTGGGTTTGAAGCTGCTGGAGCCACTGCGTGAATTGTTCAAAGACGAAGTGCGAGAACTCGGCGTGGCCCTCGGCCTGCCGCACAGCATGGTTTACCGGCACCCGTTCCCCGGCCCTGGACTGGGCGTGCGCATTCTGGGCGAAGTCAAAAAAGAATATGCGGATTTACTGCGCCAGGCCGATGCGATTTTCATCGAAGAACTGCACAACTTCAAAGACCACACAGGCAAAAGCTGGTACGAATTGACGAGCCAGGCCTTCACGGTATTCTTGCCGGTCAAAAGCGTCGGCGTGATGGGTGATGGCCGCACCTACGACTACGTGGTGGCTCTGCGCGCCGTGCAAACCAGCGACTTCATGACGGCGGACTGGGCGGAACTGCCCTACGCGCTGCTGAAAAAAGTATCAGGCCGCATCATCAACGAAGTGCGCGGCATCAACCGCGTGACTTACGATGTCAGCAGCAAGCCGCCTGCGACGATTGAGTGGGAGTAACGCATGGTCGCTACGACCGGGATGGTTCGTTCCGGTGACCGTAGTTTTAGGACCCAACCTTTCCCTGATGCGGGTATTGCAGCGATTGGATGACCCAAAGTTGGAGATATTCGTCTTTTTGCCACCAAGGACGCCTTGCTGGCGGCCGTAGCGCTTCATTATCCGGAGGCTTCACGAGGTAACTGACAATCATCTGCAAGCCAGCCTATCCGTTTTCACAAAGAGCCAAAAGCAGGCGATTTCATTGTGACTTTTGAGTCGGATACGCGCACCGTGACAAGTTGATAACGTATTTGAAAGTGCACAGGGTAGTGGAAAACTAGCTGGATGAGCTTATCAAATGACTCATCTGGTTTGGGTTTCCCGGATTTTCTGTAAGCGATCAATAAACCACGTCCTTGCCGGCGGGTCCTAACTCAGACAAGCTAGGCGTCCATGTACCTTCAAGGTGGACACCTATGACAGAGATAAATACAGAGTTGAAAGCTCGACTGGTTACAGCGCACAAGAGCGATGGTCGTTGCATATATAACCGCCAGGC
>Ga0105050_10007829_pt1 | contig 12568 bp, 9 predicted proteins | sample FRY01_FD_78088 | JGI IMG/M metagenome (GOLD analysis project Ga0105050, IMG submission 78088) | Freshwater microbial communities from Lake Fryxell liftoff mats and glacier meltwater in Antarctica - FRY-01 | ecosystem: Environmental > Aquatic > Freshwater > Ice > Glacier meltwater ... | reverse complement strand
GTGTGAATTTATGCTGCAACGGATACGAAGTAATGGCCAGGCTTTCAAATCTGTGACTATGTTTTCCTTCTGAGATGAAGACATTGTACATCATGGCAGGGCTTTGGGTCTCGATCGCCTCCGGCTTCGCAGACGGTGGAGTGGTCTTGGCCCGTCAGGTCGTCAATGGCTTGGACTTGACCGTCTTTGCCTCGCCGTCGCCGCTCCGGGCCGGACCGGTGGATGTGAGCGTCCTCGTGCAAAATCCAGAAAATGGGCAAGCGGTTTTGGATGCGGACGTGGCCATCGCCTGGTCGTCGAAAAGCTCCGCCGCGCCGGATTGGTTGCCTCCGTGTTGCACCATGGACGACGGGCGAGCGGCCATCCCGGCCACCCGGGGACATTCCCAAAACCAGTTTCTTTATTCGGCGATCGTCCCGATCCGCACCGCGGGATCTTCGGAACTGGTCCTTTACGTCACCGTGGAAGGAAAGAATGCGCTTCTTTCTTGCGACCTGAAGGTGCTGCCCCCTCAGGCTCCCGCTCGGGCCTACTGGCCTTTTCTGGCCCTGCCTCCCTTTGCGGTGGCGGGATTTGCCCTTCATCAAAGACTCTCCCGCCGCCGCCGACCGTCGTCTACTGGCAAAGAATAGCCTCAGACATCCTGACTCCTCGATAACGCGCCAGGGTGCCCCTGTAGCCGGTCCCGTTGAGGGATGATCGAGAGCTGGCCGTTGCTGTGGATGCGCCTCATCAGGGTCTTTGATTCCGAATCCACGCGCTGACACATCAGTTGGCAATCGGGCGGGAGAGCGCTATAGGGTCTTTATGCAAACAACTGAGGAACTTGTGGATCCGCGGGAAGCGCGGTCGCGATGCGGAGAAATGGCGTGGGTGGATGTGCGGACTCCGGCGGAGTTTGAGGACGCGAACATCGAAGGCTCCATCCTTCAGCCCCTTTCGGATTTGGACCCAGCCACGGTTCGGGACCTGGCGGACGGGAAGCCGGGTTGCTTGGTCATTTGTCAAAGTGGAGTGCGTTCGAAGCAGGCAGCGGAAAAACTGAAGGCGGCGGGGATCGAGGGGGTACACATTCTCGAAGGAGGCGTGGGGGCCTGGGATGCAGCCGGGCTGCCCCTGCGCCGGGGAAAACGGATGATTTCTCTCGAGCGTCAGGTGCGCATCGGGGCGGGAAGCCTGGTCGTGGTCGGAGTGATCTTGGGGCTTTTGGTGCATCCGGGATTCCTCGCGCTCTCTGCATTCGTCGGAGGCGGCTTGATCTTTGCCGGCATCACCGACTGGTGCGGAATGGGCCTGTTGCTGGCCCGGATGCCTTGGAATCAGCGGTAAAAAGGGGGAACTGCGGTGGAAATGAGAGGCGGATGCCGCCCTTGATCAGGAAGCGAAGAGGTCACCTTGATTGCTATTCTCGGGAAGGAACTCGCTGAATTTTTTGGCCAGATCATCGAGCTTGCCGATGTAGTAGGCGGTATTTTCGTCGCGGGCTCCGGCCTTCCAATCGGAAAGAAGTCGGGCATTTTCGTAGGCGGTCACTTTCTTCCTCGTGCCAGTGATGTAGTGGCGGATTTGGTCGCCGGCCTGGTGGTCGCGGCCACTTTTCAGGGCAAGTTCAAATGCGGCGGAGCGGTTGCGCGAGGAGGCGCTGATTTTTTTCTGATAAGAGGCGAGCGAATCTTGGAGGGTTTCGGTTTTGGCCAACTCGGTGATGGGGATGGTGCGGGCCTCGATCTTGGCCGCCAAGTCGTCGCGGAGGGCAGTCGCTTCCTCGGTGCGGCCTTGGAGGAGAAGACGAATGAGTTGGCTCAAATAGCTGCGGAGATAGGGTTCCATCCCGCGGGATTTGAGCGCCGCTCCTTTGAGGGTGATGGTGCCGTCTTCGGCCAGGAGAGCGTAGTTCTTCGCCTTGTAGCTGAACATGGCGGCGTAGTGGCGGTCGAATTCGACTTCAATGCCGGCCGGAAGCACTTTAGCCAAACCGCTTTCCAAATCCGCGATTGATTTCACTTCGGGGGGGCAAAAGTAGATGCCGTCGGTGTCGATCTCGAGCACCCTTGCTCCCTGGGCATTGAGCCAATCGACCATTTGACTCAGGATTTCCCGGCCTTTGGCGGTGATGGCCTCGGCCGCGTCGAAATCGGCAAAGTGCCCTTGGGCAAATCCGAGGTAGCCGTAAAACGAATTGATGAGAATTTTGAAGGTGCTTTGAAGGGCGTCGAGCCGGTTGCGCTCCGGCACGGTGGTGGCTGCTTTGAGGGCTTCCTTGGCCTGAACCCGGAAGGTCCGCAAATCTTTGAGCATGCCGGAAAATACCCCCAGGGCATCCGTGGCCGGGGTGTATCCAAAAGCCAGCATGACGGAGGGATAGAGCGAGGTGACATCGCAATGCCAAACGTTGGGAATAATCCCGGTAGCGAAGATGCCTGTCAGCCCGCCTTCAAAGGGCCGGGGCTCCGGCGGGAAGGGGAGGGAATGCTTTTGACGGAGGTATTCCCGCAGGAAGAGCGCGTCAATCTTGGTGGCATTGCCCCGGAGAATGACATCTTGATAGCCGTAGGGGAAAATTTGTGCTTGGAGGAAATAGCTGCGGCTGAGGAGGCTGGCGATGGCCCGGGTTTCGCGCACGTCTTGCAAGGCATAGGTGCGAAAGGCTTCCGGATCGTCACGCCGGGCGGTCTGGATTTCTTCTCCGCGCAAATGAACCCGATCCGGCTCGGCCACGCCGAAGTGCCGGGCGACGCTCTTGAGGCCAAAGCTCTCGAGCTCCCGCGCGGAGACATCGTGGTATTGGGACAAGATCCAGGTGTCCACGATGTGTCGGCCAAAGACGACAAACTTCGGATACTGGATTGTCTTTTCGGCGATCTGGAGACGGGAAGACCGGGACGTGAGCAACTCGCCGCCACGTCCCCAAAGAAGGCGGACTTTGCGTTTTTTGGCCCGGGCCACCAAGTAAGGGAGATCAAATTTAAAAAGATTGTGACCCTCGAGGACATCGGGATCGCGCTCCCCAATGGTGCTGGTAAGCCATTCCAGAGCGGCTTGTTCGGAATGGGGGCTGCCCTCCTCCTCATCGATTAGAAAAATGTCTTCCCAGCCGGAACTGTCACTGACGGCGATGGCGGTGATGGCATCCCGCTCCGCACTGGAAAAATCATAGCCCTCTGTGGTGGCAGTTTCGATGTCCACCTGCATCCGGCGGAGCTCCTCAAAATCCATGCCCTTGAACAAGGTCCGGCCCGAGGCAGTGAGAAATTGCTGCACCGGATCATTGAGGGCAAACGACGGTTGGCCCTTGTGCCGGGTGCGCAGCTCTCCGAATTCCGGCCAGTTCGTGGCGGTCACCAGGTGATCGAGAGGAAGGTCGCCCGAAAGTTCCGCTCCGTCCGAAGTGCTCCAGAGGAAGGGGGTCAATGTCTCCCGGGTTTGCGTGGTCGTGCCGTCCGCAGACCGCTGAAAAATTTCTATTGCATCCGGTTGAGAGAATTCTACCGCGACGAGGCGCTCGGTGGCGTCAAAGCCGAAGAGTTGTTGATTGTCGGTGAATTTCACGATGAGGAAAGCAGTTGTCGAAAATTATGCAGCAAGAGCCGCCGCGGCGGGAATCCTTTTTGCACGAAAGCTTTTGTCCGGGCCTTATCACAAAGGCCACCCAGCAGGATTCACGCGGAGACGCGGAGAAATTATTGTATTTATCTCTCTCTCCGTGCCTCCGCGTCTCCGCGTGAGACAATTTCTTGGTTCTTTCTTTCGACTGGCCTGAGCGGGAGTCTCTTGGTTAAACTGGCCTCATGAATGAACTCGAGGATCTTCAATTCACGGACCATCATGAATGGGTGCGTCTCGAGGGCGAATTGGCCGCGGTTGGCCTCACCGAAGATCTGCTGGCGGACTTGGGCACTGTGGCCGCGATTGAGTTGCCCCAAACCGGGGCGCAATTTCGTCGGGGCGACCCGGCAGTCGTCTTGCGATCGGCGCTTTCCACCCACACCGTGTATTCCCCATTCAGTGGTGTCATCAAAGAGGTGAATGCGGGGTGGACGGCCGATCCTGGGAAGATGAACGCGGACCCGTATCAATCAGGGTGGTTGTTCAAAATCACGCTGGAAGCTGGCGAAGAGGTCGAGTTGTTGCGGGATTTGGCCACCTTCCAAAGCCAGACGATCGCGACTGATGTGGGGACTGTCGACAGTCCGTAGTCGGGATTCCCATCCGGGAGGGCGAAGCTCCTGCTGAGCCGACTTTCCCTTGCGTTCTAAAAATTTTACGACTCGGTTGTAGCCGGGGACGCTGACCCCGGTGGAAGTGGCGCTTGGCTCGCCGGCCTCAACGTGGCCGGATACAAGGAGGCTAGAATCCGTCAGTTGTTTTTGAGCGACGCCAGCGCCGTCGGGATGGGAATCTCCTGACGTTGGCGGTTGAGAAAGAGGCTGACATTTTCGTAACCAGCCTCCTGGAGCAGGCGCAAGGCCTCGGGATAGTGATCCGCGACCCGCTTCGGGTGGTGGGCGTCCGCACCGAGGACGACCGGGATGCCGCGCTCCCGCATCAGGGTCAATTGGGCCGCGCTGGGATTCATTTCCGGCAGGGATTTGTTGCGACCGCTGGTATTGAGTTCCATGGCCACGCCGGTGGCTGCGATGCGATCCAAGGAGCGTTCGATGAAAGGCTGGATCCGGGCGAAATCCCAAGCCTTTGGGTTGTCGTTCTTGATCAAGTCCGGGTGGGCGAGGGTGTCATAAAGACCGGTTTCCGCCGCTTGGGCTAGGTGCTCGTAATAGACCTGTTGATAGCCAAAATCCGTCCCGGGATCATAGAGGCGGCGATAATCTCCGACCTGAAAATGGACCGACCCCAGAACGTGATGAAGAGGGACCCGGGCATGAAGTTCTTCCAGCCAGGGTTCGACCCCGGGATAGTAGTCGCTTTCCAGTCCCAGGCGGATATCGACCCGGCCCTGCCAGGCCTCCCGGGCGCTCGCCACCATCCCACCATAGGTTTCAAATTGTTCGGGCGCCATCCGCACACCCGCCGAAAATCCATCCGGCAGCGGGCAATGGCAGGTGACGATGATCCCCTTGAGTCCACGAATCTCGGCGATGGCGGCATATTCTCCCGGAGCACCCTCCGCGTGCTTGCAAAGCGGGGTATGACAATGGGATTCGTAGAGAATGGGCTCGGGCATGGAATAGCCTACCGTCGTCCAGGATGGGCGGATTGCAGAGAAAAAAGGACACGGCAGGAGGGAAGAATCCCAGAAACGGTATCACGCGGAGGCGCTGAGACGCGGAGAGTCAGTGATTGAAAGGCTTCCTCAGCAGCTCCGCGGCTCCGCGTGAGATATTCTTTGCCTCCGCTTGTGACCCAGCTTCCTGCGGATGGAGCGTTCTGATTCCTGTGGAAATTCCTGAAAAGCGGCATACTCTCCTTGGGACATGTTCACCATTTTGCGTATCTTCGAGCGTCACCCGCGACCATGACCAGCCTTTCTCCGCCGCCATCAGATTCACTTTTGCCGTCTCCCGCGGCCTCTCGCCGGGCGATGATTGCCCGCCGCCAAAAAGAATCGTCCCTCTGGTGGATCATTCACCGGTTGGGCTCGCTGAACTTTGCCCTCACCCTTCTTGCCATCATTGCCATAGCCTGCGCGGCGGCGACCTTTGCGGAATCGGGGTTCAACACCAAGATTGCCCACATCTACATTTACAAAAATCCGCTTTTCCTCATCTGGCTGGCGGCCTTATGTGTGAGTCTCTTTGCCGTCACCCTGACCCGCTGGCCGTGGCAGAAAAAGCATTTAGGATTCATCGTCACGCACTATGGGATCATCACCCTCCTGATTGGATCCATGGTCGGAATGCAAACCGGCTACGAGGGCAATGTCACCCTGACCAAGGACGCGCCACCCACCACCCGCATCGTCACCGGCCGGAGCATCATCCAGTTGGAAAGCCCGGCTGACCGTGGTCTCTATGTGATGGGGTTTGACGCCGAGATGGCCAAACCCAGCACGGAACGACCCCGGTCGTTCGCCGTCCCGGGCACGAAGTGGCAGGTCATCGCCACGGATTTCAGTGACAACCTTCTGCAGAAAAGCTCGCTCGTGGCGGACCCCGCCGGTTCGCCTGCCGTCCTCCTGCGGATGAGCAGTGCGATGGTGAATCAAACCGTGGAGATCCCTCTCTTCCTCTCTGGAGACCAGCCGGCGGAAGAAGATTTTTTCGGTCTGGCCCGGATTATTTTTCAGCCCGACCTGCCGGATGTCATTCCCCTGTCGGAACATGAAACCCAAATGGTTTTTGCCAAATTTGCCCCGGTGGTCGAGTCCGGTAAATCCCTTTCGGGGATGCAGTTTCGCCTTTCGGAAGATGGCGAAAAAATCACCTTTATTTCCTCCGGCGGAGACGCCACGACCTATCTGCGGAAGGAGATCTTGAAGCAAGCGGTTCCCACCGGCGAAGCCACGGTGACAGTGGAAGACTATTGGCCCGACTTTGTGATGAAAGACGGCCGCCCCGCCAGCCAATCCCCCAATCCGGCCAACCCGGCGGTCTTGATTCGCATTTTTCCCGGAGCCAGTTCGCCCTCGGAGGAAAAACCTCATTTGACGCTCGCGCCCTCGGAAGGCGGGATCATCTATCAACTCGGGCGCGGCGGATCGACGGCATCCTCCGGCACCGCACGGGTGGGTGAATCCTTTGCGCTCGGTTGGGCGGACTGGCAGGCCGAAGTCGTCCAAGCCTTTCCGCAGGCCCGCCTGGAGACCGAGACGATCGCGGGACCTCCGGAACCGGCCGATGCCCCTGGTATCCCCGGCTTCCGGGCCCACCTCGAGACCACGCCCGGCGAGCCCGGCCCCGCCGCGTGGGTCGAGTCCGGCAAAATGACGGCCTTGCGTTCGCAAAAGGGGACCGATGTCGTTCGCATCGCCTATGGTCTCGAGAGCAAGCCGGTGCCATTTTCCATCCGCTTGCTGCGCTTTGACGTTCCCCGGGACGAGGGCACGGACACGCCGGCGGATTTTCGCGCTTCAGTCGAGTTTAAGGATGCCGCTACCGGCGCCATCACTACCGGGGTCGCCCGGATGAATAACCCGGCGAGTTTTCCCGGCACATTTTGGTCGAATGTCACCGGCAATAATTACAAATTTTCCCAGGCGGAATGGAATCCCCGCGATCTCAACGAAACGACCTTGCAAGTTCTTCACGATCCCGGATGGATGCTGAAATGGATTGGTTCGCTCGGGATTTGCCTCGGCATTGCCACCATGTTCTACTGGAAGCCCGGCGGAGCGTAGGTCTCCTCAACCCTGCCGTTTTTCGGGTTACTGGTTTTGAGGGAGTAATCTAGCCGGGGAGCGAGGGGGATTTTTCGCTGCACGAAACAGACCAGATAGAAATACCAGGCGCACAATAACGATGTGACCATTGGCGGGGGGAGCCTCGCGTTTCACCCCGTGGAAATGGGCGAAGGGGGCGAACTTTCTCGGCATTTTTAGATCGATCTTGGGAAGCTTCAGTTGCTTTCCGATCACCGTGTCCCGCCCGCTGGCATCGAGCAACCAACGCGCTTGAAGTTCAAGCGGTTCGCCATTTCGCAGGCAGCTCACGGCGACGCCGTCGTCCGAGACCGCCACCGATAATAATGGCATCGTAGGATTCCAAGGCAGAATTCATATTCTGCCCGGAAGTGATCGGATTTTGCCGCCAAGACAAGCCTTAACCTCTCCTGCCAACGGACATTTCCACTCGAAGCGGGGATTGCCATTTCTGAGCATGACGGCTAGAAGGGATTCATCCGTGAAGCCTACTCCGAACGTCTCTCCCATCAAGGTCATCCACAAATTGATGGCCGCGAACCGCAGTGAAATCGCCATTCGGGTCTTTCGATCCGCCACCGAGTTACATCTCCGCACGGTGGCGATGTTTGCGCTCGAAGATCGCTTTAGCATCCATCGCTTCAAGGCCGATGAGGCCTACATGTTGCCGGAATCGAAGGGTCCGGTGGGTGCCTATCTCGACATCGAGGGCGTGATCGCTTTAGCCAAAGAACATCACGTCGATGCCATCCACCCCGGGTATGGTTTTCTCTCGGAAAATCCCGACTTCGCCCGCGCCTGTCAGCGGGAGGGGATTTTGTTCGTCGGACCCCGTCCTGAATTGCTCGAACTCATGGGCGACAAGGTGGCGGCCCGGGCCGAAGCCAAACGCCTCGGTGTGGCCACTCTGCCCGGTACCGACAGCCCAGTCAAAGACCGGGGCCGGGCACTCAAACTGGCCCGCCGGATTGGTTTTCCCCTCATCATCAAAGCCGCCTTTGGCGGCGGTGGGCGGGGCATGCGGGTGGTCAAAAAAGAAGCCGACCTCGAGCGTCTCCTCGACGAGGCCCAAAACGAAGCCGCCCGCGCCTTCGGCAACTCGGCTGTCTTCTTGGAAAAATTCATCGGTCGGGCCAAGCACATCGAAGTGCAAATCCTCGGAGACGGTCACGGCAATGTGGTCCATTTGTACGAACGCGATTGTTCGGTCCAGCGGCGCCACCAGAAAGTGATCGAAATCGCGCCCTCCGTGGACCTCGATCCCACCGTGCGGCAGGAACTCTACGACGCGGCGGTGCGACTGGCCACCGGCATCGGCTACGACAATGCCGGCACGATCGAGTTCCTCTACGACATGGACAGCCGCGAATGGTTCTTCATTGAGATGAACCCCCGCATCCAAGTCGAACACACCGTCACCGAGGTGGTCACCAATATCGACATCGTCCGGTCGCAAATTCTCATCGCCCAGGGCTTCTCACTCCATGGCCCGGAGGTGGGGTTGCCGACTCAAAATGATATCCCCTGCAATGGCAACGCGGTCCAATGCCGAGTCACCACCGAAGATCCAGAAAATGGTTTCACTCCGGACTACGGCGAGTTGCTCACCTATCGATCCGCGGCCGGGTTTGGCATCCGCCTCGACGAGGGCATGGGCAATGCCGGCAGCGTCATCACGCCATTCTACGATTCCATGTTGGTGAAAATCACCGCCTCGGGGAAAGATTTCCCCACCGCCTTGCAACGCATGGAGCGGGCGCTGCGGGAATTCCGTATTCGCGGGGTGAAAACGAACATCCCATTCTTGGAAAATGTCATCGCCAATGAGACCTTCCGGTCCGGACAGGCGGCCACCCAGTTGATCGACACCACGCCGGAGTTGTTCGAATTCCGCCCCCGCAAGGATCGGGCGACCAAGTTGCTCGCCTTCCTCGGCGACGTCATCGTCAATGGCAACCCGCAGGCCAAGGGATTCAAGCCCGACCGGCCCTATGCCGCCGCCGTCGTGCCCGCCTGCGATGAAAAATCCACGCCCCGGGACGGGTCCCGTCAAAAGTTGCTCGAACTCGGCCCGGCCAAGTTCGCCCACTGGATTCGAGGGCAAAAGCAACTTCTCTTTACCGACACGACCTTTCGCGACGCCCATCAATCGGTCATGGCCACCCGCATGCGCACCAGCGACATGTTGCTGGTGGCGGATGCCGTCGCCCGGCGCTGTCCGGAGTTGCTCAGTCTGGAAATGTGGGGCGGGGCGACCTTCGACACCGCCATGCGATTCCTTCGCGAAGATCCCTGGGATCGCCTCCGGCAGTTGCGTGAATGCATCCCCAACATTTGTTTTCAAATGCTCTTCCGGGGTAGTAATGCGGTCGGGTATTCGAACTATCCGGATAATGTCGTCCGGGGATTCGTCAAACATGCCGCCGCCTCCGGGATGGATATTTTCCGGATCTTCGATTCGCTCAACTACACCCCAAACCTCAAAGTCGCCATGGAAGCGGTCCAGGACACCCACGCCATGTGCGAAGGTGCCATTTGCTACACCGGCGACATCCTCGATCCCAAGCGGACCAAGTATTCGCTGACCTATTATGTCAAATTGGCCAAGGAACTGGAAAAAATGGGCGCCCACATGCTCGCGATCAAAGACATGGCGGGACTCTGCCGGCCCTATGCGGCCAAAGCTCTCGTCAAAGCCCTTCGTGACGAAGTTGGCATCCCCATTCATTTCCACACCCACGACACCAGCGGCATCAGCGCCGCCTCCGTTCTGCAAGCCTCCGAGGCCGGAGTCGACGTCGTCGATGCGGCCATGGCGGCATTTTCCGGATCGACCAGCCAGCCGAATTTGAACTCGCTGGTGGCGGCGCTTCAACACACGAAACGTCAGAGCCCCCTCAATCTCGATGCCCTCAATGCCTTCTCGGATTACTGGGAAACCGTGCGGGAATATTACCATCCCTTTGACACCGCGCCGAAGACCGGCTCGGCCGAAGTCTATCTCCATGAAATGCCAGGCGGCCAATTCACCAACCTCAAGGAACAAGCCGGGAGCATGGACATCGGGCATCGCTGGCCCGAAATTGCCCGGTGCTACGCCGAAGTGAATGATCTTTTTGGCGACATCGTCAAAGTCACCCCCAGCAGCAAGGTGGTCGGCGACATGACCATGTTTCTGATCACCCGCGGGATCAAACCGGCCGATGCCATCAACCTGCCACCGGGCACCGCCTTCCCGGATTCGGTCATCGACATGTTGGCCGGCGGATTGGGGCAGCCCATGGGCGGTTGGCCGAAAGCCCTCCAAAAAGTCGTCCTCGGCAAACGCAAACCGAACACTGGTCGCCCCGGCGCCTCGGCCAAGCCGGTGAAAATCGACGCCGTCCGCGAGGAACTCCGGACCAAACTCAAGCGCGAACCGACCGAAGACGACGTCTTCAGTTACCTGATGTATCCCCAGGTGTTCCTCGACTATGTCAAATTCACCCGCGATTACGGCGACGTCTCCGTCCTCCCCACGCCGGCGTTTTTCTACGGCTTGGAACCCCAAGAGGAAATCTCCATCACCCTGGAGAAAGGCAAAACCCTCTTCGTCACGTTGGCCAATTTCAGCGAGCCCGACGAAGAAGGCAAACGGGTTGTTTCTTTCGAACTCAATGGCCTCCCGCGCCAGACCGTGGTGGTGGACAAAACCATCCAGCCGAAATCGGCCCCCAAGGTCAAAGCAGATCCCGCCGATCCTCTCCAGGTGGCCGCACCCATTCCCGGAATGGTCACCAGTATCGCCGTTTCGGTCGGGACAAAAGTCAACGCCGCCGACAAGCTCCTCACCCTCGAAGCGATGAAAATGTACACCACACTGACGGCTCCGGCCGCCGGGATTGTGGACGAAATCCTCACCAAAGTCGGTGCCACCGTCGAAAGCAAAGACCTCATCATTCGCTTGCGAAAGAAATGAAACCCAATCACTGGAGGGCAGCAGGCCCTTGCTGCCAAAACCGATGGAGGGCGGCAGGCCCTTGCCGCCCAAACCGATGGAGGGCAGCGGGCCCTCGCTGCCAAAACCGATGGAGGGCGGCAGGCCCTTGCCGCCAAGTGAAATCCCTGTAGCCGGGGACGCTGACCCCGGACGCTTCGCGTCTCACCAATCCCCACCGAAAATTCTATGACAAAAAAGCCGACCGCCATCCTCACCGCCCCGCTGCGCTGGATTTCCTCCGCCATCCTCGCGATGCTTTTTCCCAGCGCCCTTCCCGCCGTGACCCTTAGTGACTCGCAGGCCCTCGAAATTGGACGCCGGATTTGGAAAAACGAATGCGGCGGAACCCTGGCGGGCCTGACCTCCTGGAATTCAGGAGAGGATTTTGCTTCGTTAGGGATCGGGCATTTCATTTGGTATCCGCAAGAAAAACGGGGACCCTATGAAGAAAGTTTTCCGCCGCTCGCCGCATTTCTAGCTGCTCAAGGGATTAAGGTTCCTCCTTGGATGCGGGGCCCCTGCGTTTGGAAGACCCGCCAGGAGTTTCAAGCCGATCAAAACAGTTCCCGCATGGAGGAACTCCGCACGCTTCTCGCCGCCACCATCCCTCAACAAGCCCGCTTTGCCGCCCAACGTCTCGAACGCGCCCTGCCAAAAATGCTCGCCGCCGCTCCCAAGGGCGAAGGGGACCGGGTGAAAAATAACTTCCAGCGCGTGGCCAGCCAGCCGCTCGGCTACTATGCCCTCATGGATTACGTGAACTTCAAAGGCGAGGGCATCTCACCCTCCGAACGTTATCGTGGCCAAGGCTGGGGGCTCTTGCAGGTCCTCGAAACCATGCCGACCTCCGGAAACCCCTTGTCGGGATTTGCCCAGGCCGCCGATCAGGTCCTCACCCGCCGGGTGAAAAACTCCCCGCCCGCCCGCAACGAAGCCCAATGGCTCCCCGGTTGGCGCAATCGGCTCAAGACCTACACCCGGTGAGGGGAGGGCGTTGGGTCCCTCTCCGCCGTGCCGAGGGCGGTTTGATAGGGTGGCGGGCCCTCGCCACCATGCATTTTCGCTTTCCAATGTCCGCTTTTCGCCTTTAACTCAGCGCGTGTCGTCCGTCGGACACCTCAGTTTTTTCCCCAGCCAGTGGTGCCGAATCCCCCCGGTTTACCAAGGGCGGCAGCATTTCTTCAAGCCGCCGGTCCGGTAGGGCGCGAATGTTGAGAGCCTAGCCGCAACCACTTCGTAGTTTGCGTTACAGATCCCCAATGGTCCGAGCTCCC
>Ga0105050_10007828_pt1 | contig 12569 bp, 10 predicted proteins | sample FRY01_FD_78088 | JGI IMG/M metagenome (GOLD analysis project Ga0105050, IMG submission 78088) | Freshwater microbial communities from Lake Fryxell liftoff mats and glacier meltwater in Antarctica - FRY-01 | ecosystem: Environmental > Aquatic > Freshwater > Ice > Glacier meltwater ... | reverse complement strand
CCTTTTTCAATAAAAAAGTATTTCGCGTAGCACCTCTTCATCACCACTTTGAAGCTATTGGTTGGCCTGGATACAAAGTCACCATGCGGTATTGGATTTTCAGTATTATTTCAGCAATTATTGGCCTCACTATTGCGATAAGCTCCTGAGGTATGCAGAAAGGACTTGATCGCACATTACTCACGATCGTTCTGATCCTTGTTCTAGGAGGATTTTTAATATTTTCTTCAGCGTCACTCGGGCTCCTTGCGCGAGAAGGGGCGCGTTTTTCTTCTATCGCGCTTAGTCAGTTTGGGTTTGGTGTCATTGGAGGACTTGTGGCACTTACCATCATGAGTAATATACATTTTCGCTTTTGGAGGAAATATGCCTTCTATGTTTTTATCGCCTCTATAGCGCTCACGCTTTTGGTATTTACTGGACTTGGTTTTGAGCACGGTGGTGCACGACGCTGGATTTCTCTTGGTTCATTTTCATTCCAACCTGCCGAAATTCTCAAGCTTGCTTTTATTGTCTATGTTGCCACATGGCTCTCAGGAATGCAGAAGTTTACGGGCACTTTCTTGCAAGGGACGCTTCCTTTTGTAGGAATTATCGCTATCGTAGGCGCACTCATGCTCGCACAGCCTGATACCGACACCTTTATCATTATGGCTGTTTCGGCTTCAGCAATGTTTATTACTGCGGGAGGGCGTTGGCGTGACATGATACTACTGTTTCTCACTGGTGTGGTCGTCATCGCAATACTCGCATTTACTCGTCCGTACATCATGGATCGCCTTCTCACCTTTGCAAATCCAGCAGCTGACTCGCAAGGAAAGGGGTACCAAATACAACAATCCCTTATCGCCATAGGTTCAGGAGAGATAGTAGGGAGAGGGTTTGGACAGAGTATTCAAAAATTTGAATATCTTCCGGAACCAATAGGGGATTCAATTTTTGCTGTCTATGCAGAAGAGTTTGGCTTTATGGGCAGTAGTCTTCTTGTGCTACTTTTTACCTTCTTTGCTTTCCGTGGATATAGAATTGCCTCACATGCGCCAGATATGTTTGGCACACTGCTTGTTGTAGGATTTGTTACTCTTATTATTGGACAAGCCTTTCTCAACATTGCAGCCATGCTTGGCATAGCTCCACTCTCAGGACTTACCTTACCCTTCATTAGCCACGGGGGCACTTCGTTACTTGCAACGCTTGCTGCTGTAGGCATCGTGCTCAATGTGTCAAAATATACACGAGCACAAAAAAAATAATGTTTGTGTTAGAATAAAAAAATGCGTATCGTATTTGTTGGCGGAGGAACAGGGGGACATTTTTACCCCTTAATGGCAATAGCAGAAGCGGTTCTTGCTCATGCCGCAGAGTCTAAGCACGTAACACCCGACCTCTACTATTTTGGACCAGATCCGTATGATCAGGGGTCACTTTTTGCATCGGGTATCACCTTTGTCTATTGTCCTGCAGGAAAAATGCGGAGATACTACTCCTTCAAAAATATTTTAGATCTAGGGGTAACAGCGTGGGGCATTATCGTCGCGCTCGCGAAACTTTTTGCACTCTATCCAGACGTGATCATGAGTAAAGGAGGATATACCAGTGTTCCGGTAGTTATTGCTGCATGGCTTCTGCGTATTCCGATTGTCATTCATGAATCTGATGCGTCGCCAGGGCGAGCAAATATTTTGGCTGCGCGCTTCGCAAAATACATTGCGATAACCTACGACGATACCGCCACCCTTTTCCCTCCAGGAAAGGTGGCTCTCACTGGTATACCCGTGCGCAAACAACTACTACTTCCTGCTCCGCAAAATGGACGAAGGCACCTAGGACTTACCAGTGACAAACCACTACTGCTCGTACTGGGAGGGTCACAAGGAGCAGAGCGTGTCAATGATCTCATTATATCTACCCTGCAAGATCTTTTACCCACCTTTGAGATAATCCATCAAACTGGTCCACAGAATGAACGCTCTACACAAGATACTGCGCGCGCACTTTTGGCAGAAAAAGAGCTCTTGGTGTTTTATCATGTGCGCGGGTTTCTTGATGTCGAGACGCTCCATTCAGTCTTGAGTGAGGCAGTGCTTGTTATTTCTCGCGCTGGGAGCGGTTCCATTTATGAAATAGCTCTCCACGGTAAACCTGCGATTCTCATACCTATTCCTGAGGATGTCAGTCACGATCAGCGAAAAAATGCGTATGCCTATGCACGAACTGGGGCAGGGGAGGTCATAGAGGAGAGAAATCTGACCCCTCATTTGCTTGTATCGGAGATTGCTCGTATTATGGGCTCTACTGATATCCAGAGGAACATGCAAGAAGCAGCACTCAAGTTTGGCACCAAAGATGCAGCGGTGCGCATTGCGGACGCGCTCGTTGAGATCGGTACCTCTCACGGATTATAATAAAAATATGGAAAAAGTCGTTACACGCATAGCACCAAGTCCTACGGGACATCTTCATATTGGTACCGCTCGCACCGCACTGTATAACTATCTCTTTGCACGCAAACACGGAGGCACATTTATTATACGAAGTGAAGACACAGACCGATCACGAAGCACGCGAGAGTTTGAAAAAGAAATACTTGATGGTTTCGCTTGGCTGGGTCTTGAGAGTGATGCGTACACTGGTGTTGATTTTTATAGACAATCTGAACAAGTGACGCTCTATCGAAACTACCTTGAGAAATTGGTAAAAAACGACCAGGCGTATATTTCTAAAGAAGAGAGCAACGCCAAGGACGGCTCCATGGTAGAGCTCGTGCGTCTTCGAAACCAAAATAAGGCAGTCACTTTTCATGATGAGATTCGTGGTGATATTACCTTTGACACCACTGAGCTTGGAGATTTTATCATTGCACGATCTCTCGATGATGCACTCTATCACTTTGCTGTTGTCGTAGATGACTATCACATGGGAGTGACCCATGTTATTCGAGGCGAAGATCACATTTCCAACACACCTCGTCAAATTCTCATTCAAGAAGCGATTGGGGCCACGAGACCCATCTATGCACATTTGCCACTCATTCTTGCGCCTGACCGTTCAAAAATGTCAAAACGTCATGGTGCAGTAGCAATTTTTGATTACAAAAACCAAGGATTTTTACCCGAAGCTATTAGTAACTACCTCGCTCTTATCGGTTGGAATCCAGGAACCGAGCAAGAAATGTTTTCACTTTCTGAACTCACAGAAGCGTTTGACCTGTCAAAAATCCAAAAGAGTGGGGCAATCTTTGATATTGAAAAATTAAAATGGTTCAACCGCGAGTACCTCAAAAAAGCTCCTGATGTCGTGTTTGCGGAAACACTGAGGCAAGCCCTCGCACAGCGATTTCCTGAGCAGACCCTTTCTTCGCGTGTAGAAAAAAATTTGATAGGCCTCGTGCGTGACCGCAGTGTCATCCTTTCAGATATTACACATGAGGTAGAAAGTGGGGAATATGACTTTGCCTTTATCCCACCCACCATTATTTCGGAAATGCTCAAGTGGAAAAAAGACCAAGGTGTGCAGGATACACTACCGAGACTTTTGCGCGTGAACGAACTGTTAGGTGATGCATCTGATTCAGATACACCTGATGACATAAAAAACATCCTTTGGGAATATGCTGAATCGGTAGGGAAGGGGGAGGTCTTATGGCCACTTCGAGTAGCGCTCTCAGGAAAAGAAAAATCACCCGATCCCTTTACTATTATTGCCACTATTGGTATTAGAGAGGCCCAAAAAAGAATCCAAACTGCCTGTGCTACAATAAAAGGATGAGGCGAACCCTATTTGCATTCTGTTTTGGTGTGCTGTGTGCATATCTCGTAGGTGCTTCCATGCCTTTGACAGTAGTACTCCCAACACCAGCTCTCGCCCAATCTACTGAAATAACGGAACTGCAAAAGCAAATTACGGACCGCAATGGCCGATTAAAAGAGATTGAAGCAGAGATTCTACAGTTTCAAGCTGATTTAAAAAAAGTAGGTGCTGAAAAAAATACTCTGCAAAAAGCGATTGGTCAACTTGAGCTTGAGCGTAAAAAAATATCTTCAGACATTGCGTACACGCAAAACAGAATTGGCACGACCGATCTCGAGATCAGCAAGCTCAATATGGAGGTGGGTACCATGGAGAGCAGTATCGCCACCAATAAAAAAGCTATTGGTGGGGTATTGCGTAAAGTAAACGAATCTGACGAAGAGGCGCTCTTTTTGGTGTTACTGCGTAAAGAAAACCTCTCACAGTTTTGGGGTACTGTAGAAGAACTTCAGGATGTAAAGAATGCTTTATATGTACAGGTGCAAGAACTGGTATCGCTCAAAATACTTCTGGTCCAAAAGCGCGATGATGAACAGAGAAAAAGATCTGGTTTAGTGGTCCTTAAGAGCCAATACAGTGACCAAAACTCAGTTCTTGCAAACAATAAAGTCGAAAAAGACCAACTCCTCAAACAAACTAGAAGTAAAGAGGCTACGTATCAAAGTCTCTTGCAAGAAAAACAACAAGCGAAAGATACGATAATAAAAGAAATGCGTGATTTTGAATCAAAGTTACAATTTATTCTTGATCCAAACACTATACCGACTCCAGGGACTGCCGTTTTTGCATTTCCACTAAAGAACATCATCATCACACAGCTCTTTGGTGGCACAGAATTTGCAAAAAGAAATGCGTCGGTCTATGGAGGGCGCGCATATCACCCGGGAGTTGATTTTGGTGTACCGCGCGGGACACAAATCTTTGCACCTCTTGCTGGGCGTGTGCGCGCCGTTGGAAACACCGATGCAGTGCCTGGGTGTTACTCATGGGGTAAGTGGACACTGATAGATCATCCAAATGGACTCGCAACGCTTTATGCGCATCAGGACGTTATCAGTGTTGTTGCTGGACAAGAAGTGAAGACGGGGGAAATTATCGGCTATTCAGGAAACACAGGATATTCAACGGGCCCACATTTACATTTTACCGTATACGCGAAAAGTGGCGTTTCTGTACGTCAGTTTAATGAGATAAAAACAGTGACCAGCTGTGGTCCGGCCACAACACCAGTTGCAGCAGCTGATGCATACCTGGATCCAATGCTGTATCTACCAAAGCCATAATCCCAAATGGTTAAGGGTCTCAAAAAGCCGTTGTACAACTCAGCTGAGTCGTACAACGGCGCCGATCTTTTGCGACCCTTGCCATAAAGGCTACGCCGATATAGCAAGGGTCGCAAAAGATATATTGTGCGACCCTTGTTTCTTAACTAACGAAGTGCCCTTGTGGCGCGACTCTTGTAGTGTGATGCTTATACTATAGAAAGTCCCCCTCTTCCCCACAACAAAGAATCATGGTCATTAAAGTCAAGCCCAAAACCTTTAAGGATTTACTTAGCTTCTTTTAAAAACTCATTGAGCTTTCGAGTAGCTTTTCCACGGTGGCTCAATGCACCTTTTTCTTCTTCTGACATTTCTGAAAATGTCTTTGAGTGACCCTCTGGTACAAAAATGAGATCAAATCCAAAACCAGATTCTGTTCGTGGGGCAGTGACATTCCCCACCACTTCCCCTTCAAAGTACCGTATGTCTTTTTCTGATGTTGCGTAGCCAATTATCGTCTTCACACGTGCTTTTGTATTTCCGTGTCGAACAGCAATATCTACGAGTCCTTCTACCCCTATGGTTTCTAAAAACCATTTAATAAGCGGACCTGGTAAGCCAGGAATTGCTTCCAAGTAGAATGAAGTGTCTTCAATAATAAAATTGCCTTCCATTCGGTGATTGAAAGCCTCTTGTATCTTTGAGAGCATGATAACATGGGGATCTACTTCTTGAATTTCAGTGAGGTCAATCTTCACTTGCTCTAACGATACTTCAGTAAGAATGTGTGCAATTTCTGCAAATTTTTTTACACTTCCTGTGATAAAATCTATCTTTTTCATAAAGAATCTCTACCAGAGTATCACACCCGCTGGCTATATCTCATCATACTCACTTTGGTATGCAAAACGTTCGACCTCTTGATCCTCTGTGGTCATGAGTACTTCGGTAAATTCAAAAAATGGTCGTACAAAAAAAGTACCTTTTGGCATATCTGTTGCGTCTTCCAGAGATTGATAGATAACTACTTGTTCAAGTGTACTCTCCAAGTACCCGACTGCATGCACGCGGTACAATCCTCCTTTGTAGTGCCTATACACCCCCACAGGTAGTGAGAAGGCTTGAGGAGTGATTTCTTCTCTGTCCCCTTCTTGTTCTTTCATATTAGTACTTACGAACCACTCCTTTTACCACGGCTGCAATACGTAAGCTCTCTTTTGGATAAATGGGTTTGTAGTTTTTGTTGGCAGGTTCGAGCCACACTCTATCCCCTGTTTTTCTGTAATATTTAAGTGTCCAATCCCCGTCCACTTCTGCAACCACAATCTCTCCATCGCGTGCAGTACTTCTCCTTTCTGCAATAATCAAATCCCCTTCTTCTATGTGCGCGTCAATCATGGAGTCGCCATTGACTTCGAGCACAAAGGTGCGCCCACGGTCTGTTATTAAATAGCTATCGATACTCATCGAGTCTAGGTTTTGCGCCTCGGCCATAGTAGGTACGCCAGCCTGTACAAAACCAAGCATAGGAAGTTCTAGGAGTTTTGGCGCGGGAGCCAGTCGTCCATGTGCTCCCTTTGTCACCATTCCCTCGTCTACCAATTTTTGCACGAGCTTATAGACCGCATTTTTTGAATGAAAACCGACGAGCGAAAGTATCTCCTGATACGATGGCATACGCCGTTCTCTCTCATAAAAATCAACGATTTTATTTTTATATTCTTGATACATGCTTTGATACATTAAAGAAAAGAATGCATTAGCGCCACACCGGCATAATCATACGGAAGATGCGTGCAAAGGTGCGACGAGTATCTTCCTTTCTGAGTTGTGAGAGCAAGGCACGGTGCCTGCGCGCTTCCCTGCTGTAGTCTGAGGCGTGCATGATCTTCCAGTCTATCACCCCGTTGAGCTTTTTGATTTCTTCGTTCAATGCTTCTATGTATTGTCTTTTACTCATAGCTTTTTTGTTAATTGGGTATACACACAGTATAGGTGAACGTTTGTTCACCGTCAATCATTCCTCACAAAAAAATTGTGGACAACTGCAGTGGGCTTCCTTATCCGCTAGATTATCTTGACGAAACAAAAGCGGACCCCCGTCCGCTTTTGTTTCGTCCTATATACATCGTCACGTTAGATCTCCACCGGTTGAGCGAGAACCCTGACCTTCCCTGTGACTGGACTTTGGGGTGGGCAGGTAAGTGTGAACGTAGTCTCACCCTTTATAGTTGTCATTGTATGCCCTCCCCCTTCATAGGTGTCTCGTGCGGCAGTGGTGTTGAGAGAAATGGGTGGATGTGTCGCTACATCAGTACTCGAAAGTATACATCCCGTATTACCCTTGAGATCCCCAGACACTGTCGTAGGTTCTCCGTACCGCACACGGTTTGGGGTTACGAGAAGTGTAGGGATACCAACTGTGACGGTTACGTTTCCAGCAGTAGCACTACATGAAACCGATCCTGTTGATGCAGGGGGGGAGCTGGAGTCCGTGACTGTTACTGAAGCGGATTTAGTGCCAGTTGCGTTATAGACCTTTTCTACAAAAGCTGTTGTCCCTGAGAGACCCTCAGTCCCTGTCCATGAATAGAAACGTGGGCTGGTGCCCCCAGATACATTTGCTGTCCATCTAACAGTATCTCCTACGGATACAGTATTACTCGGTGAAACGGTACATGAAACAAGGGTCAGTGGAGTAGGATTTGAAGTCGGGATCGGCGGCACACATGTCTCTGATCCATCGACTGCTTTATTAATGGTGTTGCCGAAAGGACAGGCGACAAGCACAATGGCGGTACCAAGTAGGTTACTGTTGCTATTGCGCCGTAGCTCGAGGTTAAATGTTCCTGGCTGTGAGACGGGTACCGGGAATGGGTTGTTAGATGCACGCGTAGTCGAAAGCCCTGCTCCGTAGACAGCGGCGAACGCAGAGCGTGCGTGAGAGAACAGTGCACTGTAGACAGCATCAAATGCGGAGCGCACAGCGGTCTTCGCCTCAGTGAGTGTGGTGGGAAGCTTTTGGTAGTTGTGCGCGATGCCGGGACCCGTTGCATGAAGATCAACGGTCTCTCCAACAGGAAGACCATTTACCGTCCAGTAGGAGGTGATGTTACAGCTACCGCCACCTGCGGGTAGGATACAGCCGTTACCTTGGAAGGTGACGGTGATGGGAGCCACACAAGTGAACGCACCAGCACTCGCAGACACATTCCAATTGACGATGCCATTTGTCCCTGAGTGCACCCACGTGTTGTTGTAGGTCCTTCCAGGCTCTACAGGAAAAGATACTGAGGTGGGAGTATATCCATTGATATAACACGTGGTGCCATCGGTGAAGAGTGTCCATCCAGAAGGACACGAGCCCGCGGAAGTAGCAAACCGTGGGTAATATTCTGTCGCTCCTGGAGCCACTGCCCATGAAAAAGTCGCTTGGTTGCCCGCAGTGTTGCAGGAGATGCTGGCAGAGGGTGGGGCGGGAGATGTAGTTGTGGTAGGAGAACAGGTAACATACACATGCTCTTTAGTCATTACATTATATCTGTCCCACCCTCCGGCATTGAGCCAGAAATGCCAGCGTTGTGCATTCGCATACGGACCAGAACCGGAACTGGAGTTGAAAGAAGTCCCTGTTTGATTATGGTGGTTAAAATCGCCATTTCTCCATCCACCTATCCAGAAGTCCCACGCAAATTCCCATGGACCAGCTGTTTCATTATCAAGCTGTATTGCATACACACCAACTGTACCCGCAAGATGCCCTGGATCCGCATGTCTAAACACAGTGACTGTATCTGCATCCCAGGTAAAGGTAGCGCTACCGTCAGCATTGCATGATGCACGCGGATTGAGCGTAGGGGGTGGAATAACAGCAATTGGACAGACAACGGTACAGACCGTTCCGCCGTTATCACCACCTTGCTCCACACAAGAAATGACCGCACCTGGACAAGTTGATCCGGTGCTTCCTTGTGGGATGTCATCACCACCATTACCACAGTATGCGCACTGTGCAGCGAAGCCGTCTTCAGTGCCGTCTTGTGCAAAGACAGACTGTGCTCCAAACGTAAGGAAGAAGACCGCGATAGAAAAAACAAAGATACTTACCACTATAGATACTAAGAAAAGTATTTCCTTTCTATTTTTAGATTGCAAAAAAGTCATACAGTTATTTCCAGTCACTTATAAATACAGATAACGCCGCATACTCATCGAGACTCATAATCACCTGTTTTTCTCCTTCCGCAAATGAAAAAAGCGAAAGCTGTTGTTTGGTGGAAATATCCTTACCTTCCCGCTCCACAAACGCAAGTTCTCTACCAGAAGGAGAAAAAACTGGCCACGAAGCATATGCTTTAATCTCTTTTACCACAGCGCCACTAAACGGCGACCATGAATTCGCTTGCAAGATAGTGATTGTTCCTTCGTATGGATTAGACCATGCGATAGCGTCTCCCAAAGGAGATACATCGAACTGGTAAGCAAGCCCTGCCTTGCCCTTCAAAATCGGCCAAATATTCACCGCACCACCAGTCTCAAGGTCCATGGTATAAAGCCCATCACTTCGAAGCACCACGACTGTCTTTCCATCGGGAAGAAGTTTGGGCATTGCGCCAGCGCCAACCTTAGTCTCTACACCAGACTTAACAAGATACACACTGTAGTCATCAACGCTCCCCATTCCTTTTCCGACACTATCTTTTGCACTATAGACCACTGCGTTAAGCACTTTTGACCACAGCGGATGTCTTTTGTATGTCGCCTCTGAGCTGGTGACGGTCTCGAGTGTTTTACCTTCTTCTGTATAGCGAACTATTTGCAAAAGTCCACGCGCACGATTCTCTGCTGACGCACTACCATCACTTGCGAAAACAGCACCGCCTGGCACTAGAGAAGCGGTCATATTGCCTTGACCATCTCTCACGTAGTACGGTGTAAGTGCGCGCTCAGCTACATCATAGGTATAGATGCCGGGCATGCCTCCTGTTTTTGCTGCCAGGGTAAGAACAATAGTCCCGTCCACTACTTTTTGCTGGATATTTTCAACACCGTTAGTGATAACAGGAGCGTATGCAGTCCAAATATACGGCAAGAAAAAATATGCTAGAGCACCAAGGGCAACGGCTAACCCAAGAGCCCCAAAAAAAAAGTGGCTTTCTGTTTTAGACTCGGGAGAAACACCTGTTATTGAACTGTCGCTGTTATTTGTTGGAGGCATACAAAAATTACTTACTACTCAACTAGCCTAAGTAGACCACATATTTTTATAATAAAAATTAGTTATCCACTTAAAATTAATCTTGATATCCAATTATGTATATGGCCCTCCTAGGGTTACCCTATGTATCCCTATGTCTCTCGCGCACACTGACCGCCTCGTCAGAGTGCGGTATACTATCCCTATATGGACACCTTTTTCTACCACCTCAAACGACTACTGCCTCGGAAGATTCTCTACATTTTTCGCCCGCCGTACCACTACCTGCTCGCATTTTTGGGAGCAGTGCGGTATGGTTTTCCTTCTCGTGAGATTACCGTCATTGGCGTCACGGGGACTAAAGGCAAGTCGACAGTGACCGAGCTCATCAATGCAATTTTTGAAGCAGATGGAAAACGAACGGCACTCTGTGGCACTATTCGTTTTAAAATCGGCGAGCGTAGCGAGCCCAACCTCTACAAGATGACCATGCCCGGGCGCTTTTTTATGCAGAAGTTTTTGCGTGACGCGGTCTCTGCAGGGTGCAATGTCGCTGTACTCGAAATGACGAGTGAGGGTGCAAAGCAGTACCGTCATAAGTTTATTGACCTCGACGCTCTCGTTTTTACAAACCTCTCTCCAGAGCACATTGAGTCCCACGGCTCTTTTGAAAACTATAAAAATGCAAAGCTTGATATTGCACGCGAGCTTGAAAGCTCGCGCAAGCGCCCTCGTCGTATCATTGCCAATATCGACGACCAGCATGGCGCTGATTTTCTCGCTATCGATGTTGAGAAAAAAGTCCCCTACTCTCTCAATGACCCCGAGCTTCACACGCTCACCAAAGATGGGGTGAGTGTGGTTTTTGATGGCACCACCATTCGCACACCACTCGTCGGTCTCTTTAATGCGTACAATGTCATCGCGGCGATTTCTTGCGCACAATCCTTTGGCATTCCTCTAAAGATTATTGAACGTGCGCTCGGCAACCTCGCGCCCATTAAAGGTCGTGTGGAAAAAATCATGACTCCTGCGGGTTCCTCAAAGCAGGTCACCGCTGTCGTTGACTACGCACACACGCCCGACTCACTGGAGAAGCTCTATAAAGCATTTGGGGATACGAAGAAAATCTGTGTCCTCGGAAACACTGGTGGCGGACGCGACACTTGGAAACGACCTGAAATGGGACGTATTGCGGGCGAGTACTGTGACCATGTGATTTTGACTGATGAAGATCCGTATGACGAAAACCCCCACCTTATCGTCGAGGCAATGCTTCGCGGTATTGATGACCAAAAGAAAGTCTCCGTTATTATGGATAGACGCGAAGCAATACGCCAAGCACTTCGTATGGCTCCCGACAAAAGCGTGGTCTTAATCACTGGCAAAGGCACCGACCCGTACATCATGGGGCCACGCAATACCAAGACTCCGTGGAGCGATGCAGAAACGGTAAAGGGAGAAATTGCGTATCTCTTTGGCGCACATGACGACGCTAAAACACGGCGCCATGGCTAGTGATGAAGGAAAAGGCAGTAGCGGTGGCTCTGGTCTCGGATTTATTGCGCTCTTTTTTGGAGGCATCCTCTTTTTATGGCTTGCCTCAAATGGCGGGAGTGGTGGTGGTCTTTTTGGACAAGCGAGTAGCACCTCTCTCTTTAACCTCGGCTCCACAAGCATCTCTGAAGGCGGAAGTTCTTTTGAATATCGTGACGTTGAAACTGAAACAGTGACGCCCACGCACACACCACAAGAAATTGAGTCCATACTCTATAGCGCGTACCAAGAAGTTGACCGTCTGAAAGTAGAAATTGCCGAAGCAAAACTCTGGGCAAACCCTTCTCCGTATCGCGATATCATCACCCTTTCTAGGGGGGATGTTGGCAGCACCGACCCCGATACCGAATACCTCACGCTCGCAATGTCGCAAGAAAACCGTGCTCCGATAGATATTTCTGCGTGGCGTATTGAAAGTGTGGTGACAAACAAACAGGTATCAATACCGTTTGGTGCACGACTTCCGAAACAAGGTAGGATCAACGCTACCGAGAGAATCCTGCTTTCACCTGGCGAAAGTGCCATCATGCTCTCTGGTAAATCTCCTACAGGAGGATCGTTTTATGAAAATAGGTGCACTGGCTATTTTGCAGAAAATAAAACATTCTACCCTTCCCTCTCTCTATCCTGTCCGTACCCACTCGATGAGATGAAGCGCTTCGGCAGTATCGGTCTCGACGATGACACGTGCTATGCGTTCGTACAAACACTTTCTTCTTGCAAAAATGCTGATGCGGACGATG
>Ga0105050_10007827_pt1 | contig 12570 bp, 15 predicted proteins | sample FRY01_FD_78088 | JGI IMG/M metagenome (GOLD analysis project Ga0105050, IMG submission 78088) | Freshwater microbial communities from Lake Fryxell liftoff mats and glacier meltwater in Antarctica - FRY-01 | ecosystem: Environmental > Aquatic > Freshwater > Ice > Glacier meltwater ... | reverse complement strand
GGAACTCCTGAATATAAAGTCTATATGAAAGCTCTCCAAAAAAAAGGAGGCAGGAATAAGAAAGGCACAAAGCATAAAACTACCATTGAACGGGAGAAAGTATTAGAGATGGCTAAAGATATAATAGCCGGGAGGACTAAAGGGCTTATTGATATTCAAAGTACTCTCGCTATGGGCTGTATAAAAGTATTTAAAATGGTTACTCATTATGAGGGGTCAGGAAAGAATCGTAAGAAAGTTAAAGGAAAGCCTGAGATAGTTAAAAATGATATAGAGATTATGAATGCTTTAGACTACGAGTTTGGAGATGGTGATGATCCAAGTGATGAATATGAATATTTCTTTGTTATCACTGAGGACCCGGACAATAAAGCAATTGATTCTTTACTTGATAGAACCTTTGGTAAGGCTACTCAAACACAAGAGATTAAAATTAAGACAATTGAAGTAGATGATGATACTAAAAGAATGGCTAAACTTGCCTTATCTAGTCTTTTAAAAAATGGCTAAACAAAAAACAATTACACAAATTATAAATGATGAGATACCAAGCGAGCTTTCGGCTTTGTTTGGTTTTTCTTTATCAGAAGATACTAACGAGGAAATAGTATTAAAATACAAATTATGGTCCAAGTGGGCTTTTCCTAAATATTTTATATCTAAGGACACAGGGTTACCCATTGAGGACGCCCTATTTCACGCAGAAATGGACCTTAGCAACGTTTTGGCGTACAGGGGGAGTATTATATCATTTACCAACATAGTCTTTCGTGGTGGGGCAAAAACAACCCGTATGAAGATATTTGTTGCGTTCGCTATTTTGAATGATAAAGATAGTTATCGGAGGTACTTTAAGATACTTACAAAAGATTTAACAAACTCAAAACAGGCTGTAACAGATATATTTAATATGTTTATGGCTCCTAGAATAATAAAGTTGTATCCTAATACATTTGAAAAGACAGCTTACAAGCGTGAAGAGACTATGCAGACCTTTACAACTTCAAAAGGAGTAAAGGTTTTAGCTGATACTGTGGGTACAGACCAGAGAGGACAACTGCAAGAAGAAGCAAGACCGGACTTTATATGGTTTGATGACTTTGAAACTAGGAAAACATTACGCTCAGCTGTAGAAACTCAGGCTATTGGAGATAATATGGAAGAAGCTCGTACTGGTTTGTCCGTAAGTGGTTGTTGTGTTTATACTTGTAACTATATTTCAGAGCGTGGAAAGGTACACCAGTTAGTATTAAAACAAAATGAAAAGAACTTAGTTTTAGTTGTTCCTATAATTTATAAAGGAGTACCAACTTGGCCAGAAATGTATCCACTTTCAAAGGTTGAACAGATACAGGAAGACGCTGAGGACTTCGAGGGAGAGTATTTGTGTGAGCCTAGTGCAGGGGCAGATGTGCTATTTGATAGAGAAAAGCTAAGAAAGATGGAAAACCTAACGCCTGTAAGGACCATAGGACAGTTTAAAATATTCAAGACGTACAATTCATCACATAGATATGCTGGTGGACACGATGTAGCAGGGGGTGTTGGATTAGATAGTTCTACTTCTGTTTTTATTGATTTTGATATTATTCCTTGCCGAGTAGTTGCTACTTACAAAGATAATACAATAAAACCTGATGTCTTCGGGGCTGAGATAGCTTCTCAAGGAGATAGATATGGAGAATGTTTACTCGCTCCTGAAAAGAATAATCACGGCCACGCTACTATTGCAATTCTTAAAGGTATTTATGATAATATATTTGAAACAGATCAAAATGCTTCTGTAAAGAAAGAGGAGAAGAGCGATAAAAAGAAGACAGAGTACGGTTGGCATACAAATACTGCTACTAAGCCTAAAATGCTTATGGCGTTGCGCAAAGCTGTAGATGATGGATTACTCGAATTGAGTGATAAAGACCTCATACAAGAGGCTATGAGCTATTCTAGAGATGATTTAATGGATAAGGACATTGACCCTAGACTTACAACGAGACACTTTGACCTTTTAATAGCTTGTGCAATCGCTTGGCAAATGAAAGATTACGCAGTATATGAAGAATTACAAACAGATGAAGAGATAAATTATATTAGACGAGAGCAAGAAGAGATGACTTGGGAAGAGAAATTTGGTATAATATAAATATATGAGAATAGAAAAACTAATAATAAAAATACGAGAAGAAGAACTATATAATATGAAACTTCTACCTATAAATAAACATATTGCTAGTGTAGCTAGGTTTATTGATTCAAAAGTTGGACACGAAGTAAAATTACTCGAAAGAAGTTATGATAGTACTTCAAATATGTATAGTTTTGTAGTTACAGATTTCTAATAAATTTGGTATAATATAATTATGAAAACAAAAAAACAATTTTATAATAAAGAAGCAAAAATGCAATCAATTACTTCCTTTAAGGGTTCTCATAGTATTTATGGAATTTATAAATTAAGAAGAAAAAAAGCTAAAGGTTCATTTGGATCAAAAAATAGATAAACTAGTACAATTTAGTATTGTTTTTGTTTCAAATTTGGTATAATATAGAAGTGTCTAGGTTATAGAGTTCTGGGGATTTGAGTAGTCGCTGGTTCTAACCACACCCGAGTCCGTAAGGATAATGTCCTATTCTAGATAAAGGACTAAGCATAGCACTCGGTTAGATAAAAGAATTGGAATTAGTAATATAAGGTATAATTTCATAATACTAGCTAGTTCCCACCCAGAACCCTATAACTTACGAGGTGGCTCAATGAAAACAATGGACTAGGCTGGCTACCTACTATCCAACCTACTATGTTGAGTCTTAGCTTAATGAACTATAAAAAACATAAACCAAAGCATAGAAAAGCAAATAGAAAGAGAGTGTTAGGTAGTTGGGGCTGTAGCAAAGCCCTACGAATCTATTTTGAATATAAAAAGAGATAAAGTTTTCCACAGTTGAAGAATATTGTTTGTATTTTTTTATTTGTGGTATAATTATAACATTGTTCGCGTCCGTGAGTAGCCCTAAGTCGCGAACTGGGGCTACTTATGGAAAAACAAAAAGGAGAAATAGTGGTTAAAGAAGACAAGACCTCTGATAAAAAAGAGGCTATTCCTGTAGTTTATACTCCCGAAGAGTTAGAAGTAAGAGGACAGCTTATTACTATGTGTTCTGCTTCAAGAGATGAAAGAGAGCAACCACACGCAGAATTTGACGAAATGACATACTCGCAGAACTATGATACAAACAAAAGGGCTGATATGTCCTATATTCCACCTAAGAAGAACAAGGCAGACAAAAGAATAGTTACTGGATATACCAGAGAGAAAGACAATACGTTGTTATCAGCGTTATTGTCTTTTAATTTTAACCCAGATATTACAGTTTATGATAATGAAGAGATGATTTTCCCTACTCTAGGCAATCATTTTGAGGATATGGTAAAGAAATCAAGAGAGATAGAGGAGTATGATGTAACAAGACCTCTTCTTTATCGAGAACTTATAGCACAAGGAGATGTCTTTGTTGAGGAAATATGGGAAGCAATACATATTCCTGATATTAAGAATACTAATCAATGGAAACCCGGAGATAAGATTGACGGGGCTAAGTTTGATACACAAGTAGAAGCAATTAAGATGGAAAAGTGTGCCGTCAAGCTCCATCAGGGTAAAAATGTATATTTGGGGAGTTTTTATCAAGATAATTACAAGAAGCAAGAGTTAGTTTATACCTATGAGGTTATCTCTAGGCCTTTAGCTAAGGCTATTTATGGTAAATGGGATAGATGGGAGTCTGTGCCTATGGTTATAGATAATACTACTGTTATTTTAGATCAAGGTACAACTTACTACGACTGGAACTTAGGCAGAACTACTAAAGACCAAGTAGGAGTGCTAAAAATACAACAGAAATTCAGTAATCGCTATATGATAATGCTTAATGGCGTTATGATGTTACCTCACAACTTCCCATTGTCAGAAATCTCACCAGACGGAGAGCCAACTATTAAACACCAAGTATTAGAGGGTATTGTCGGCTGTGCTTATGGAAAAGGTCAGCCTAGTAAAACAAAGGTAGACCAAGCTGTACACGACGAGTTTTTAAGGCTTTTGATATTAAGAGAAGAGCAAGCTGGAGCACCACCTATGGGATATAAAGGTAAGAGAGTGCTTTCTGCTGATATTTATACTCCGGGCAAGATAACAAACAACCTTAAAGAGGGTGCTTTGTTCCCTATTCTTCCAAATGGTAATGCACTTGGTCCTGCTGACTTCTCTATGTATCAGCTTATCAAGACAATGATAGACGAAAAGACTATGAATGCTACGTTCTCAGGAGATGAGGGAGGACAAGGACAAAAGACTGCAACTCAGATAGTACAAGAGAAACAACAGCAACTATTGAAGCTTGGACTTAACTTTGACGCTGTAAAGAGCCTAGAAAAGACTTTGATATGGGCTAGAATCGGTAATATGATTAAAAACTACGCTAAGCCAACAGGTAAAAAGGTTAATCAAGATAATCCCGACAATAAATACATTGAAGAGTTGTATCGTAAGTTTTCTATGGAAAGTACCCTAGAGAATGGTAAGAAAGGTATAAAAGTATTTAAATTCACAAATAAAGGCTTCCCATCTATGAAAGACCAGATGAAAGAAGAGGATAGTTTTGAAAAGAAGTACAATAAACCTACTCAGATAGTCTATTTCAATGGCCCAAAGTTTATACAACTATTAAAATACCGTTGGATAGTTAATATCGTACCCACTCAAGAAGTAAACGACCAGATAGAGGGGGAACTATTTAAAGGACACCTTAGAGACGCTAAAGATTTGTTCGGTCCTGAATCTATCAATTATGAATACGCTAAGGAAAGATTCGCTATAAATATCAAGGAAGACCCAAGCCGTTTCTTCTTAGAGGATAATGGGGAGGGAGTTATGAATATGTTAGCCAATAATCCCCTTGTGGTTGGTCAAGGTGGAAATGGAAGTGGGGGAGGATTAGCAAATAAAGCTGGACTTAAGTTGTCTCCTCCTAAGTTACAGCCCGTTAAATAGATATGAAAAATAGCATATTAGGTTGGCTTTTTAAGGGATATGTAGAAAAGCTCAATAAAGATAGTCAAGATAGCTTAGAGCTTCAAATAGAGGCTTTTAAAGCGACGTTAGACATCAAAGACCTTATACGAGAACGAATGAAGAGTATCAGACCAAGACACCCAGATGAAGATACTATTTTAAGAACTCATATAGCTGGACTAGATGATGACGGCCGTTTATCTTTCTATTCAAAAGCACACCAAGTTACAGAAAATGAAGCATTTAAGATAACAGCTGAATCTCTTTTGTCAGAATTTCAGCAAAAGGCTGGATTATATTCTGGGGATATGACAACTGTTAATTTTAATAGAGCTGGAGTTAATGGAGTGCAATTACTTGAAGAAGAATTACTAGGCTTATCTACTACTTATAAGATAGAGAAAGAGGAAAGGCGTAAAATGACGGAAGAAGAGCGTCATTCTGCAATTTAGTCGATTATTATAAATAAACAATACAATATTATATGACACCTGAAGAAATAAAAGAAATGCAAGATAAAAATGCAGAGCTTATTAAAGAAAACGCAGAATTTAAGGACTCCAATACAAAACTTGGAGAGGATATTAAAGAGCGTGATGATTCTATTCTTGATCTAAAGAAAAATGCTAAGGAGCGTGGAGAACAGTTTAAAAAGCTTAAGGATATGTCCGAAGCTGAAAAAGAACTTTTATCCGAGAAAGAACTTGAAATTATGAAGAGAACTGAGTTATTAGAGGAAGATAGAGTTAAAGATAGGGAAGATAGGGCTGTTTATGATAAGAAAATCAAAGACGGAACTATTAACAACCTTGCTACTAAGTTGGCTAAGGGTAATGCAGACCTAGCCGAGCAGATAAAGATAAATCTAAAGAAACTAAGCCCTGAATTACTAGACAAGGCTCAAACAGAGGAAGAATTAACTCCTTATGTTACTGACGCCTTTAATATGACAGGAGCTGGTTCTGGTCCTGAGGCACTAAGGACAGCTCATAATACCGATGGATCACCTGCTAGACTAGAGGGTACAGCAGACTTTTCTGATTCTAAGGAGGGCAAAGACTTGGCAGGTGCTATGAATCTTGAACAATCTAAAGAAGCACCAAAGGTTTAATAACCATTATTACTTAATAAACAATTATATTATATGAATACAAATAATAAAGAGATAAAAGCAGGAGCAGAAACTAACGTAACAAAAAATAGTGGTACTGGTCCCGGTATAAGTACCAATAATGATAATGCTACTAATGGTAAGCCAAAGAAGACTATCGAGGTAGATGAGCAGACTTTAAAGGATTTAATCCAAGCAGTTAAAAGTCAAGGAGAAACTATAGAAAAACTAAGCTCACACGCTGTTACTCAGAGTCCTAACCTACAAGTAAGACGAAAGACTCGTGAGTTTGATTACAAATTGCGCAAGTGGAATAACAAAATCGTTCTAGGCTTTGAAAATATGGGTAGTGAAAAGAGACCTCTATATGTTTATAGCGTATATGACAAAGATTTAAGAAAGGAAGTACAATTTATCAATCTTATACTCAATGGAGTAAAAGATGTTGTTAAAAAGGTTGATTATATTACTTTCTTGAGAGACGCTGAAAGTATCAAGGCTCGTATGCTATCAAAGGAAGAACACGAAGATATAAAGGAGTACGGAATGATACCCAAAAAGGAAATGGCTGAAAATGGTTATGGTATGTTCGAGACTATGGTCCTCGTACCGGTCGAAGTTGTAACTAAAACATATACAATGACCCTACAACTCCCAGCAGATGAGGGAGGAGAAACAATTAAGGTCAGTAGCGAATGGCTTAATATGTAATTATTATTATGTTTAATATATTTAAAAATATTATGAAAAAACAAAAAGGAATACTAGCTAAGGATATGTCTTTAGCAGATTTGAGAGATTTGGTTGTGTCTTTAAAACTTTCAACAGTCAAAGAGGCAGGAAAATTAAAGTCTAAGGAGTTACTATCTATTATTGGAGTATTTGAAGCTGAACATAAGGCTAAAAAAATTGCTTCCGTTGTTAAGGCTTCAAAGGAGGCAGTAAATGTTGAGGAAGTAGATATGTTTGAGGGGAAAAAGGTTATTTCTCGAACCAATGTAGAGATAAACGGAAAGAGTTATGAAAATGTATTGGTCGAATCAGGAGAAATCTACACAAACTTAATCAAATAATCTATTATGTCTGAAAAAAAAGCTAAGTTAGAGAGGAAAGAAAAGGGTCCTGAGCGTGATTGGACCAAAGAAAGAGATTTGAGATGTCTGCCAGTAGTGGCTCAGATATTTGGAATCTTTGCAAAGTTGGAAAAACTACCCATAAATAATGATTTTATGCTTAAAGAAGACGCTTATGAGATATACTTTTCTATCAACAAGGAGATAAATACTATCTTTAGTGTCAAAGATATAGATATTAAGTCTGATTTAGAGTTTATATTCCAAGCTGTCGAGGAAATTGTAGCAATTACTAAAAAACTTGTTACTGATTCTCTTGGTAAGAACGAAGAAATACTCAAAGACGCTATCTTTAATGTTAAAGATGGAGAACCTGACCTCTATACAGCAACTAAACTTGCTAAAATGGTAGAGAAAAAGGAAGAAATCAGAGAAGCTATAAAGAAAATCATTGACGAGCCAGTTAAATAATAATATAATTAGACTACGACTTCTTGGCTTTATCGCTGAGTATATCGTTACTTAAAGGAGGCCTAATCTATGCAAACGGTTTAGGTCTCTTTTAATTTGTGGTATAATTAAGGTAAATAAACTTCTTTAAAACTATAAAGCAATGAAAACTACTATGACAAGGGTAGGTTTCTGCCCAAAATGTAAAGCACTTGGTGCTGAAGTAAGCGACGAATTTGTTGCTTTTGGACAAGACTCTCAATTATACAAACAAATTTATACTTTGTATAAAGGAGTATCTGGTTACACACCTCATCTTTATCAATTTATTTCATTGGTAGGTGATACTATTTTCTATATAAGAGTTTGCTCTATGGTTGGTTGTGGTGCAGACATAATAGAAAAAATTATAGATAAAAAACCAACATATAAAATGGTAATTTATAAAAATGCTTGGAGTAGTGAAATGCCTATGTCTTTGAAAGACTGGACAGCACTAGAAGATTTTACTGATACAGGATTTGAGTTATGAGAAACAAACATCATCGTAAGTGTAAGTCCAACGGTGGGACTAATTCTAAGGAGAATATCTCTATGGTGAAAATGACTGAACACCGAGCGTTTCATTTTTTATTTCGTAATTGCAATGCTTATGGTATTGCTGAAATATTAAACAAAACGTGGATTGACCCAGATTATGAAATAATAGTTCGTAAGAAATAATAACAAAGCCACACTTAATTGTGTGGCTTTTTTAGATAAAGTTTTCCACAGTTGCATATTATACTATGTTTACTTTTTTATTTATGGTATAATAGAGATATTGAATGGTTGGCGTTTGATATAAATACAATTTAATTGGGTCTTGGGTGTAGACTTCTAGTAATATGCTTTTAATAGCAGAAACATATACCTCCCTACAATCTGAGTATGGCCTACTCCATAAAGGCTGGGTACGACATTTTTGTCGTACTTTTTGTATGGCCAATTGTGCTATTATTATTTTAATCTTTTATACTATTATGTTTAAACGAAAAGAAGACAAACACGATGTAAGGTATTTCAAGAAAAAGGTATCTACTGCTTTCACAAATGGCGGACTCGTCAATGTGGATTCAGATGGTTTCCTTATTCCTGCAACTGCCTCTTCTGTGAATCACGTAGGAGTAATCCTACAAACAATTGCGTCAGGTGATAGCGACTACGCAAGTGCGACTTTTGTTGCAGTAGACGCTTGTGGTCCAAATGATCTATTTATCGCTGATGTTTCAGCCGGTACAGTAGCTCAAACTGTCGTAGGTGCGTATTATGACCTGAACTCAACAGGCGATAAGGTCGACTTGAGTGCTACATCTGTGAAAGCAGTGTATGTACAAGATATCCTTTTAGCGTCTAGTCAAGTTGTTGTTCAAGTGAACTCAATGGCTGGTGTTGATGAAACTGGTTAATCTTTATTATTAGCTTAAGATAGAATACTATTATGCAAGGAACATTACTAAATACAGTTACCTTTCCTGAAATGACAGATTTGATTCGTAAAGAATGGGTGAAAACTCAAAGTATGATTACGCCTATGGCTGGTCAGATTTATATTTCGGATCCAATCGGTAAAGGAAAAGGTAACACAAAGAGGTACGACGAAGTCGATACCGAAACCTACGCTAAGTTAAAGAGACAAGGCGAGGCTGTGCAAAAAGCGTCAATTGGCGTTGGTTACAATGTAACTATGATTAAGAAGCGTATCGGTCTAGAAATAGACATCACTCAGGAAATGCGTGATGAAAACCGTTACCCAGAAGTAGGAGCTTTGATTACAAATCTTACTCACTTCTGTCCTCAAAGAATGGAATTAGATGGAACACACCGTTTAACTTTCGGTACTGCAACATCTTATACAGACTTAGACGGAGAAACTGTTGATTTGACAGGTGGAGATGATTTAGCTGTATTTTCAGCTTCTCACACTCTTAAATTCTCATCTACGACTTGGTCAAACATTGTTTCAGGTAACCCTGTGTTCTCACAAGGAGCATTGGAAGCCGCAGAATTGCTTACTACTACCGATATTCTAAACAACTTCGGTGATAAGCGTGTTCTTAAATTCAATACTATAATCTGTGGTACTGACCCAAATACAAAGAATACAATCAAGCAGTTCTTAAATTCAACCTCAGATGTCGATCAAAATAACTCAGGTGTTGTAAACATTTACCAAAACGAGTATTCAATGCTAGTACTAGCTCAATTGGCTACTACAGCTACAGGAGCAAACGACTCTACAAAGAGACGTTACTGGTTCTTAGCAGCTTTGAATCAAGGTGTAAATGGTCTTCAAGCTTACTGTGGTAAGTGGGAAGCCCCTCATATGGTCGCTAGCCCAGCTAGTGGTAACAATATGGAGGATCCACACAAAGATATTTGGTCTTGGGGTACACGTGCTGGTTACGGATATGTATTCGTATCAGGTCGTGGAATTGTCGGTTCTTTCCCAACTTCATAGTCCTAGTCGGTCTATTAAGTTTCTCAGCCTTTTTGGCTGGGAGTAGGGTATTATCTATTAAGCCAACCTTGATATGATAGTACTCTCGTCCTAGTCAAAAAGTAGTTGATTATTCATTTAATCGTATGTTTATGGGGTCTAAAAGCCCTTAGGTAGGAGGTGGAACATACACAAAAGCTATTATGTTTAATATAAACTCAGGGTTAGGTCAGTTTTTCGGAAAAGTAACAGGGGGTAGAGTATTCGTACTTTCCCCATCAAGTGGAGCTATTTATGATAAATTATCACAAATGTTTAATTTTTCTCCCGATGGAGAGTTAGTTCTTCATACTACTTGGGCTTCTGCAATCGCTGCAACAGTTGCAGGTAGAGGCGATAAGATTCTTGTATCAAAAGGCTTTGTAACAGCTCCCACTTTAGCTCAATTAGCTTCAATGGACACAAATGGAGTAATATCAGAGGCTCTAGGGGGAAAACAAGGCGATCATTACGTTACTACTCGCGCGTCAGCAACTCTTCCAGCGACAACAGCAACTCCTTTATTTACTGTTACAGGAAAGGTTAGACTTATCGACATTGTCGGAGAAGTTACTACTTTAGTTCAAACTCAGGCAAACAATGCAAAATTGATTGCCAACCCAACAGTAGGTGCAGATGTAGACCTATGTGCAGTACTGGACATTACAGCAGGTGCAGTAGGTGCTTTATTCACTATTACTGGAACTCTGGCTACAGCTTTGGTTAAAACTGTAAGTGGTGCAGGGGTAGCTCAAGCAGCTCCTCTAATAATTACAGCAGGAACTATTGACCTAAGTTGTTCAGCTACAAATACAGGTGCTACAAAATGGACAGTTCGATACGAACCGATTGACCCAGGGGCTATGATTATAGCTGCCTAGTCGTTTTTTTCCTCAATTCCTTTTCTCTCTCTTATAGGAGAGGGGAATTGGGATAAGGAAATGATTTTTATCAATTTAACCTAAAACTATTATGTTTAAAAAACAAGAAATTACATTCTACGACGCAGTAACACCGGTAGCGATAGTATCTTCTACTAATGCTACCCCTATTGTAGTAACTGCAACAGCTCACGGATTTACTACAGGCGATAGAGTTTTAATCTATGGCCACGTTACAAATACAAAGGCTAATGGAATATATAAAGTTACTGTTGTAACAGCTAATACATTCCAACTACAAGACGAGATAACAGGAGCAAATATCGCAGGTAATGGAATAGGTGGTGCTACTGGAATAGTTGTAAAAGCTCCTCCAGTTTTATTGGTTTCTGATTTTAGAAGTCTTAACTTCCAAGTTTTCACAGAGGGAACAGCCACAACTACTATAAAAGTAGCTGGATCACTAGGAAAGCCATCAACTCAACAAAGTTCTCCTAGATATGACTATCCAAACATTGGAGCAACTGTAATACCAGCAAATCCTTATACATTTATGCAAATTGTAGACCTAGATACTAATTCTCCACTAGATGGAGCAACTGGTATTGTTGTCGCTGGTACTGATATTGCTAAAAACTACGAAGTAAATATAAACGTAACTAAATATATAACAGTATTTCCTATCACTTGGTCGGCTGGGAAAATTACTATAAAAGCCTTAGTAAGTAACTTAGAATAAACATTATGGTAAGAATAAACACAGGGTCAGCGACTAAAGTAGGGGTACAAAACTCCTCTTATACCTATGCAAAGGACGCTCAAGCTAGCGATACTTATGCTATAACTCTTGCCCCAGCTCTTACTGCATATGTAGACGGGCAAACCTTTGAATTTAAAGCAAATACAGCCAATACAGGGGCTTCTAGCCTTAATGTAAATGGCTTAGGGGCTAAAACACTCAAAAAACTCACAGACCAAGACACTGCAACTGGCGATATTGAAGCCGGAACTATTTTAGAAGTAGTTTATGACGGAGACGCTGGGGTATTTCAGATTATTTCATCTACTGCTGCTACTCCGGGGGAAACAGCAACAACCTTAGGTGCTTTAATTGGTAGTGCAGGAGACGCAACTCCAAATGATACAGACTTCGTAGCAACTTCACTTACAGCAGGTGGAATACTTAAAAAGATTACTTGGACCAATGTAAAGGCGTTTCTTAAGACTTATTTTGATACATTATATGCAGCAGTACTTGGAGCAGACGACAATTATGTAACTGACACAGAAAAAGCTGCACTACACAGTGTAAATGCAGTAAACTCTTCTTCTGCTTCTGCTGCACAAGGAACTACTGCTGACGCCGCACTTCCAAAAGCAGGTGGTGCATTATCAGGTGCTATTAACGAAGCAAAAGGTGCAGACATATCTTCTGTTGGAGGAACTCCTGATATAGGTGCAGGAACTG
>Ga0105050_10007826_pt1 | contig 12572 bp, 19 predicted proteins | sample FRY01_FD_78088 | JGI IMG/M metagenome (GOLD analysis project Ga0105050, IMG submission 78088) | Freshwater microbial communities from Lake Fryxell liftoff mats and glacier meltwater in Antarctica - FRY-01 | ecosystem: Environmental > Aquatic > Freshwater > Ice > Glacier meltwater ... | reverse complement strand
TTGTTTATAATTTATTTGTAATATTACAAATAAATTAAGTTTATATATAAAATATTAATACTAAATGTCTCTATACAATTGCCAACATTGCGAAAAAACTTACAAAACACATCGTGGTCTAGTATCACACGTCGCAAAAAAACATGAAACTAAGGATGATAAGATAGAAGATGAAACTAAGGATGATAAGACAGAAGAAGAGCTACGAGAAGAAGCAGTACTTGCTTGTTTAATGAGACAATTGGTAGTTTCTGATAATTTGGAAGCGAGAAGTGTAGATGGAATTCATAGTGAATTTTTATATAAGTTATTTAGTCCTTTGCGTAGATTTATAACAAATTTAAAAACGGATGAAGAATTCATAGCATATCAACATTATATCTCAAATAATAATACATCTAATCCTCATTGATAATATCAAATTTCCTAAGACAAACATGATTATCTCTGCTAATGCTTTGTCTTAAATTTTCTATATTGTCACCATCATCAAACGGCGAAATATATTTACCAAATATTTGAATTCTTAATTGACCATTATACGCATCTTCGCCTTTACGACAAGTATATAATATTATTGGAAAACTTGTAAGTCTGTTATCGATTGATTCTTCGTTATTAAAAAATTTTTTAGTGTCTATTTGCAATGGTGTTACACTAGTTAATAGTTCAGTATAAACCGGATTTTTATAAAATGAGAGAGATAAGGCTATACTTGTTTCAGGATTTACTGTATTTATAATTTTAAATTCTGAAAATTGGCAATTGTAAAATCCGCTATAACAACCAAAGTCTATATAGCTTGAAGCATCTATTTCACATACAAATTGTGTCATTTATACAAATTTGTATAATCTATAAATGACAATTTTATTTTTCAGCATCAGCCTTTTGTTTTTTGTTTTTCCAACCCAAGTCTTTCAATATCATTCAACACTTCATTATAATTTACTCGAAATGTTGCAGTTAGTTCTTCATCGTGATGATCGTCTGGTCTTTCATCTTCTGATATGTCTCCTCTCTCAGTGATCTCATTTTTTTGAATATCCTCAGACGAGGTTTCGTTTACAGCTTCAGTAGTTTTAGTGTAGTAATTACCCATTTTATATATAAAAATATTTTCTTAAATTATAAAAACAAATTTAATTCTTATTAATTAAACAAATTTGTTTAATTAATTAAGGTGTATAAGGTATTTACTTTTTACAGCTGCGACTTTTACGCTTCATACCACGACGGCTTTTAAGTGGTCCAGTCTTGCGAACTCCATGAGAACATCTCTTGGAACGTCTCTTGGAACGTCTCTTAGAACGTCTCTTAGAACGCCTCTTGGAACGTCTGCGCTTCTTGGAACGCTTCTTGGAACGGGAACGATTACGGCAATGTCCAGATCTTGCTCTGTATTGCCATGATCTGCAAGGAACGCGTCCAGCAGAACGTCTTCTGGAACGTCCAACTGAGCGTTTTTTGGATACTTTGGATCCGCCGGGTTTGGCACGGCATCCACCACCCTTTTTAAGTCCCCAAAGACATTTTGCGGTGGATTTGAGTTTGTTAGTAGCGGCCTGCGACGAGGCTACTGCGGCTGAGAGTCTGCCAGCAGCGGCTTGTAATCCGGCTGGTACGGCAGCTGCACCTCTGGCTGTTCGGTTGGCAGCTGCACCTCTGGCTGTTCGGTTGGCAGCGGTCTGTCTTAGACCTCTAAGAGTGTTTCGAGCACTTTTACCTCTGAAAAGAGTTTGTAATTTTGTTGCTGCGCTATTATGAGCGTTGGTTGCGGCAGTTGCGCGTGCCGCGGCTTTAGCCATGGCTGCGGCAACGTATGCATTATTTGCAGGTGATCTTTGCATTATATTTATACATGCAAATATAATAAAAAACGAAAAAAAATAATTTTTTGAATAGTTTTCATAAATAAATTAGAAAAAAAATATATAATAAAGATGAATTCAGTAGATGATACATATATAGATAGAAAAAATTTTATCATGAATACAATTGGAAAATTGTATGCAAAAGAAATACAGGCTCAACAAAATCAGCCGACTGTAAATGTTGTGAATAACTTTATTGTGGATTGTAAAGATCCTGCTGGATATTGTAAAAAGTGTCTATTGCAATTTTTTTCTGAAGATCAGATAACCGGACAGAATTATATAGATAATTTACCACTCATTAAGGAAGTCCGTGGAGGTATTTGTAGTTCTTTTTGTACTTGTAATATAAATAATGTTGATATGTCAAATACAGTTTCATGGTCCACCGAACAGTCTATTAATACGAATATGATTGATGTTAAAAAAATAGCAAACGAGGTTGTTGAACAACTTACAGAGCGATATGGGAAGACAAATACGTCGGATAGAACTAACACGAATGTGACGAATATAATCACATCTATATCTAGTTCGCAAGTGCAAAACATAAATAGGCTTCTTACGTCTAACCAAACATTGTATATAGTTGGGACTGGTTCAAACGTATCTAATGTTAGCATGACTGTTGTTATAAATGCGGTAATGAAAGCAATTGCAACGGTGTGCAAAGATACAGGTTCGTGTGATATTGATCAGATTATATCCGATCAAATGCAATCTCTGCGGGTTCAAGCAGAGACTAAAGCAACAATCGATACTGAAGAAGACAATAAGAAAAAAATGATACTGGCGAGTATTGTGATTGGAGTGTTAATATTTTATATAATTGCAGTAGCATTATATAGATACTAATAAAGCGATAATAAGCAAAATAACAATTACGGAAATTAAAACTATATTTGTATATTTTGTTTTATTGGAATTTTTTATATCTGAAACGGAGGTTTCGGTTTTTGCTACTTCTGAACTGAGTTTTTTCATAATATCTCGAGTTTCGGTATTTGTAATTAGAACATTGCTAACATAGTTTATAGCCGATTTCATATCGACATGTACCAACGACCCAGGACCGCTTAGAGAAATAATTTGTAAAGTTTCTAGGCCTTGTAAAGATTCCTGAGTTGTATTTGATCTGATTGCAGTATATAAATCGTTTATGGTTGATTTTGATACTCCCAAAGAAACTGTCGTGTCGTTTGCAACTGCTTGTTGGGCTATATTATCGAGGACTAATTTTTCAAAATGTTCCGAGTTTGCAACAAGGTATGACGTAAAATCCACGGTTATTTGCTGATCCATAGTTATATTGTCTAGATTGCATGTACAGATTACATCGCATGCGGAATTAATTTGTTCTGTTGATAGTTTGTTATTTGGGTTATTTTTATTATAATCCAGCCAGTAGTTTATGCATTCGAGGCAGTATTCCTTTGCTTGTGTGTTATTGCAGTTAACTTGTAGAATTTGATTTGATAGTATACCCTGAGTGATGTCTTGGGTTATTGATAAATATGCAATTGCAACAGCGTTGGTTACAATAGAATTTGTAGACTCTACTTTTTTCATTTATTAACACTAAATAAAAAACTAAATATTAAATTTTACAAGCCGTTGTAGCATACGCGTTAGAAACACTAAAAGAAAATAAGTTAAATTATTTAAATTTGCCTAATAATTTCATAGCTAATTGAGCTTTTTTCGGTAGTGGTATCTTACTGGCTGCCTTAGCTATCTTATCATATGGAAGAGCCGCAGCAACATCCATCAACGCTTCTCCAGTTGAGTTCGATGGAGGAGGTGGGGGAGGAGGGGGTGCTGGTGCTTGGTATGCTGATGGTGTCGGTGCTTGATATGCTGGTGGTTGGTACGGTGGTTGGTACGGTGGTTGGTACGGTGGTTGGTAAGGTGGTTGGTATACTTGCGGTTGTGATGGTGGAGGAGGATAAGATGTTGCTGGTTGAGATGCTATTTGTGATACGGCTTGGATGGCTGATTGAGCTACAGTTGAGTTAGTATTTTTTTTCATAGACATTTTTATTATGAGACCGATGATTCCGATTAGAGCGATTAGGACGACTGCAATTGCAATATATTTAACAAATCCCATAAAATCAATCAGTCCTGCTTTTTGGTCAGCTTCTTGTTCTACTGCAGTAGCAATTGCTGTTATGGACGATTGAATTGCGCTATTATTTTTTAAAGAGTTTGTATACATTTCTGAAGCTTGAACAATACTTACATATTCGATAAAACCACCATTTGTTGTAAGCGTTGAAGTCTGACCTAGGTTTTGCAAATCTTCTTGCAACGAGTTAGTTACAGACTCAGAAATGAGTCTAGTGTGAGTGTTAACAGTGTTGCTAACTTCATTGTTCCATTGGAAAACGCCTGTTTCCTGTTTAGCAGATTGAGCTAAATTATTTTGAATTTCACTTTGTATATCGGTTGTTAGTGCAAAAAATTGCTCCCCTGTAATATTTGTCATCAGTGTTTTATCCATGGTAATATGAGATGCACCACATTTCCACGGCTCGTTGCATGCTTTTGAAATTAATTCTGTTAATTCGCTGGCTGAAAAACCTTGATTTATCAAACCGTTCCTACATTCCTGTAAACCTCGCCGTTTTTCAGCAAGATAAGCGCCCCCGTCGCAATTTACTGTAAATTCTGCTGATTGTAGAACTTTATTACTGGATCGTTGGACACTGTTGATGACAGTTGAAGTTATCGTTTCGTTTAGAGTGTTTGAAATATTTTCTGTTGAATTACCACCTCCCATTTTTGGTATAAGTAAATATTAAATAAAATTAATTAGAATATTTCATAATATAAAATGACAGTAAAAAATTATAATGATTTGGTAGATAAAGTTGTTCATAATATCACCAAAATGAAAAATATCAAGGGTGCAACTGATGTTATATACAAAACTTACTTGGATAACAAAGTTTCTTGTCAGAATAAGAAAAAGGTTGGAAAGAAACTGCGAATTCTTCTCTTAAATTCGACCGCAAATGGATTCGGGGATATAATAGCAGTTGTAAAATTTGCATTATATCTGAGGGAGTGGTATGATCCAAACATAACAATTGCTTCAACGACTCCGAGTGGTTTTAAGTTGCTTGGAGAGAAATTGAAAGTTCTTACACTAAAGCCAAAAAAAGGTAAAGATACGCAAGGTTTGAAATTTGCACAATTAAAATTGACAAATAATATACCCGAGCAGGATTTAATATTTGTTGTTCCGTTAATAGCTGATTTTGATCCGGTATATTCGGATGTTAAAAAATTGTTGCCTTATTCAAACAAGATGAATACATTTTTTGTATCTGAATATAATCATCCAGATAGAACTAATATAACATTTCCGACCGGTATTGGTACTACCAACATGGGTATTCTGATGACTAAATTTACAGTGTCTGGAAAAGTTGCAACTGTATCTAAAGTCCCGTATGCTGTTGCATATGTTGCAGGAGGTATAAACGGGGCGTTTAATTGTGTTCTTGGGTTTATGGAGATGGTTGCGAGTAAATACCACAAAACCCACAAAGTGTTTGATGTAGTTGTTCCAGGTTGGGTATCTGAAGAAATACTTGAATTGGCAATTACCGAGAGGAATGTGGTAAAAAAGGTTGGTAAATATTATCCGAACATAGTATTGGTGACTCCTAAAAAGAAGAAGATATGGTTGTTGAAGTCTGATAGCAAGAAAAATGTAATAAATATCAGGGCTGATGTGTTACCAGTAAAAAATATTGATATGATAAGGTTGATGAGGAATAGTGTGAATGAAATTTTATTGACTGGAGACCAAAGTATTACTGATGCGATATCGTGTTGTTCGAAGAAGAATATATTTTATCAGATAGCTCCATGGAAGGAGAATTTTGGATCAAATCTTGCAAAATATTTGCCTCAGAAATATTTGAAAGCGAAGAAGACATCGTGTGGGACATTATCGGCTTTGAAATATGATTCAAATTATTCGACATTTCTTAAGAGGTGGGATTTCAGAATAAACGCAAAGCCAGTGTTGGACGCTGTGATTATGTCGGCCGTTGCAAGAAGAGAGAATAAAAATGTAAAAACTGTTTGGAATTTGATTATAAACTCAAAAACACTTGCTTCTCTGAAGAAGAAATTAAAACAAACAATATATAAATAGTAATAAATGGAAAAACTAAAAGACATTTCTCGTTTATGGAACACAAACAGATACGAAGTCGTTGTTGGGCTATGCGTAACGTTTATTGCAATCTATGCAATACATAGATGGTTGACCGGTGAAAAAGGAACATGGACAAAAAATAGAAAATTGCCGTTTATGATGAAACGTAATACCAAGCCAGAGAAAAAATCAAACGGACCGCCCAGACAAAGCAAGGGCGAGGTCGAGTGTAGACGTGTACTGGAGCATATATTCAAGAAACCGTTTCCATCGGTTCGGCCGGATTTTTTGCGAAATCAGATAACAGGAGGGAGTTATAACTTGGAATTGGATTGTTTCAATTCCGAATTAAAATTGGCAGTAGAATATAATGGGATACAGCATTATAAATTTGTACCGTATTTCCATCGCAACAAGGAGCATTTTCAGAATCAGCAGTATCGCGATTATATGAAGGAGAATTTATGTAGAGACAATAACATCAATCTTATTTCGGTTCCGTATACAGTAAAGTTGCCGGATATTAAATACCATTTGGTATCGGAATTAAAAAAAATAGGATATAAAATATAAATCTTAAGAAAATATTGATATTACAAGTAAAATGAATACTCTTGATATCAATATTTTTACAGGCCATATATGTCCTTTATTATCCGCTCGGGTTGTGGAAGATATATTTCTTGTAAACAAGCATTATAATAAAGTAGTAAAAAAAGATATAAAACATTTATACAAATTATTTTGGAAACGAACAGATGAAATTTTAAATTATGATCATAAGAATTATAAATGTAAAATTCTTTATAAAGATGGTGCATTAGAAGGAGAACAAATAATATGGTATCCCGACGGTAAATTAAAGTCGAAAGGATTTTACAAGGACGGGATACTGGAAGGAGAACAATTAACATGGACTAGCGGCGGTAGACTAAACACTAAAGATTTTTACAAAGACGGGAAAAAGGAAGGAGAACAATTAACATGGCACTCAAAAAGTGATCAACTCTTGTATAAATATTTTTACAAAAATGGGAGAAAGGATGGTGAACAGTTTGAATGGTATAAAAACGGACAATTGCTGACTAAATATTATTGTGTAGAAGGAATACTTAAAACAATGTTAAAATGGTCTAAACATGGTGTAATAATTACAACTACTCCGAAATAGATTCATCGTCAACTTCATCATAGTCTTCGCCTTCTTCATAGTCGAGAGTTTTCATAATCTCTCTAATTTCCTGCACTTTTAAAACTGATTTATTGTGCTTTGTCATTACAAACGCAATTTGTTGAAGAACTGTATCATTCATGTAATTCATATTGTATAATTCGTCAAGTTCTCGCTGATACTCTTTATTTTCAGCTACAAGTTGCTCAATTCGAAGAAACTTGTATCTTTCTCCAGCCAACACAAAATTTTCTTCGGCATTTATAATATCCTTATACTTTGCATTCTCTTGCAAAAGCTCCGAGTTTTCATATTTCAAAGTCTCAATAATATCCTGAGAATTGCTTGTATCATCCACCAACGTATTGTAATGTTTCAGTTTCGTGCTAACATTACACAAATACCTGATAATACAAGTTGAATATATCACCAAAGACAAATATGCAATACCAGTACAAAGATCCCAATTAATAGTCCCTACAAACCTTTCAGAAAATAGCATTAAATTCTCAATATTTGTCATTATCATTTTTTCTTTCTACACAATTATAATAGCCACAAGTCGATTTTATTTTTCGTCGTAAAACTAACCTATTTAAAGTTAAAATTGATATAAAATTTTAAAAGCTATATACTATAGAAAATATTATGTATTATATTAGTGATGATGAAATAAATTACAAAGATGAAGAGGAAGAGGATGAAGAAGTAGTAAAAAACTATTGCTGTTATTGTAAAGAAGAATGTAGTATACACAGCCAATGTTGTGGAAGGTGTGCAAGAGGTTTAACAAATTGGTCTCTCGGACACGAATTGCCTACATCCATAAATTTCAACCTTATACCAGACACCGAACCAAAAACAGACTCTGGTAAATAATTATTACACTAAAATTGATTAGTTTGTAAAGTATAGTATTCATAATTATAAACAACTATGAATACTATCGATTCCAATATTTTTACAGACTGCATTTGTCCTCATTTATCAGGAAAGATCATTGACGATATTTTGCTCGTGAACAAGCATTATAATGCAATAGTGAAAACTGATATGAAGCATTTATACAATTTGTTTTGGATAGTAAAAGAAGGATACTCTACAAGCAAACACAAAAATAAATATAAACACACATTTAAGGATGGGAAAGAGGAAGGGGAACAATTAACATGGCATGAAAAAGGTCCATTACTTTCTAAAGAATTTTACAAGGAAGGGAAAAAGGAAGGAGAACAATTAAAATGGTATAGAACTAGTCAATTATTTTCTAAACAATTTTACAAGGACGGGAAACAGGAAGGAGAACAATTATCTTGGCGTACAGACGGCCAATTAGAGTCTAAAGAATTTTACAAGAAAGGGAAAAAGGAAGGTGAACAATTATGTTGGTGGGAAAATGGTAATTTAGATTATAAAGATTTTTACAAGGAAGGGAAAGAGGAAGGAGAACAATTATCTTGGCGTACAGACGGCCAATTAGAGTCTAAAAAATTTTACAAGGACTGGAAAAAGGAAGGTGAACAATTAAAATGGTATGAAAACGGTAATTTGGAGTCTAAATTATTTTACAAGGACGGGACAATGGAAGGAGAACAATTAAAATGGTATTCAAATGGTCAATTATGTTCTAAACAATTTTACAAAAAAGGAAGATTAGCATTTATAAAGAATATGAATTAAGATATATTACTATGAACTAAAAATTAACCAGTGAAAATAGAAAATCAACTATTTGATTTTCCATTTATATTAATATTCATTATATATAAATGAGCAACAGCAAATTACTCGTAACAGAACATTGTAAAATTGCATATTCTGCAATAAATCTATTAGCCAATATGGATCTACCAAATAATCCATCTATCATATTCGATATCGATAATACACTAATTGATGATTATCAAGTTCCCATAAAACCAATAATACAAATATATAATTATTGCAAATCCATTTTCATACAACCCATCATAATTACAAATAGAATGGGTACACATGAAAATGTCATTTATACAAAAAAACAATTAACAGAATGCGGAATTACCGGTTACAATCTAATATACTTTAGACATCCAAATGAAAATAATATGTGGAACCCAAAAATACAATCAAGAAAGGACGTTTTATTAAAAGGATATAATACTATCATGAGCATTGGAGATAAACCTTGGGATATAGGAATATACGGAGGCATCGGTGTTCTACTACCAACAAATTAATATATATCTAACGATTTTTTATGATAATGATATATAGTCTCCCCATTAATATAAAACATCCGTTCAGTTATGTTCCCTTTGATATCAAAAGATACCCATAAACCATCTTGCATACTGTCCTTGAACTGACCAATCCTCGAAATAGATCCTTCGAAATGACGACTAATCTTTTTCTTATAATACAACTGATGCAAATAGTTTGTTACGTCAAGAGTATTAAACAATTCATTGTAATGCTTATTAACTCTTGATAGCATAACAGTCTCAACAGACCTGAAATGCATGCATATCTTGTAAATAAGAACATTGTCGCAAGGAAGCATTGTTATATTATTTTAACATATTTTATTAAAATAATCAATTTTATCACATCAATGCTTCCTATTCTTTTGCGCCTTTTTAGCAAACCTAGGAACATCCTTAGTCAACAACCCTTTTGGAATATTACCCTTCAATTTTCGAACAGGAGAATCCGAAGACGAATACGACTCGTCAGTTCCACTACCATCGCTACCACTATCACTATCTTCACTATCCGACGGATTGCTATCAATATCTTCAGTGTCAACATCCTCGTCAGAAATATACTCATCTATACCACACAAACCTATCATATCAAAAATTTTACACATTTTCTTATCATCGTCATCCTTACGCCTAAATTTAAAATCAATCATCTTCAAACGCCCGTCAAATTTACGGTGGAAAGAACAATAATTTAAATCAAGCTTTGACATCTCCTTTGCAGTATGAGCACTAACCTTGTGGTCAATATCCAAATCAAAAGTGCTGCAATCATCAAATATCTCCATCTCCACAGATTCTAATTGTTCGTACAATTTTTGTATCGCTTCCTCATTCCCTTCATAACGAATAAAAGATAACCAACTCTCATACTCCAGTCCATTAGTCTCCTGTAAAGTTACATATTCTCCTGTCATCGTATGAGACGACGGTGGGAAATCCCCCCTGGTTTTTTTGACGATTTCAGTAGAATTAACACCATCCAAAGGTTTATCGTCCACACAAGAAGTAGGTTGTTCATTATTAGGTTCCATATTTGTGAGATTATTTTAGTTTTTAAGTTATATAAAGATATACATATTTTATGGTAAATGAACGATTTTGTCTCAAAAAGTAAACATTCCAAGCTCAAAGATAAAGCAGAAAAATGGAAAATTAGGTCCGAAGAGACCGACCTAAAATACGACTCCGTATGCGAAGAATTCATCTTACTACAAGGAAATTACAACTCTCTCGAAGAAAAATACAACTCACTCGAAGAAGAAAACAAAAAACTCATCGAACATCAAGATAAATTCAAAGATCACGAAAAAAATGAAATCAGATTCGAACACACCATCAACAAAAAAGATAACATCATCTCCGACCTACGCGAAAAAATTGAAGAACTAAAAAATAACATCAAAGAAACCAAAGATGAACTAAAAGAAGAAATAAAAGAAATTAAAAATAATCATAAAGACGAATTAACTTCCCTCAAAGATACTCTCAAACAAACTCACGCAATCCTCGAATATAGCACCAAAACCAGATAAAAAATAATAATATTACAAAAAATATTATTATCATACATTCAAATCGTTATACTCACCGAACGTACACTCAAATTATCATCGCAAAACACATAAACTGAAAATATCTTCATACCAGACATCCCCGACAAATCCACACCCTCTACCGGAACTACATGCATACCCCCATCAACTACCATAGACGATGAACCAATTATCTCTTCCCCCTGTCTCAATTCAACTCTACACGTTCCAACCCCCTCCACAACCACATACATTTCTTCAAACGTTGACATCTCGCAATTATAAGGAAATACCAACACCTCATTCATAATACCCACATTTACATCACCATTCCAAAATATTACCTTCCTCGATGAACCCTTGTCTCCCTTTTTTCCCTTATCTCCAGCCGGTCCCTTCATACCAACTTCTCCCTGCAATCCTTGTAAACCCACCTCCCCTTGCAACCCATGTACCCCATCCAAACCCACCTCCCCATCCAATCCTCTCTCTCCCTGCTCTCCTCTCTCTCCCTGCTCTCCTTGCAACCCTCTCTCTCCTTGCAACCCTCTCTCTCCTTGCAACCCTCTCTCTCCTTGCAACCCTCTCTCTCCATGCAATCCTTTATCACCTTCCGGTCCCTTATCACCTTTCGGTCCCTTATCACCCGTAATTCCAGTATATCCAATCAATCCCTGATCACCAGTCGGTCCCTTATCCCCAACAGGTCCTTTATCTCCCACAGAACCACTACTATCAACAGGATTCACATTAGCAGGATTCTCATCTTTAAAATTATAGGCGTTAGAAAAATCCTGGCCATTTTGAGATGACATTAAATTATCATAACTATATGTTATATTAGCATGAGATGCATATGTATTAGATATAGCCTCAATTTGCTTTTCAATCTTTTTTACATTCGACGGTTTAGGTTCAGCATTTGGCTCCCTGCGGATTCTCATTCGAAACGGCATATTTATAATTAATTATAGTTGTTTAAGTTTTTATTATTCTACTTATTTAAAAACCACTTAAAACAATAACAACCAATAGAAAATGTCTAAATTAATGGATAACAAGCAACAAATGATTCATATTTTCACAGAAGTAGTAGCTCTCGTCGGCGTTACTATTTATTTTAACAACAAAAACAAAAAACTATCAGAACAAATTCAAGAACTACAACTACTCGTCGTAGAACAAGGTGATACTATCAAAAAACACGAACAACTAATTGTCAACATTATAGATAACATCAATAGACCACCCCAAAACAGACCCCCACAAAATAGACCCGACGTAAAACAAAAACCTGTTACACAAACTATCAAAAAACCCACAGTTCAACAAGTAAAAGTTGCAGTCACAGTCCCGACCCCAATTGAAGAAGTGGTCGTTGATGAAAAACCCACCTTTGTAGATGATACAAATGAGGATATATATGAAAACGACACGTTCGAAAACCGCATTCAAGATATTACAAATCTTGAAGATGACTTGGACGCAGAGCTGCAAGTTGAACTGGACGATTTAAATAATACCACAATAGAACAAAATTTAATCTCAATCGAAGAAATGCAATGATACTATATC
>Ga0105050_10007825_pt1 | contig 12574 bp, 11 predicted proteins | sample FRY01_FD_78088 | JGI IMG/M metagenome (GOLD analysis project Ga0105050, IMG submission 78088) | Freshwater microbial communities from Lake Fryxell liftoff mats and glacier meltwater in Antarctica - FRY-01 | ecosystem: Environmental > Aquatic > Freshwater > Ice > Glacier meltwater ... | reverse complement strand
GGCTGCAGCCCGGCAGGCCCGAACGCGCCTGACGTCCGGGCCACCATTGGCCGGGCCCTGCAGTCGCTTTACTGCCGAGCGGCCTCAACCAGGGTTGGCGAGCCGATCAGGATTGAGCGGCGGTCGCGGTCGATGTGTTCGATCAGAACCGTCCGGCTCCGCTTCGCCCGTCTGACCAGGTCACCGGAGCTTTCGCCCGGCCACTCGGCGAAGACGATCCCCCGGGGGTCGAGGTACTCGACCAGCAGGCCCGGATCCTCCTCGTCGATCGAACCTATCCGGTAAAGGTCGAGGTGGGCCACCGGCAGGCCGCCCCGGCCGGCGTAAAGCCGCCCGATGGTGAAGGTCGGTGACGGGATCGCGCCCTCCACTCCGAGCGCCATCATCGCCGCCCGCGTGAAAGTGGACTTGCCCGCTCCAACCTCACCGGTGAGCAGAACGACGTCGCCGGGCTCAAGGTCAGCGGCCAGCCGGGATGCGAGCCCGGCGGTCTGCTCCGGACTGACGGATACGACTGCCTCCGGCCCGGGGCCGACCACTCCCCCGGTCCTTTCGGCATCCGGGCCGTTCAACGGTGGTCCCCTTCCTGCCTCGCGGGCAGGTCTTTGGTCAGCAGCGCGGGCAAAGCCGCGAGGTCTTCACGCAGCAGGTCGGCGGTGCCGGTGGCACGCAGCGCCGCAGCGGGGTGAAACAGCGGATAGAGGAACACGGTCCGGGAGCCGAGCGTGTGAACCTGCGCCTTGCCGTGCACGCGGGATATACCGGCAGGGTCACTGCTGAGAAGCCTGGTGGCGAAGTTGCCGAGCGTCGCCACAACCCGGGGCTCGATCAACCGGATCTGCTCGGACAGCCACGGCCGGCAGATCTCGATCTCGGTCGCCGTCGGATCGCGGTTCCCGGGTGGCCGGCACTTCAGCACATTGGTGATGAAAACCTCGTCTCTGGAAATGCCGGACTCTTCGAGCAGCCGGGTCAGCAGGGTGCCGGAGCGACCGACGAACGGGAGCCCCTGCCGGTCCTCTTCCGCACCCGGGGCCTCGCCCACAAACATCAGGTCGGCGTCAGAGTTGCCCGCACCGAAGACGACCTGCGTCCGGGACCGGCTCAGGTCGCATTTAACGCAGGCCCGGGCTTCCTGGAACAACGCAACCAGTTCGTCTCTGCGCCTCTCGGCCGTATCCGCCATTGCGACAGCCTATAATTGGCGATGGCCGTCACCCGTGTTGCGGGGACGGACCAGGTAACAGGCAGTGTGCCTCTCCGTCCGAACTAAGCAATCCGTCTGGTATCACCGAAAGGGAACTGGAACGGCATCATGAATGAGACAGGAAGCGCGCCAGGCGCGCTCACAATCGTCGGTTCCGGCAGGGCCGGACGCTCAATCGCGTCCGCTGCCCGGCGGGCCGGTATCGAGGTGGAACTCACCGGCCGCTCGCCCGACCCGGCGCTTCTCTCCGGTGCCTGCGTCCTGCTCTGCGTCCCGGATGGGGCGATCACCGACACCGCGGCCGGGATCGGGCGGAGTGGTGCCTCTCCCCGCCTGATCGGACATACGAGCGGCGCTACCACGCTTGAGCCGCTTCGGGCAGCCGGAGCGAGCGACGGCCGCTTCTCCCTCCACCCTCTCCAGACGCTCCCGGATGGCAGTTCGGACCTGACCGGAGCGCCGGCGGCCGTGGCCGGTTCGGATGCCCGTGCCGAAGCTCTTGCGACTGGTCTCGCCGAATCCCTCGGGATGAAGCCGTTCGTGATCGACGAAGCCGATCGTGCCCTCTACCACGCCGCCGCCAGCATGGCCTCCAACTTCCTGGTGACTCTCGAACAGAACGCCGCGGTGCTGCTTGCGGACAGCGGCGTCGAGGACCCGCGCGAGGTGCTTGCTCCCCTGGTGCGGCGCACGCTGGAGAACTGGATCGCGCACGGTCCCGAGGCCCTCACCGGACCGATCGCCCGCGGGGATGAGGCCACGGTCAGTCGCCACCGCGAAGCGATCGCGCAGGCGCGCCCCGAACTCGCCCCCTTCTACAACGGACTGACGGCGGCGACAAGAGCAATGGCCGCCGGGCAAGCGCCGGAGGTGCTGCGATGAAGGTGCTGCGCCTGCCGGGGGAGATCCACGAAGTACGGGACTCGCTCCGTAAAACCTCGACTGTGGTGGGCCTCGTCCCGACCATGGGATATCTGCATGAAGGCCACATCTCGCTGATTGAGGCAGCGCGGGAGCGCTGCGAGCAGGTGGTCATGAGCCTTTTCGTCAACCCGGCCCAGTTCCGGCCGGACGAGGACCTCAGCCGTTATCCGCGCGACGAAGAGCGGGACTTCGCAATCGCCGGCAACGCAGGCGTGGACATCGTTTACGCACCGGCACTGGAAAACGTCTACCCCGCGGGTTTCGCGACGAGGGTCGAGGTCGAAGGGTTGACCGAAGTCCTCTGCGGTGGCCAGGGCGGGCGCGGTCCGGAGCACTTCGCCGGGGTTACAACGGTCGTCGCCAAGCTGCTCAACGCGGTCGATCCGGACTTCGCGTTCTTCGGGCAGAAGGACGCCCAACAGGCGACCGTAATCGCCCGGATGGCCGAAGACCTCGACTTCCGCACCGGGATTGTCATCCTGCCGACGGTGCGCGAACGGGACGGTCTCGCGATGAGCTCGAGAAACGCCTACCTCTCCGCCCCTTCACGGGAACGTGCCTCGGCGATCTGGTCCGCGCTGCTGGAGACGGAATCGCTTTACCCCGAACAGGGTCTCGAACGGGCCCTGACCGCGGGACGGCAGCGGCTCGAAGCGGCCGGGATCGAGCCCGAGTACTTTGAGGCGCGTTATCCGGGCACCCTGGACCCGGCGCGTGACGATTCGAGTGAAGCGATCCTGGTCGCCGTCGCAGCCGATGTGGACGGAACCAGACTGATCGACAACATCCTGATCGAACCCGACAAGCTGGCGAGGAGAAAATGAGTTCTGGAAGCAGTGCAGGCGAAGAGAAGAGACCGGTCACCGTGACCCGCCTGGCCGAGATGAAAGAAGCGCGCGAACCGATCGTGATGGTCACCGCCTACGACTTTCCGTCGGCCCAGGTCGCCGAGGAGGTCGGCGTAGACATCGTCCTGGTCGGAGATTCCGCAGCCAACTGCGTGCTCGGCTATGACAGCACCGTGCCGGTCGGCATGGAGGAGATGACGATGCTGGCCAAGGCGGTACGGCGCGGGCTGAAGACCCCTCTCCTGATCGGTGACCTGCCGTTCGGCTCCTACGAGGCCTCGAACGAACTGGCTATCGCCAGCGCCCAGCGCATGGTCAAAGAGGCAGGCTGCGATGCGGTGAAGCTCGAGGGTGGCGGGGCCTCGGTCGACCGCGCGAAGGCGATCATCGGCGCCGGCATACCGGTCATGGGCCATGTCGGCCTGACCCCGCAGACCGCCACCGCACTCGGTGGGCTGAAGGCCCAGGGGCGCACCGCCGACAAGGCGATCCGAGTCGCCGAGGACGCAATTTCGCTCGATCAGGCCGGCTGCTTCTCGATCGTGATCGAAGCGGTGCCTCAGGCAGTGGCCGAGATGATCAACGACCGGCTGACGGCGCCGACGATCGGCATCGGGGCCGGCAACGCTACCTCGGGGCAGGTTCTGGTCCTACACGACCTGACCGGCATTAACGCCGGAAGGATGGCCAAGTTCGTCAAGCAGTACGCCGACGTGCGCGGCGAGATGAAACGCGGCCTCGCGGCTTATGCCGAAGAGGTCCGAACCGGAGCCTTCCCGGGGCCGGAACATGTCTACAGCGTTGAGCCCTCGGAACTGGAGGGGCTGCGCCAGCGGCTCAACCGTGAAGACCTGGAGTCGAACTACTCCTGGGACTGGGAGCCACTGCCCTGAGGTGACGCAGGGGCCGTTCCGTCGGTACCGGCTGTAGGTCGGAACTCGATCTCCCTGATCACTTTGGCCGGGGAGCCCGCCGCGATCACGCCGGTTGGCAGATCCGAGGTGACGACCGAGTTCGAACCGATCACGCAGCGATCACCGACGGTCACCCCACCGGTAACCACGCAGTGGACCCCGAACCAGCAGTTCGACCCGATCTTCACCGGACCCTTGGTGGTGAATCCCTGCCAGGTAATCGGCAGGTCGGGGTCGTCGAAGCGATGGCTGGCGTCACCGATGAAGCAGCCGTTCGCGAACATCACATGGTCGCCTATCGTCACCTCACGCTCGGCGGCGAGCATCGTCTCCCGGTTCAGGAAGCAGCCCTCGCCGATCGTCACCTTCGCCTGTGGTGACATCGTGATCCAGCAGCCTGGTTCGAAATGTGTGCCCTGGCCGACTGTGAGCCGTCCGGACTGCAGGTAGTCCAGCACCTCACCTTCGATCGGATGCCGGACGTAGGCGCCGCGGCGGGCCATTTCGCGGTCGAGCAGGAACCGTCGCACGGGGCGTTGGTTGTGCTCGTACCAGCGACGCTTGTGCCACCACATCCGCCAACCGGTCTGATCGTTCACACCCCTACCTTGCCAGAGGCGGTTATCCTGCCGTCATGTCGGCGACCAATGGAGAAGGCGATGCTGAGGCGTAAGAAGGCAGTTTCACCAGAAGTTCCGGAAGCAGAACCCGAAGCCGCACCCACCGCCCCTTCCCTGCAGGCGGTCGAGGAGACTGCGCCGCAGGTGGTGGAGGAGCCTGTGATGGATGCGGCCGAGGAGGCCGGAGAGCACGCGGTCAAATCAGCTGCGGAGGAGGCTGCGGTTGAGGAGGAAGCAGTGGCAGTGGCTGCTGCGGCTGCCGGTCCGAAGGTAGTGGCGCAACCGGTCGTTGCCAGCCTGGTCGGCGGGATCGACCTCGGCGGAACCAAGGTCGCAGCGGCGATCATCGGCCCGGGCCACGAAGTGATCGCCTACAGCAAGCGGCCCACCCCGGATCGCGGCGGCCCGGTCGACGTGCTCAGGGTGATCGTCGAGACGATCCAATCCGCGGCTGCGGAGGCGGGCGTGAATACCTCGGACCTGAAGGGCGTCGGGATCGGCGCCCCGGGCTCGGTGGACAGCAGCGCCGGCACTCTGAGCGGGGCCGGCAACCTGCCCAACTGGCAGGGCAGCTACCCGCTGGGCGACGAGTTGAGCAAGGCACTCGGCACACCCGTAATGGTCGGCAACGACGTGCAGGTCGGCACCAATGCCGAGTACCTGCTCGGCGCCGGAGCCGGCTTCAACAGCCTGCTCGGCGTGTTCTGGGGAACCGGCGTCGGCGGCGGGATAATCCTCGACGGAAAGGCCTGGAAAGGTCGCGGCCGCGCAGGCGAGATCGGCCACACGCTCGTGCGCCGTGGCGGCGCCCGTGCGCTGAACGGCCTTCACGGCACGGTTGAGGCCTACGCCGGCCGCAAGTCGATGGAAGACAAGGCCCGTCGCGAGGTCAAGAAGGGCCGCCGCACCTCGCTGTTCAAGATCATGAAGAAGCGGGACAAGCAGAGTCTCAGCAGCACTGTGTGGTGGCATGCACTCGAAGACGGCGATGAGCTGACCGAGGACCTGCTGCACCGCGCTATAACCGCGCTCTCGGCCGGTATCGCCTCGGCCGTGAACCTGCTCGACGTTGAAGCGGTGGTGATCGGTGGCGGACTCGGAGTGCGCTTTGCCGACACGCTGGTCCCCGAGATCATCGACGGCATGGGCGCCTACCTGCTGAACCCGGAGAACCCGCCGGCGGTCAAGGTTGCGGCGCTGGGTGACAACGGCGGAGTGATCGGTGCCTCGCTGCTGATCGATTGACGGAGCGGCGGCAGGACGACGCGGCTGAGGGACGGTGGCTCAGGGAGCCAGAGCCAGCTTGCGGCCCGGGCTCTGCTGCTGAAGCAGCCACGCCTCGGCCGCCCGCTCAAGCGGCAGCACCTCGAGTTCGACCTCCAGTCGGCCCTCGGCGGCGTACGAGCACATCGTTCGCAAGGCCTCTACCTGAACCTGGTGGGGCGCGTGGAAGTTCCGGTGCCCGAGAATCGACACCAGGCCGCCACGCAGCGGCCCCGCGCCGAGCGTCGCTTCCTTGCCCGCCGAGTTACCGACCTGGACCAGCCGGCCGCCGTAGGCGATCGAAGCAAGGGCGGCCTCGGCCGGAGGACCCCAGAGGCCATCGAGCACCAGGTCGGCACCACCCCCCGTCTCCTCCCGGAAGACCGCCGCGAGGTCGGCCACACCGCCTTCGGTGTCAGTGACCGCGTCGGCGCCGAGCTCGAGGGCGCGCTGCCGACCACGTTCGCTCCGGGTGGCCGCGACCACTCTGCCCGCACCGAGCAGCTTCGCCGCCTGAATTGCGACCTGTCCGACCGAGCCTCCGGCCCCCAGGATCAGCACCGTCTCCCCCGACTTCAGCTTTCCACGCCATTCGAGTCCCAGCCAGGCGGCCATTCCGGCCACCCCGAAGGCGATCGCCTGCGATGGCTCCACCCCGTCGGGCAGTTCGATCGCACGGGCTTCGTCGATCACGCAACTCTCCGAGAACGACCCGACCGGCAACGCAGGCACGTCGAACCAGACCCGCCGCCCGTCCGGAGTCGTGCCGATGCCTTCGAGGCCAGGCGTATAGGGCAGCTCCGGTGCGCCGGCATCGAACTTGCCGGAGGCGATCGCGATGTCGACCGGGTTCAGTCCGGCAAGTTCAACCTTGACCGGGACCTGCCCGGCGCCGGGCTCGGGCAGAGTCGCCTGTGCGATCTCCGGAGGCTCGCCGTAGGCGGTGATCAGAGCCGCCCTGACCACGGTCGGGTTCAAGCGGCCACCGGCACCGATCCGAAGGCCTGACTCAGGAACTGACCGGTGTGGGATTCGGTCACTTCGGCGATCTGCTCGGGGGTTCCGGTGGCGACCACTTCACCGCCTCCGTCGCCGCCTTCGGGACCGAGGTCGATCACCCAGTCAGCGCTCTTGATCACGTCGAGATCGTGCTCGATCACGACCACGGTGTTTCCGGCGTCCACGAGCCTGGCGAGCACCTCGAGCAGCCGGCGCACGTCAGCGAAGTGGAGGCCGGTGGTCGGCTCGTCGAGGATGTAGAGCGTGCTGCCGGTGGCGACCTTGGAAAGCTCGGAGGCCAGCTTGATGCGCTGGGCCTCACCGCCGGAAAGGGTGGTCGCAGGCTGGCCCAGCCGTACGTAGCCGAGGCCGACGTCGTTCAGTGTGCGAAGGCGCCGGGCGATCTTCGGGATGCTCTCGAAGAACGGGTAGGCCTCCTCGATCGACATCTCGAGCACGTCGGCGATCGACTTTCCTTTGAACCTGACCTCAAGCGTCTCGCGGTTGTAGCGATGGCCGTGACACTGCTCGCAGGGCACGTAAACATCGGGCAGGAAATGCATTTCGATCTTGATCTGACCGTCGCCGCGGCAGACCTCGCAGCGACCACCCTTCACGTTAAAGCTGAACCGGCCGGGCTTGTATCCCCGGGCTCTCGACTCCTGGGTAGCCGCAAAAAGCTGTCGGATGTGGTCAAAAACACCCGTGTAAGTGGCCGGGTTCGAGCGCGGCGTGCGGCCGATTGGCGACTGGTCGATGTTGATGATCTTGTCGATCTGATCGATGCCGTCAATTCCGTCATGCGGCCCCGGACGCAGCTTGGAACGGTGAAGCCGGTTGGCGACCGCAGGGTGCAGGGTGCTGTTGACCAGAGTCGACTTTCCGGATCCGGAGACTCCGGTGACACAGGTCAGCACGCCCAGAGGGAACTCGACGTCAACCCCGGTCAGGTTGTGCTCGCGCGCGCCGCGTACGGTCAGGTATCCGTCCGGGCTGCGGCGCTGCTCCGGGATCTCGATCTGCTCGGCGCCGGACAGGTAACGGCCGGTCATCGACCGTGGATTGGCCTGCACCTCTGCCGGAGTGCCCGAGGCGACTATCTCTCCCCCGTGCTCGCCCGCCCCTGGACCGAGATCCACCAGGTAGTCGGCGGCCTTCATGGTGCCTTCGTCGTGCTCGACGACGATCACGGTGTTACCCAGATCGCGCAGCCGTTCGAGGGTGCCGATCAGCTTCTCGTTGTCACGCTGGTGGAGGCCGATAGAAGGCTCGTCGAGTACGTACATGACCCCGACCAGGCTGGAACCGATCTGGGTCGCCAGCCGGATCCGCTGGGCCTCTCCGCCAGAGAGCGTACGAGCCGAGCGCGAGAGTGAGAGGTACCCGATGCCGACGTTGACCAGGAAGGAGAGCCGCTCGGCAACCTCCTTGACGATCAGGCGGGCGATCGCCCGCTCGGTGTCGTTCATCTGCAGGGTTTCGATCCAGTCGCGCGCGCCGGACGGCGACATTTCGGTGAAGTCGCGGATCGAGATTCCGCCGACAGTCACCGCCAGGCTCTCCGGCTTGAGGCGGGCGCCGTGACAGGACGGGCAGGGCTGCTCCGCCATGTACTCCTCGATCCGGTCGCGGGTGGCTTCGGAGTCCGACTCCTGGTAGCGCCGCTCCAGATTGTTGACCAGCCCTTCGAACTTGACTTCGTAGCTGCGCCGGCGACCGGAACGGCTGTTGGTTCGGATTGTGTGACGCTCGGTGCCGGTGCCGTAGAGGAAGACGTCCTGTTCTTCAGAGGTCAATTGCTGCCAGGGCAGGTCGATGTCGATCCCGTAGGTGGCAGCGACCGACTTGATCAACCGTCGCCAGTAGCCGGAGTAGCCGCTGCGCCACGGCTGGAGCGCTCCTTCTGCAAGCGCCAGGGTCGGGTCAGGCACGACCAGTTGCGGGTCGATCACGCGTTTGAAACCGAGTCCGGTGCAGGACGGGCAGGCGCCGTGTGGCGCGTTGAAGGAGAAGATCCTGGGTTCGAGTTCGGGCATCGAGGTGCCGCATTTCAGGCAGGCAAAGCTTTCCGAGAACAGCATGCGCTCTCCGTCGATCACCTGGATCGCGACCAGTCCGTCGGCCATGCCGGTGGCGGCTTCGACTGACTCCGAAAGACGCCGTCTGAGGTCCTTCTTCATCACCAGCCGGTCGACCACCACCGAGATGTCGTGCTTGTACTTCTTGTCGAGCTCGAACTCCTCGTCGAGCATGCGCATCTCTCCGTCGACTTCGACCCGGGTATAGCCGTCCGCCCGGAACTGTTCGAACAGCTTTCCGTACTCGCCCTTGCGGCCACGTACCACCGGCGCCATCACCATGAAGCGGGTGGCTTCGTCCAGGGTCATCAACCGGTCGGTGATCTGTTCCTGGGTCTGGCCGGTGATCTCCTCCCCGCACTCCGGGCAGTGAGGTTTACCGATGCGGGACCAGAGCAGACGCAGGTAGTCGTAGATCTCGGTGACCGTGCCGACCGTCGAGCGCGGGTTGCGCGAGGTCGTCTTCTGGTCGATCGAGATCGCCGGTGAGAGGCCTTCGATCGAGTCCACGTCCGGTTTCTCCATCAGGCCCAGGAACTGACGCGCGTAGGCCGAAAGCGACTCGACGTACCGCCGCTGGCCTTCGGCGTAAATAGTGTCGAAGGCGAGGCTCGACTTGCCCGACCCCGAGAGCCCGGTGACCACGATCATTGCGTCCCGCGGCAGGTCGAGGTCGATGCCCTTCAGGTTGTGCTCACGGGCTCCGGTGATGACGATGCGTTCTGAACGAGTCACTCCCACCTATTCTAGGGAAACGAACAGATGTTCGATTGACTCGCACCGGCCGCAGGCAGCCGCTCCGGGTGCTCAGGCGAGGCGTTCGAGCACGTCGTCGATCAGCGAGTCGGCATCTTCGAGATCGTAAGTCGCCTCGATTTTCTCGCGGATCTGCTCGCGCTCCACCCCTTCGAGCGCGAGTCTGGTGGCGACCAGCCGGGCCGACACCTCGTCGTCCTGCTGCGCCGGCTCCGCAGCATCTGATCCAGGCACATCTGAACCGTGCTCATGCGCGGAAGCCGTCTGGTGCTGTTCTGGGCGGTCCGGTGTGCCTGGGGGGGCATCCGGCGCCGGCAAAGGAAGGTCTTCAAGCTGCCTGCGCAGGGCGCCGCCCTCGACTTCCAAGGCCTTGATACGAGCCTCGAGGGCGGCCGCCAGCGCGGCGACCGCGTCCAGGTGCGCATCGACTGAAGGGCGGTCGTAACCGGCCTCCGCTGACGGGAAGTCACTCCTCGATATCTGGTCCCGGTTCACGATGGAAAGCGTAGTGGAGACTCGCGCAGACCTGACCCGGCCCTGGGCCAGACTGCCCGGGGCTGATCAATCCTCTGAGTCTCAGCCGCCGTTGGATGCGGCTTCGTAGACCCGGCTCGGCTGGCCGCGCAGGGCGTTCGCGGCCGGCAGGGGTGTGCCCTCTGCGCTAGCGCCGTTGAGCACTCCCAGGGTCAGCGACGAAGGCCGTGAGCCGCCGAAGGCGATCGAGTTGTCGGTGGTCCCGTCGTCGATCGTGTCGAACTCCCATTCGGAGCGGTCGCCGCCCGGAGCCATGATCGTCACCCGGATTCTCGACCCCGCGCGGAAGGCGTGGGTAACGGGGAAGATCGGCACCCTGAGCTGGACGAAGCTGCCGGAGGCCAGCGGGCTGGCATCGCTCTCAAGGTGAGTCGGAACGATGTTCAGCGGGTTGCGGCCGTTGCGCCTCAGCTCGCGGTGTGAAGCCCTCAGCCAGCCGCTCTGCACGTAGGTCTCCTTGCCGTCCGGGCGGATCTCCGAGAGCGTTACCTGGAGGTCCGTGTCCGGCTTGTTCGACTTGATCCAGGTGGTCAGGCTGGAGCCACCGGCAACTACGGTGTCCCGGGCCAGCGGAGCCGTGTTGAAGCCGAGGCCCTTGCCGTCGACGACGGGGGCCCAATTGTAGTTGGGCTGGGCGGAGTTGAGTCCGCCGCTGACGAGGTTCCTCTTCGGCCTGGCGGCCGGATCCACCGTGTAAAGGGCGGTCCCTGCTGTACCGGGGCTGCGGTCGCTGAGCTTGCCACCGGCATTGAGGAACCAGGTTCTCGGCTTCAGGTTCTTCGGCGGCCATGAGTCGTACTTGATGTCCCAGGTGGTACCGAGGCCTCCGGGCCCGCTCGGCCCGGCGCCGTTGTCCATCAGCAGAGTCACCCGCGAATTGTCACTCCGGAAGGCCCGCTCGGCCGCGGCGACGTTCGGCAGGGACGCATAGGCAGACTGCTCGATCGGATCCGACTGGCCGCCTCCGAGCTGGGAAAGGAACGGGCTCGAGGGGCCGACGAAAAGTCCCGGGATCTGGGGCACTTCCTTTGCGACGAAGATCTCCAGGAACTCGAGCCATTGCGTGATCGTGCTGGGGCTGATCGAGTCGTTGTGGACTCCGTTCTGCAGCTTGATCCAGACGTCGCGGTTCCGGTCCAGGTTCGGCAGGGCCTGGATGAAGTTGCCGCCGGTCTGTTCGTCCTGGTACTGGCCGGTCAGAAAGGTCGGAACCTGGATCCGCTTGAGCCAGTTGCCCGGGGCCCGCTGCTTGAACAGCAGCGGGGTGCGGTACTCGTTGGTTTCGATCAGCTTGAGCACATCGATTGTCTGGCCGCGCAGCTTCTGGTTCTCAAGGCACTGTGTATCGCCCTGGTTGATCAGCAACTTGGCCCAGTTCTGGCCACCTGCCGGAGCCTGCTGCGAATCGCTGACCCGGTCCTTGACCCAGGAGAGGGCGAAGCCCGAGTTGAAGATGCCGCCCGGGTAACCGGTGCCGTTGTAGATGTCGGTTGTAATCGACATCGGGGCGATCGCCGCGAGGTTCGGAGGGCGGGTTCCGGCCATGAAGGCCTGGCTGATGCCCGAGTAGGAGATCCCGACCAGGCCGACTTTGCCCCTGGACCAAGGCTGCGCCGCTACGGCTTCGACCGCGTCGTAGCCGTCGTAGGTCGTCGGCAGGCCGAACAGGTCGTAGGCGCCGCCTGAGCAGCCACTACCGCGCATCTGCATGCTGACCGAGGCATATCCGAGCAGCGGAGCGAGCGCCGAGCCGATCACGGTCGCCCCGTCGGGAGCGAGCGGGTCGCGAGGGCCGCCGAGCAGCCCGGCGAGCAGACTGCCCGGAGCAGCAGTCCCGTAACCGGAATGCTCGATCACGGTCGGAAACGGACCGTCGTCGATGTCCTTGCCGATCGGCAGGCGCACGGTCATCGCGATCGTGACACCGTCGCGCATCCTCACGTAGTTGAGGCCCTCCTTGAGCGGAGGCAGGTCGCGGTAAAAGGACCGGGGCGGGTTGTCGCCGGGCTTCAGCGCACGAAGCTTGCGCGATCCGGCGACCTCGTCACCCTGGCGCTGGATCACCCGATAACCCCACCGCGGGAAAAGCTCACGGAAGATCCTGCTGCCGTTGGTGTCGGCCTTGCCGCTGCGGATCACCACACCGTCCGGGTTGGCCACCAGCAGAGTCGAACCCGGATCGGCGTCTTCGACGTATATCTGCCCGATCGAGCCACGGACCGTGGCGTCGAGCGTCGTGGTCACGGCGGGAGCCTTGTACTGCACCTGTTTGCCGGCGTCGGCGCGAGCCGCACCGAAGGCGATCGTGACCAGCAAAACCAGGAAAATCAGGGCTCCGGTTACCGCGGCACCGGGCCGACCAGAAGACCTCAACGACATTTCTCCGTACCCCTCCGTAGTTTGCTGTTCAGACAATAGAGAACCCGGGACG
>Ga0105050_10007824_pt1 | contig 12576 bp, 10 predicted proteins | sample FRY01_FD_78088 | JGI IMG/M metagenome (GOLD analysis project Ga0105050, IMG submission 78088) | Freshwater microbial communities from Lake Fryxell liftoff mats and glacier meltwater in Antarctica - FRY-01 | ecosystem: Environmental > Aquatic > Freshwater > Ice > Glacier meltwater ... | reverse complement strand
TTGGCAATTGTGTAGAATAAGAATTGAAGGAAGAATATTTCCATTTCCTGAAATCCTCCACAAGCTTGTGCTTAAATGGATATACAGTATGATGCGAGTTAAATAAGATTCAGATGATATGATTTTCCGTTTAAATTTTCTTTGGAAAAGTGCAGCACTTCTATCGTGGGATTTATTGAATGCTTTGGAGTAAGAATTTAAAAAGTTTGAGAATTTTTTAACTACCACATTATTAGAACTACCATCCTTTACTCGTACTAAGAAATGGAAATGATTAGGGATTAGACAATAAGCCAGTGTTTCAAATATTTCAGCACAATAATCATCATACCTTTTTAGAAAATATTTGAAATTCTCATCATTGAGAAAAAGAACCTCTTTCCCGATTGCTTTGGAATAGCTATGATAAATCTTTCCGGATTCAAAGATTTCACCTGCTAGGTCCATATTCAGCTTAAATAATAGTTAAATCAATCTCAAAGATTTGAATATAAAAAATAAAACTTCAAAGGTCAACCAGATTTAGTATCTGCTTTGCGTACCTCCCTGAAACCTTTGTGGACTTGGTGGTTTTAAAAAACAAGGACTTCAGAGTTAAAAACCAAGACCTTCGAGGAGATCCCTCCTATTTCAGAGCCCGAAGACTTACCAAAACAGCTCAGATTTATCATTTGCTTTGTGTCCTTTCGTGGAATCTTTGTGGACTTGGTGGTTAAAAAATGAGAATTTCGCAGTTAAAAACCAAGACCTTCGAGGTTGAAAAAAACCTCAAAGGTCAATCCGATTTAGTATCTGCTTTGCGAACCTTTGCAAAACCTTCGCGGTATTGGTGGTTTTAGAATTCAAGCAAAAGCTCTGTTTTCTACGTGGACTATGTGGTTTAAAATCAAAGGATCTTCGAGGTTAAAAATAGAACCTTAAAAGTCTATAAAATTCAATCTTAACCCACCCCAAATAAGCTGAACTGAGAAATAATTATCTCTCCCAGGCAACCGTTTTATAACATACAGACGTGATAGAGTCAAATCACATAATTTTAAAACCAACTAATCTCTACCATGAAAAAGCTATTTGCAATAATTATTTTTCTACCATTTATCTCATGTGTCGAAAATGATAATCCCACAGAAAATATCGCTGATACCAATTCTTTCTTGGAAGCTACTCAGAATGAGCGTTGGGTGATCAGCAAATTTGTAGAAGAAGGTCGAGACCTGACTACAAATTATGTTGGATATACTTTTCTATTTGCGGAAGACAGAAAACTCAGCGTAGAAAATGAATCAGAACTCTCTCAGGGGACCTGGCGAATCCAACGAGATGAAAATATCCGCGAATTATATCTTCAATTTGTCAATAACAGACTATTGGAGGAACTCAACGAAGATTGGGAAATCGTAGAGTTTTCCTCTACCCGAATCAGTTTGATCGAAGCAGATGATGCGGGAATTGACACCTTGATATTTGTCAGAGCCGATGCCTTAGAAAATGACAATAACGCAACGGTCGTTCAGACAAAGGCATTAGTCGACAAAATTCAAGACAAATCATTTTCTATCGTTAAAGTCACAGATGATCGGGTAGATTATACACAGGCGATGAGAGATATCGAACTGAGTTTTGGGAAAAATAGAGTTTTGCAGCTAAGGCAGGGAAATCAAATACTAGCTCTTGGCATTTGGCTGGTTGGAACTGAGAATAATGAGGTAGTCCTGGATTTGGACTTATCGGATAATCGATTTGCTGAATACGTAGACGAAGAATGGAAGCTTCTGGAGATTAACGGAATTGAGATTCGATTTGAAGAGGCCGATGGTTATGATAAAGATCTGTTGACTATCAGTGAAAAATAATAAACCGGATTTGAAAGTAGAGAAGCCATTACTCAACTAATTAACTCAACGTTACTCAACTATTTTCTACCTCCTAAAGCGTTAAAAAAGCCCAAAATATCTTTGGGCTTTTTTATTTTAGTTTTAAAAATGTTAACCAAGACCTTTGGCTTACGCCTAAGATTGGTTTACGCGATTTCGAATTAACGCTTTATTATACGTAGTTATTAAGCATCACTGGCATCACAAGCATTAAGATGTCTTCATTTTCATCTTGCTCAACAGGAATGATTAAACCTGCACGATTTGATGCCGAGAATCTCAAGCTTACCTCTTTGCAGGAAAGGTTATTCAGCATTTCCACCAAAAATTTTGCGTTGAATCCAATCTCGATATCCTCTCCATCGTGATCACAAGAAAGTCTTTCATTCGCCTCATTGGAGAAATCCAAATCTTCAGCAGAAATCATTAATTCAGATCCGGTCAGTTTCAATCGCACTTGATGCGTGGTTTTGTTCGCATAGATTGCGATTCTTCGTAATGAGCTCAAAAGCTCCTGACGATCGATATTCATTCGATTTGGATTCTCAGTTGGAATTACATTTTCGTAATCCGGGAATCGCTCATCGATCAATCGGCAGATCATTTTGATATTGTTGAACTTAAAATAGGCATTCGACTGATTGAACTCAACAGTTACCGGCGCATTTTCAGAAGGCAAAGTAGATTTCAACAGATTCAAAGCTTTTCTAGGTATAATCAGGCTTGTAGGATCTGATGAAGCAATATCCACTCGTCTATATCTTACCAATCGATGTCCGTCAGTAGCCACGAAGGTAGCATTGGTCGCACTCAAATTGATGTAAACACCAGTCATCGCAGGTCGCAATTCGTCAGAGCTGGTTGCAAAAATCGTATTAGCTACAGCACTTGCGAGCACCTCAGTTGACATGTCGACTGTAGTTACGTTGGTAACTGTAGGGATTTTAGGGAAATCTGTCGCATTCTCGCCGGCTAGTCTATATCTACCATTGTCAGAACTTATTTCAACAGCGTAAGTATCGTGATCGATACTGAAAGTTACAGGCTGCTCAGGAAGATTCTTCAAGGTCTCAATAAGTATTCGGGCCGGCACAGCGATATTCCCATCTTCTTTGGTATCTACTGTGATCTCAGTCATCATAGAAGTCTGCAAATCAGAAGCGGTGATAGTCAAAAGGCTGTCCTTAATTTCAAAAAGGAAGTTTTCCAAAATTGGCACCACTGGGTTTGTTGTGACCACACCGTTGATGGCCGAAAGCTGCTTCAGTAACGCAGAAGAGGAAACAATGAATTTCATATCTAAGGCTTTTTTAATTGTAACTTTTGAATGTGGTAAATTTATAAATAAAATCTTATTAGAACCGCTGTTAACTTGAATTTGCTTAAACGATTTTACAATCTGTAAAATTTTCTCTTGTGGAAGTAACTCTACGAGCAAAAAATATACTACTTGTCCGGCTCCGATCTATCAGATTCGACTTCCATAAGCTTTCTTACGAATCGCCCAGACCACGCATCCTATTCCCAAAAAGACAAATACAGGCAAGGCTACATTGATCAATTGCCAGAAGGTTTTTTCTTCTGACACTTTGACCTTATTCAAAGGTCTGATTTTTATGATTCGAGTTCGTGAAGCAATTATTCCTTCCGGCTCTGCTAGATAGTTTACCAGATTGCTGAGCAAGACCCTGTTTGCAAAAGTGGTTTGGCTGAGTTGATCCTCGCCGAGCGTCAGCGGAGATCCATCCTGAAAGCTCAACTGACTTTGAAACAGCTCTCCGTCACCAAAAACCACCACTTTACCTTGACCACTTTCTTTAAATTCAGCCTTGTTAAACTCTTCTGGAGCAAATCGATTCTTGAATACTGAAGTGAACTCCCCCTCCAGAAGATATCCTAAGGGAAGATTTTTCAAATCGAAGACTTTTGGATCTGGCTCAATCGCAATCTCATCAAGCGAAATTTGTAGTGGCGCAGGAAGAATTCTGGAATAATCAGAGGTAAATACCAAAGGAGTTTTAATCACTCCTTCTGCCTTCACCGTATCGATGCTGCTCGCGAATCTAAAATCCAATACATCCAAGCCTTTGGTAATCGGGTGGTTTTGCATGATTGCAGCTTGAAAATAGTAGAGCCAGGGCATCGGTCGCATTTGCTCCTGATTGCCAAAGTTCCCGGCCATCGTAGGAATCAATCCGAAATTAAAATCTTGAATCAGATCGTTATTAACCCGAACACCATAGCGAAAAAGCAGATTTTCGAGCCCTGTTTCAAAAGGCATAGCCACTGTGACGCCACCGTACAAAGCAGCCTCTTCCACGTCTACTCCGTTCAATAAAACAATAAGATTACCTCCACCGAGGACATACTGATCCAAAAGATAAATTTCGCGATCAGCGAATTGTTCTTTGGGAGATTGAATGAAAATAGTCTCAAAAGTCGCCAGATCAGCAGTTTTCTTCGCTTGTTCCAATGGTACTTTGAAGATCTCAAACTCCCCATCTAATGCTTCTACGATTCCAAATCCATCATCACGCGCATTTTCTCCATGGCCGATCAGCATCGCAATGGTAGATGAGGTCGGAGCGATCAATTTCTGAATTGCTTTGCTAAGTTCAAACTCCAGATTCTCGATAGACTGATTCAGGATTTGCTCCGATGACATACCTCGCTCTCCTTTGAGTACCAAAGCGCCAGTCTCAAATTCAGAATCGCTGACTAAAAACCCCGGGAAAATAAGCTGAGCTTGCTGACCGGAATTTTGATCTACAAATAAATTAGTCGGATTGATTCCATAATTTACCAAGCTCAGAATGAATTCTTCTTGCTCCTCTTGATCCACTTTTAATGGGTCGAAGTAGGAGTAGGAAATTGGCTCCGAACTATACGCATTGAAGGTTCGCACAGTCTCTTCGATGGATTTCTGAAGCCTTCGCATTCCCCCCGGAAGATTTTCACCCACGAGAAGAATATCCACATGCAGTGGCTCTTTGATTTGGGATAGGACTTTTTCTGTGCCAGGATGAATTGAAAAACGTTTTTCTTCTGTAAGATCAATTCGAAAACGGACAAGCTGCGCGAGCAGTACAAAACCCAGAATTCCTCCAAAAAGGAGTAACCACGGCTTGGCGATATGTAAAAATGATCTTTTCATTTACTTCGCAAAATGATTATTGTTCCCCCTAGAAACAGCCAAATCATACCAACTAGAAAGAAGATATCTCTAGAATCAATCACGCCTCTACTCAAACTGATGTAATGATAACTCAAGCTCAACTCTTCCAGCCAATAGGCAACGTTGCCCGCTTGAAGGTCCGCTGCTGCTGAAAATCCAAAGTAGAGTACAAAGCATAAAAACACTCCGAGTACAAAAGCTAATACTTGCTGAGAAGTCAAGGCACTGGAAAAGATTCCAACTGCTGCGAAAACTGCTCCGATCATAATCAAACCAATCCAGCTCCCAAAGAAGCCTGCATGATCCAGATTTCCCACCGGATCTCCTAATTGAACTATACTGAAATAATAGATAAGCGTGGGCAAAATTGCCGCAAACACCAATACCAACAAGGCAAGATATTTTGCCAAAACGATCTGGAAAATTGAAAGTGGTGAAGTCCGAAGCAGCTCCCAAGTGCCAGTTTTGCGCTCCTCAGCTAGAATCCGCATGGAAAGCGCAGGAATCAAAAACGTAAATACGTAAGGTGTGTAGCTAAAGAGGACTTCCAAATCGGCAAAGCCGTAGGCAAGCACACTACTCTCCGGAAAAACCCAGACGATCAATCCCAGAGCAACAAGAAACAGCGCCAAAACCAGATAGCCCAAAAGGCTTCCAAAAAACGCGTTGATTTCTTTCCAGAATAGACTTTTCATCGCGTGATTTCCCGGAAGATCTGTTCTAAATTTTTCTTGCTTTGATTCAAACTGATCAGATTTAATTTTCGCTGCTGAATCAATTGCATGATTTCCTTGCGTGCTTCTCCAGCATTGGAAGCAGAAATGATGACTTCTGATTTTCCCTTGATTCCAAATTTGACCAAGTCAAACTGAGTGAACCATTGCAGATCCAGCTCCTCCTCAGTTTCTAAGATCAATTGAATTTCAGAAGCGGAAGACTTAAGATTTTCCAGCGAGTCTGCTACCAAAATTTTACCCTTATTAATAATGACGACATCATCAGAGATGGCCTCGACCTCCTGCATGATGTGGGTTGAAAGAATCAAGGTTTTATGAGTGGCAACTTCTTTGATAAGTGCTCTGATTTCGACCAATTGATTCGGATCAAGTCCAGTGGTAGGTTCATCCAAAATGATGACTTGTGGATCATGAATCAAGGCTCTTGCGAGACCTATCCGCTGTCGATATCCTTTGGATAGCTGTGAGATTTTTTTGTGCTGCTCTGGTTCCAGTCCGGTTTTCTGGAGCATTTCGAGTACTCGTTGACTTAGTTTATTTCCTGACAGTCCATAGATTCCTCCCGAAAACTCTAGAAATTCCCTGACATACATATCCACATAGAGCGGGTTGTGCTCTGGCAGGTAACCGATAAGGGGACTGACTTGCTTCGGCGCAGTCAAGGCATTTTTACCCAAAATTGAAACAGCTCCTCCATCCGGAGCTAAATAGCCACAGATGATTTTCATTGTGGTAGATTTCCCAGCCCCGTTTGGTCCCAAAAATCCCAGAATCCGCCCCGACGTAACCGAAAAAGACAGTCCATCGAGTACTTTTTGAGAATCGTAAATTTTTGTGAGCTGGCTTACTTCTAAAGACATTGGAATTTTTTAGTCAATCAAAAGTAATGAAAAATGTTTTCCTTTAGTTTAGACGCAATTGGCATCGAGCTTAGAAAAACAAATTAATCCCAGCTGAGGAGCAGTTTTTTAACCTATCCCTGAAAACTGTAAGACTTATTTTCCTTGACTCAGGTTCTTCAGCAACAGATCGATATCGGTAATCCCCACATATTCCGCTACCAGTTCCTTATCAGCATTGTAACAGTAAATGGAGGGGACACTTTTGATTTGATAGAAACTGGCAACTTTCATATCTGCATCAAGCAAAAAATGAACGTAGCCTTTATCGTCGATTCCCAAATCGCTCACAAAGCCAATCATTTCCTCTACCGGCTGCACTGTCGTGAGCATGATATTGTAGTCTTTAAATTCACTTATTCTTTTGGAAAGGGCCCCAAGTTCGTCCTGACATAAATGACAAGTTGAGCTGAAGTATACAAAGAGCGTAGGTTTGTCGCCTGCCAAAGTATGAATGGAATTAGCTTGACCTTTTATGTCATTCAAAGTAAAATCCGGAAGCGTACTTGGCGACGTAAGAACTGCCGTTTCTTCCAAAGGCTTATTCTGAGAAGAAAGGCTCACGTATGCAGTGGCGCCGAACAGTACTGAAACAAGAATAATGATATGAATTTTTTTCATTAGGCTAAATTAAGATTGACATTTAAATAAAACAATCTGTACATCTGCAATTATGACAACAGTCGTATTTTCTTCCTTTTTTTGAGCCGGGCGGGCAGGCAGAAGGTCGAAACGCCCAACTATCGATTTTGCGAAAATTATATTTTGGTTGCTTCTGACTTCTGGTGACATAGCGGATAACAAGATAAACCAATTGTCAGACCTCCGGTGAGGCATATTTCTATCTATTTTATTCACTTTGAAATTACAACTCATTTTCTTTCTGAAAGTTGTTTCTGAGAAATTTTAGCCAAAATTTCATCAGGGTAGCCCATATCCCTCAGCACCAAAGCCGCATTAGTAGTATCCAGTAATCCTGTTCTCAATTTATAATCATAACAATACCTTTCATTGATATCTTTTCCTGTAAAATAAAAAAACAAGAAGTCAGAAAGTTGATCTGCCAACTCCAAGTCATGTGTGGTTACGATTACCAAGGTTGTACCAGTGGCCAAATGATTCAAAATCACTGAGGATAAGGTCAATCGTTCCTTTGCGTTTGTTCCTTTGAAAATTTCATCTATCAAAAGCAATTCGAAACCTTGATCAGCTCTTGAATAAAGCATCGCTTTCAAAGACTCTGCTTCACTAAAAAAATAACTCTTTTCGCTCGCGAGCTCGTCAAAATTCTGAATAGAGGACAATAACTTGGTCTTGGGAAGTGTCAATTCAGACGCGTATACACAGTTGATCGTTTGTGCCAGTACACAATTCAAACCTACACATCGTAGAAAGGTACTTTTCCCTGACATATTTGCGCCAGTGATCAACACTCCATTTCTATCAATACAAAAAGTATTTGAGATGGCGGCTGAAAGTAGCGGATGGCGCAACTCCTTTGCTTCTAGAATTAGCGATTCGCTTTCCTTGGGTACAGTGATCGTTTGATCAGATCGCCTCAAGTTTAAAATAGAAAGCGCAAAATCCAGATAGGCAGTGGCCTCAAAATTTGCTTCAATACGTTTGTTTTCTTTTTCAATTTGCTTTACCAAAGAAAAGTAGAGTAGTATTTCTATCAAGAATGCAGCTTTTAACAACTCCGTGAAATATTCCAAAAACTCAGCCATCTCACCAAGCCCTCTAATTCTAGTTTTAAACAAAGATGTTTTGAAAATCAAAGAATTTATTCCGGTGACTTCTGGCGATTTAATTAAAGAAAAATTTTGCTTATTCGCCTCCCGCAAAATGGCCTTTGCAACCGATAGCATTTCTCCAAGTTGACCAAAAGAGGCCGAATCAAGCATAACATTTAACTTACCCCAATAATGGATCATGAAATTACATGTGACTATTACCATCAAGGGGATGATCAACCAACTGAAAAAAAATGCTAATGGTATGCCTACAATAGCCGCCGCAAAAAGAATGTAAAATCCAAAAACGAAAGCTGGGGGATTGGGAAAACCTTTCTGAAAAACATTACACAAAAAATACGAGTCATTCTTGGCCAGACCGAGGAGCTTTGCGGTTAGGAAGGCTTCGAAGTTGGGATTTTGTTGAATTGATTGAATGGTAGTTTCCAAATCAAGATCCAAAACTGGCCCGCCATGAACGAGTTTTAATGACTTGTATAAGAATTGCTGACCATATTTGGTCTGTGTCTTGTCTATTTTCAAGAAAACCTCATCCATATCTAAGTCATTCCAAACCTTTGCAGGGATATCCTGAAAAAAATCTTCTTTGACAGACTGCCGGTAATACTTCCCGACTCTTTCAAAATTCAACTCTAGAATACTTTTCATTTCACATCAAGTCAGTAAAAGCTAATTTTTCAACTTATTTTTACTAAGGTAAAAACTTAGTATTTAAAATTGAGGTAAAATGAAAAGCTGATCTACACTAGCTAAAAATGGTTTTGGGTGTTCTTTAATCTACTCAAACCGGGCTGAATCCTTCGATTAAATGATTGTTCAAAAGAGAAAGATTGACCTTTTCCATTCACACTGCTTTGTATCCCTTTGCAAAACCTTGGTATCCTTCACGGTTAATAAACATTCCCAAAGTTCTACTTCTTTTCCTAAAATGCATCAAGTAGCCCGGCCTTTGAAGAGCTGTAATTGTTGATTACAGATTAGAAGGGTCAAAAAAAATTTCGCTCCTTCGGTAAAGGTGCTATTTTTAAAATATTGGCGTCCTTTCCAGCTGGTTAACTTCGCGATAAATCAATAGCCCCAAGTACGAAGACTTCAACCAGATACACCAGTCCAAGTCTGAATACTTGAACCCATTTAAAACCATACCATTTCTTTGTGTCCCTTTGCAAAACCTTGGCGTCCTTCGCGGTTGATAAACAATCCCAAAGTTCTACTTCTTTCCCTAAAATTCATCGAGTAGCCCGGCCCTTCCAAAGCTGTAATTGTTAACTACAAATTAGTAGGGTCAAAAAATTTTCACTCCTACGGCAAAGGCGCTATTTTCAAAATATTGGCGTCCTTTCCAGCTGATTAACTTCCCGATAAATAAATAGGTCCAAGTCCAAAGACTTGAAGCAGACACATCAGTTCAAGTCTGAAGACTTGAACTAAATATATCTGCAAAAAAAAGGTCTAATTCTGAGACTTGAACCCATTTAAAACCATACCATTTCTTTGTGTCCCTTTGCAAAACCTTGGCGTCCTTCGCGGTTAATAAACATTTCCAAAGTTCTACTTTTTTCCCTTTGGTCTGAGTGGTCTACATTCTACGTCTGCCACAAAGTAATTGGGATGAGTCTCCAGCGTCTGAAGCATCGTCATGGCGACATCAATTGGTCGCATCATGTTTTCATTGGCATCGACTCCGGGAATATCATCGAAGAAATTGGTCTGAATCGAACCAGGGTAAATAGTCGAAACCTTGATCCCAAAATCTCTCAACTCCATATATAAAGAATGTGAAATTCCCCGCACCGCATGCTTGGTCCCAACATAGCCAGCAAATTGATTGACCCCATTTAGTCCAGCAATAGATGCTACATTCAAAATATGTCCTTCATCGGCAGCTTTCATTCCGGGAATTAATCGCTTGGTGGTGTAGAAAATCCCATGAACATTCGTGTCAAACATAGCTTTCCAATCTTCCGTAGAGAAGGTCTCTGTTGCCCCCGCTACGCCAAATCCAGCATTATTCACGAGAATCCTAATATCTGTCCCCAATTTCTTGGTGGTTTCTTGAAAGGCATCCTCTACCGATTCTTCTTTTGCTACGTCACAGGTAAAAAAGTGAAAATCATCATGTTTGAAGTCAGGAGCTGTTCTCCCCCAGCCTGCTACTATGCTTCCCTTATCGATTAAGAGTTTGACTAATTCAAGCCCGATGCCTTTGCTGACTCCTGTGACTACTGCGATTTTGTTAGTGAGTTCCATAAAATTAATTTCTAATAGTTACTCTTAGAAGAGGTTTTTAGCTTGAAATAGTTCTATTAAATTAAGTTTTTGAAGCAATTCAGGATAAATGATGCTTGATTTGATCATTTATCTAAATTTGGAATCGAACAAAGAAACCTCAACTCATGAAAAAATTTATACTCCCGCTGGTACTCATCTGCGGAACAGCCTTTGGGCAATCCACCCTCAGGCCGGCAATAGACAAACAAGCTTCTGAGATCGAATCTAAAGTAATCGACTGGCGACGTGATATTCACCAAAATCCCGAGCTGGGAAATCAGGAAACGCGAACTGCCAGAAAGGTTGCAGATCATCTCCGATCCTTGGGTATTGAAGTGACTGAAGGTGTCGCTTTGACTGGTGTAGTCGGCGTATTAAAAGGAGGAAAGCCTGGCCCCACTATTGCCTTAAGAGCAGATATGGATGCACTTCCAGTGACCGAACGAGTGGATTTGCCTTTTAAATCTACTGTAACTGCAACTTATAACGGACAAGAGACAGGTGTCATGCACGCCTGCGGACATGATACGCACGTAGCTATTTTGATGGGAGTCGCTGAACTCTTAGCTGGAATGAAAGATCAGCTTCAGGGAAATGTGAAATTCATTTTCCAACCTGCGGAGGAAGGCGTTTATGATGTGGACATGGCAGGCGCTCAGCTAATGGTCAAAGAAGGTGTAATGAAAGATGTCGACGCAATCTTTGGGCTGCACATCGGTTCGCAAATGGAAGTAGGCAAAATCGGATATCGATCCGGGCCTGCTTTGGCAGCGGTTGATAATTTGGAAATCACCTTGACAGGAACCCAGGCGCACGGAGCGTCACCTTGGTCTAGTGTGGATCCAATCGTCACCTCTTCACAAATCGTAATGGGCTTGCAAACCATTCTCTCCAGAAATGTCAATATCACCGAGAATCCATCTGTAATTACAATTGGTGCTATTCATGGTGGTATTCGTCATAATATTATTCCGGAGAAAGTGGAAATGATCGGAACTATTCGAACTTTCGGTACCGATCAACAAGATCTGGTTCATAGACGAATCCGAGAAGTGGCAGTCAATATTGCTGAAAGTGCCGGAGCTACCGCGGATGTGAGAATCAAAAAATTATATCCCTCCACAGTAAACAATCCAGCCCTTACGGCAATGATGGCCCCAACTATTTTGGCTGCTGCGGGCGAGGGTAATGTCATCGCTAACCCTCCAATCACCGGAGCAGAGGACTTCTCTTTCTACCAAATCGAAAAGCCAGGATTATTTATCTCCCTTGGGGGGATGAAAAAAGGAGGCGATCCAACCAAAACTCCTTCGCACCATACACCGGATTTCTACATTGACGAAGGTGGATTCGTATTGGGAATGCGAGTGATGAGCTACTTTGTAGTGGATTATATGGGAATGAAGTAATGTAAAATATCAGATGTGGGATGAAAAATTTACCTACAATTAGAATAACAAATGCCCTGATCTATGAGATTGGGACATTTTTTGTCTCTCAAGAAAAATAGGCCTCATCCATAAAATCACTGATAAAAGAGTCTAACGAAGAAATAAAGTGGATTTATCAGCTTAAAAATCGGGATGCTTTTTAGAATAAGTCTAGTATTACCATATTGTAAACAGAATACCCCAAACACTAAAACCATAAAATTTGAAAAAGCTCCTTATACCATTTCTCTTACTTTCGATCACGAGCTTCGGTCAAGCTAGCCTCCGCCCGAAAATTGATCAATCAGCTGATAAAATTGAATCCAAAGTCATCGATTGGCGAAGAGACTTTCATGAGCATCCGGAGCTAAGTAATCAAGAATTTCGGACAGCAAAAGTCATTGCGGATCATCTTCGTTCCCTTGGAATGGAAGTG
>Ga0105050_10007823_pt1 | contig 12577 bp, 12 predicted proteins | sample FRY01_FD_78088 | JGI IMG/M metagenome (GOLD analysis project Ga0105050, IMG submission 78088) | Freshwater microbial communities from Lake Fryxell liftoff mats and glacier meltwater in Antarctica - FRY-01 | ecosystem: Environmental > Aquatic > Freshwater > Ice > Glacier meltwater ... | reverse complement strand
CGCCGACCCCGAAGTCGCGCTGGTCGGCTGTGCCGGTTCGGTCGGCGTGCGCTCGATCGCCTGGTGGGAAGGCGCGGTCACCTGGGCCTCCTTCACTCATCACTACGAAGAACTCGGTGGCGGCGAGATCCCGGCCCTGACCTGGCTGGCGTCCGAGATCCCCTCCTACGCCCAGCTCGGCGAGGTAGACATGGTCGACGGTTTTGTACTCGCCTTTTCCCCCTGGGCGATCAGGAACCTGCGCTTCGACGAGATCACCGGTGGCGCGCTTCACGGTTATGACTTCGACATCTGCCACCAGGCCAGGGATGCCGGCAAGAAGGTCATGACCGCCGACCTCAAGGCGATCCACCACCACTCGATCGAGCTGATCAGCGACCTCGACACCTGGGTCAACGCGCACATCAAGTTCTCGAAGAAGTGGCAGCACATGCTTCCGACGCCCGAGGGGCCGGAAGACTCGCAATGGGAGGACAGGGCCCGACGCGCCGAGGCCGAGGCGTCTGCCGCGCGAACCCTTGCCGGTGTCGGTCACCTGATCAACGAGTCGATGGAGCGGGAACTCCAGGACCTGCGCTCAAGCAAGAGCTGGAAGGTGACCAAGCCGCTGCGTGACTTCAGCCGGATCTTCAAGAAGCGCAAGGCGAGGAAGATCCAGAAGTTCTCTTCCTCCGACGACTCCTGATCCACGCCCGAGGCACGAAGGACCCGACCGGGCCTTAACGCTGGTCGAGCAGGTCCTGGATCTCCGCCCGGGTGAAGATCGGGTTGCCGCGCTGCTTCGCCTTCGAAAGCCGTTCGGCCAGCCCGAGGGCGCTTGACTGGAGCATGCGGCCGAGCAGTTCGTCCCGCATTGCGAGCTGCTGCTTCAGTTCGCGGATCTCCTTCGCGTCAACGTGTCCCCGGACCAGGTGAGCGACCCTGTTGGCCTCGGCCCTCGCGAGAACCGGGTGCCGGTCGTAGGGGGAGAGGATCCGCCCGACTTGTGCTGCCCAGTCGGTCCCGGTTTCCCAGAGGACCCCGAAGCCGAAGAAGATCGGCATGACCGCCAGCCGCAGGCCGTCCCGGCCGGACATGAAGTCTTCGATCGCGGTGAGCACCCCGTTGCCGGGTCCGCCTTCCCGCGCCGCAGCCCATTCGTAGGGCAAGCCTCCGTCGCTGATTCCGGGGTTTCCGGGTTCGAGGGTGCAGTTGTGGGCCAGCGGCTGGCGCTGATCCTCGGGCACCCGGTCAGGTTCGTAGTAGGTATCCCGCCTCTCGTGCGGCCAGCCCACGTCGTGGAAGATCAGCAGCGGCAGAGGATCCTCACCGGCCTTCGAGGCGATCATCTTGAGTTCGCCTGAAAGCGTGTAGTAGTTGTGGTCGCCGTCGATGACGATCGCGTCCGGCAGCGACTCGAGCGACTCGAGGGCGCCGGCACCAGTGTCTTCGATCAGCGACAGCTCGGGCCTGCGGCGCGCCAGGTCCCTCAGGTCGTCGGGCGGCAGGGGCTCGACGGTGGTGACGCTGGAGCCGCTCTCTTCGGCCCAGATCAGAAGCTCTTCGGTCAGCTCGCCACGGAAGGAGCCGATCTCGAGCAGCGAGCGGGTCCCGGCCGCATCCAGACAGGGCCGGATGATCTCGGTGACATTCGCGAGCGAGTAGCCCCACTGGAGGGCCTCGGACTGATTCTGGCTGGGAGTCATCGGATTGCGGGGCAGGCTATACGCTTCCGCGAATCCGATGAGCGAGATCTCAGACAAGCAGATGCGGCGGGCCCTGATCCGGGACCTGGACCTCCGCCGACCCGCTTTCGCGGCCGCAGTCAAGCTGGACGCGCAGTTCACGGCGTCCCAGCGCGGAGAGCGTGCGGAGTTCCGCTCGGCGCGCGACACCGTCTTCCAGATCATTCGCCTGATGTGGGTGAGCGACGCGTTCGCCGCGCATGTCGCCTATCGCATGCGCACAGAACTTTCCCGGCGTGGAATTCCGATCCTTCCCCGTCTGCTTCATCGCTTCTGCATGCGCTCGGCTCAGGTCTCGATCGGCGAAGGAGTGGTCATGCAGCCGGGTATATACATAGTCCACGGTCAGATAGTGCTCGACGGCCTGGTCGAGATCGGGACGGGAACCGTCATCTCGCCCTGGGTGACGATCGGGTTGCGAGGGGGAAGCATCCAGGGACCGGTGGTGGGCAACGACGTCCACATCGGCACCGGAGCCAAGATCATCGGTCCGGTCACGATCGGGCGCGAGGCGCTGATCGGGGCCAACGCCGTGGTCACCCGTGACATCCCCGAACGGGTTACCGCGGTCGGCATGCCTGCAAGGGCGCTTGAGTAGGTTGACCGGTCAATGAGGGATCCGCGATTCCGGGCCATACTCGAGGAGCGGAAAAGGCTGCTCCGGGAGACCTACGCCCGCCAGCCGGGCTTTACCCGGGCGGTGGTCGAGGATCTGCATGTCGCCTCGTTTCACCGGGGTGAGTTCTTCGAGTCGGAAAAGGCGTCGGCCCCGTACCTGCTCTTCCGGGCCCTGCGACTGATGTGGGTAGGCGACGCCTTCTTCGCGCAGGTCTGTTACCGGGCGCGGATGAGCATGAAAGCAAAAGGCATCCCGATTCTGCCGCGCATTCTCCACAAGGTCTCGATGATCACCGCCCAGATGTCGATCGACGAGCTCGTCTACATGCACCCCGGGGTCTTTATCGCCCACGGCCAGGTGGTTATCGGAGGGGCCACCGAGATCATGTCCGGCTGCTTCATCGCTCCCTGGGTGTCGATCGGCCTCCAGTCCGGCAGCGTCTACGGGCCGCCGATCGGCCATCGGGTCTTCGTCGGTTCGGGCGCCAAGCTGCTCGGCCAGTTAACGGTCGGTGACGAGGCCGTGATCGCCGCCCAGGCCATGGTCAGCGAAGATGTGCCTGCCGGAGTGACCGTCGCCGGCGTTCCCGCCAGGCCGGTCAGAAGCAAATGAGGGTGGTAGCTTTACGCCAGGTTGTCGGGTCTGGAAGCCCCTGAACTCGAAGGTAGGTGCCGAATGTTTTTTCGTTCACGAAAGAATCACCAGGCGGGGCCCTTGGTTGTCGAGCGCCGACCCGAGCTGTCGGTGGCCGACCGGCTGGCGTCTGACGGCAGGTTCCCGGAAGCGACCGACCTGCTGACCGAGGCGAACCGCGAGGGACGCGATCGACAGCTCGAGAGTCGCATCCGCGACATCCGCCACCTTGCCGGCGTCGAACTCCTGGACAGTCCGCCTTCCAGCCCCAGCTTCCCCGAGCCGGCCGGCGATGCCGGCATCGTCCGTCCGATCTTCAACCCCGGTGATGCCCTGCTTTTCGACGAGCTGTTCATGCACGAGACCGGGTCCGACCCGAGCATGCCGAATCCGAGGTATGCGATCGAGAGCTGGTTCTTCGGCGCCTCGGTCTTCCCCGATATCTACGTTCCCCTCACGCCATAGGCCCGGTTTGAGGGCAAGAACGGCGTGGATAATGGTCGGTGCACTCACCTTGATCGGGCTGGCTCTGCGCTGGCATGACTTCACCCAGTCCCTGATCGGTGACGAGCTTTCGACGCTGTGGATCGTCCTCAACAATGATCTGATCGACACGGTCAGGCTTGTAAAAACGGACGCCGAAATCACACCGCCCCTTTACTTCGTCCTTGCCTGGTTTGCGACCCGACTCGGGGACTCACCGGAACTGGTCCGGTTGCCGGCGCTTCTGGCGGGGGTCGCTTCGATTCCGCTGATGTACGAACTCGGCAAGCGGACGGCCGGCCAGGGAGCCGGGCTGGTCGCTGCGGCGATCTTCGCGCTGAGCCCTGCGATGGTGTATTTCTCGGCCAATGGCCGGTCTTATTCGCTGCTGACCTTCCTGCTGATCTGTTCCACCCTGACCATGCTGCTCGCCTTGAAAACCGGCCGGATCGCGTGGTGGCTCGGTTTTGCCGCTGCCACCTGCCTCGCGATGTACTCGCACTATACGGCGGCATTCGTTCTGGCCGGCCAGCTTGGCTGGTTGCTCTGGGCTCACCCGGAAGCCCGCCGCGCGGCCTTGCTCGCGACCGCCGCCGCTGCCGCGGCTTTCCTGCCGTGGATCGCGGGGCTTCTAGCCGATCTCGGTTCGCCGACCACGGAGATACTCGCGATTCTTCAGGGTTCGGGTTTCCATACGAAGCTAATCGCGTTCGAGACCTGGGCCTTTGGCCGCCCGCTGATCGATACTTCGAAAGTGCCGGGTCACGCCTGGGTACTCGTGATTTGTTCAGGGTTGGCGATCGCCCTGATCGCGACCCTGGTAACTCGACTTACGCGGGCCGGTGGCTTTCGGGCGGCGCTACGAGGGCTGCCGAAGGAGTACGTCCTGATCGCGGTGATCGCCCTGGCTACCCCTGTATGCGAGCTGATCCTGATTCCGCTAGGCACCGACCTGCTGGGTGCGCGCAACCTCACCGCGTCGAGCTACGGCCTTTACCTGGCCTTCGGTGCGATTGTGGCCTCCGCAGGAGTCCTCTGGGGGGTGGTCTCGGCGATTCTGGTGATCGGCGGCTTTGCGGTCGGAGCAGGCAAGGTAACGCAGGCAGGAGCCGGCACCCCCGACTTCAAGGCAGCGGCCGATTTCATCGAGCGGCAGTCGTCACCCGACGATGTGGTGATTGACGGTTTCGGGGCGGGGCTCTCACCGGTTCCCCTGGCGCCGATGGACTTCTACCTTCGCGACGGCCAGCCGCTCTACCACCTCAACCGGCCCAGCAGCCCACCCCCCTACTTGCCCTTTGCCACCGTGTTGCCGTCGCAGGACAAGCTGCTCAGGCGGGCCTTTCGGCAGGCCGGTAGCCGTCCGCTTTTCCTGGTCAAGCCTGATGTTCTGGCGATCGGTTCAGTCGACGATCCCGGCAACGAAGGACTGAATCCGAGCCAGCCCGCCTACGGCGACCGGGAAATCATCCTTCCCCGTGGTGCAAGGATCACGGAAACGAAGCGTTTCCCGAGCGATAATCCTCCATCCGTTTTGGTGATCAGGAATTCAGGGCCTGCGCCCTGACCTGAGGCGTGCCCTCAGGATGAAGGCGATCATCCTCAGCCCGAGCCGAATGGCGACCACCGGTTCGCCGGTCACCGATGAGGTCCCAACCCGTGGCAGGTAGTTCACGGGGATCTCGACAAAACGCCTGCCTGACGTGATCGTGAGCATCAGCATCTCGGGTCCGGCGTGGCTGCCGCCCACGGTCATGTTCCTGGCAAGGAACTCGGCTGTGTCACGGTTCATCAGGCGGTAGGTGCAGCCGATGTCGCTCAGGTGGCTGGTATTGAAGATCGCCTCGACCATTTTCGCAACCGCCCAGTTGCCCCACTTGAGGAAGGCGCCCATGTTGGCTCCTTCCCAGATCAGCTCATTGGTGGTGCGGGTCCCGAGGACCACGTCACATTCCTCGCTGTAGGCGAGCAGCTTGACGATGTCGCTCCCGAGGAAGGTTCCGTCGGGCTCGGCCAGGACGATCAGGTCACCGGTCGCTTCGGAAAGTCCCCTTCGGATCGCATGGCCGTAGCCCTGGCTTGTCTCGGTCACTTCGCGGGCGCTGGTCTTCGCTACCTCGGCCGAAGTGCCGTGCTCGGCGTTGTTGTTCACGACCAGGACTTCGTCGACGACTCCGGTCGCGAGAAAATCATCGATCACATTGCGGATCGAGTCGCGTTCGGCGTAGGTCATCAGAATGACCGAGACTGTCTTTTCGTTCCACATGCGGATCCTCTCCGGCCAGAATAGTGTCCACGCAGTGATCGCCGTCTGCATGGCCACCTACAACCCGGATCGGGACCTCTTCCAGATCCAGGTCGATTCGATCCGCGGTCAGGCCGGAGTGGACTGGCACTGCTTCATCAGCGACGATTGCTCCGACCCCGAAGGGCTGACCGATATCGAAGCGGTGCTGGACGGCGACGAGCGGTTCACGCTCTCCGTTTCCCCCTCAAACCTGGGCTTCTACCGGAACTTCGAGAGGGCGATCGCGATGGCACCGCCCGAGTTTGACCTGATTGCCCTGAGCGATCAGGATGACCGCTGGTACGAGGACAAACTGGCTTCGCTCTCGGCGGCGATCGGCGACGCCCAACTGGTCTACAGCGACCAGCGACTGGTTGATGCGTCGGGGCAGCTGATCAGCGATACCTACTGGACCGACCGTGAGAACAACTACACGAACCTCACCTCGCTACTGGTTGCCAACACGGTCACAGGCGCTGCATCGATGTTCACCCGTGGTGTCGCCGAGAGAGCGCTGCCGTTCCCCGATCTGCCAGGCGAGCAGTACCACGACCACTGGCTCGCGCTGGTCGCGATCTCGACCGGGAAGCTGGCCTATGTGGACCGGCCGCTTTACGACTACGTCCAGCACGGGGGTGCCGTACTTGGCCACGAGGCCGCCAATCAGGGGCTGATGAGCGCCGGCTGGCGACGCATGGACCCTCGCCGCTGGCGCGAGATCCTCGGAGGCTGGGCCTCGGCCTACTTTGATGTCTACCTCAGACTCAAAGGCCTGGCTCAGGTCGTGCTCGAACGCTGTGGGGCCGAGGTGCCTGCCGGCAAGCGCCGTGCGCTTACCCGCTTCGCTTCGGCAGACCGCAAGATCGGCGGGCTGGTCTGGCTTGGACTTCGTCCTCTTCGTCGGTTCTCCGGACGCAACGAGACCCTCGGCATGGAGCGGGTCCTCGTCCGCGGCATCCTCTACCGACATCTGGCAGCGCTCAAGCGGAGGCTGCCCCGCCGGCTGAAGGGGATCGCCGGATCCGGTGAACTGACGGAGGAAGCAGAGGTCACCGCGCAGATGCGCCAGAAGGTCGCGCCGCTGTTCCCGGTCGTCTCGGCCACCGAGCTTTCGCGGGTGAACCTGCTGATCCCCGCAATCGACCTCGAGCACCTGTTCGGCGGATACATCGCGAAGTTCTCCCTGGCCAGGCGACTGGCCGAGATGGGAATCCGCACCCGGATCGTCACTGTCGATCCGAACCCACCCCTGGCTCGCGACTGGCGCAACCAGGTCGAGTCCTATCGCCAGCTCGACGGTCTCTTCGACAGCGTCGAGATTGAGTTCGGCCGCGACGGGCGGCAGCCGCTGCGGCTAAGCCCTGACGACCGCTTCATCGCGACCACCTGGTGGACAGCCCACATCGCGTCCCGGCTCGCCAAGGGCAGCGGTAGCGGTCGTTTCCTCTACATGATCCAGGAGTACGAGCCGTTGACAGTGCCGCCGGGCGCCTGGGCCGACCTGGCAACGGAGTCCTACGACTTCGAGCATGTCGCGCTTTTCTCAACCTCGATTCTGCGTAGCTACTTCGCCGAAGGCCGAATCGGGGTCTACCGCGCCGGGGTCGACGAGGGCGATGCCCGATCGCTCGTTTTCGACAACGCGATCACTCCGGTGGCCGCACCGGCCCCGGAAGCACTTGCGAAGAGGAACAACCCCAGCCTGCTCTTTTACGGCCGCCCGGAGTCCCACGCGGCTCGTAACCTCTACGAGATCGGAATCGAGGCTCTTCGTGCGGCAATCGATGACGGGGTGTTCAGTGATCAGTGGAGCTTTCACGGTGTCGGTTCGACCGGTGGCGCCGAGCAGATCGACCTCGGCAACGGACGCGTCCTGGAACTGGCTGCGCGTACCGATCAGGATTCCTATGCCCGATTGCTCGCCGAGCATGATCTCGGCCTCGCCCTGATGGACGCGCCGCATCCGAGCCTGGTGCCGATCGAGATGGCTTCGGCGGGAATGATCGCGCTGACCACCACCTACGGAACATCGAAGACCGCTGAGAAACTGGCGGCGATCTCCGACAACCTGATCGCCGTCTCCCCGGACGTCGCGAGCGTTGCGGCCGGCCTGAGCGAAGCCGTCGGCCGGATCGGAGAATTCGAAAGTCGCAGTGCGGCAGCCGAGGTTGCCTGGAGCGATGACTGGAACCAGGCGCTCGATGATGCCTTGATCGAGCAGATCACCGGGCTGCTTGAGGTGGCGTGACCCGGGCAGAGGCCGGTCGGGAACGGGTCTTCGTCAAGTAGCCTCCCAGGTGTAATTCCCAACCACGTTGTTCCCGGGAACCGGGTTGACCACCGACGCGCTCTCGCCCGCCATTCCCGTCGCGATCCTGGCCAGCGACAGGAGGCATTCTCTTCTGGACTATAGAATCAGCCCTCGATGGCCTTGCTCAGAAACTCCGGATCCGCGCAGATGCCCGAGATCCTCGAGAACGTGGAACACCCGCTTGCCGACTGGTTCGAGGACCACCGCCGTGAGCGACGGCACCATCGCGACCGGACGGATCGCGATGCCGGGCGTCGGCGCTCGCGGGCGATCATCACCATGGTTCACAACGAGAGCTACTTCCTGCCGGTCTGGCTGCGCTACTACTCGCGCTTCTTCTCGCCAGAGGACATTTATGTGCTTGATAACGAGACGACCGACGGCTCGACCGACGGCGACGGGTTTCGTCGCGAGACCGTGCGGATGGACCGGGTCGACCACACCTGGATGGTCCGCACAATCGAGGCCAAGCAACACGAGCTCTTCGAACGGGGCTACGACCTGGTTCTGGTGACCGATGTCGACGAGATCGTCGTCCCGGACCCGGCTCTGGGCGACCTGGGCTCGTATATGGACACAATGACCGAGGACTTCGTGAGCTGCCTCGGCTACGAGCTCGTTCATCTGCCGGACCGCGAAGGGCACCTCGATCCCGAGCAGCCGATACTCGAGCAGCGCGGCTATTGGAGCGAAAATGGCGGCTACAACAAATCGGCGTTGGCCACCGAGCCCTCGACTTGGGGGCCGGGCTTCCACCGCCGGGTTGACGGCCACTTCCATTGCGACCCCGACCTGTTCATGGTTCACCTTCACCGGGTCGACTACGAGGTGTGCCTCGCCCGCCACGAGTTGCGCAAGGAGCGTCGCTGGGCCCGCGAGGATGCCGAATCGGGCTGGGCCGCGCACAACCGGATCACCGAGAAGGCGGAGTTTGACCGCTGGTTCTTCGCGGAGAGCGGTTTCCAGGGCATTTCGCTCAGGGTGCATCGTGTGCCGGATCGGTGGAGGGGGGCCTTCTGATGCGGGGCGCCCTCAGCAGGATCCGGACCCTGCTGTGGGGTCTGCTCGCCGCTTTCGGCCGACGGATGTTCCCGGAGGCATCGGGACCAGACCAGATGTGGCAGCGAGAGATGATGAATCGCGCCATCGAACAGCACCTTACGGGCCTCGGGCCGGCGGACCTCAAGGCCGCCGAGATCAGCGGGGACGGCCGCGCCGGTGTCGGCTGGAAGGAATTCACGTCGCTGAACTACCCCGAATTCGATCTCTGCGCCCCGCTCGAAGTCGAGGAGCGGTTCGACGTGGTGATCTGCGAGCAGGTGCTCGAGCATGTGACCGATCCGAACGCCGCCGCCGTCAACCTGCGCGGACTCTGTCGCCCCGGAGGCTCGGTGATTGTCTCGACGCCTTTTCTCATCAAGGTTCACGAGCTGCCGATGTACGGCATGTGCGACTACTGGCGTTTCACGCCGCGCGGCCTGCGCCTGTTACTCGAGAACGCCGGCCTCGAGGTCGATTCGGTCGGTGCCTGGGGCAACCGCGAGGCCGTGCTCGGCAACCTCGATCGCTGGGCGGCCCTTCGTTGGTGGCACCCGCTGCACAACCAGCCGGATATCCCGGTCCAGGTCTGGGCCTTCGCCAGGAATCCCGCGTGAGCACCGCGGGGCCAATTGGTGAACGACCGGACCTCAAGGAGATACTGAGACACCGCGACCCCTCGCAACTGTGGTTTCAGCTGGCCGAGATCATCGGTGACCGCACCTACCTGAGACATGACATCGAGGTTCACCCGGGCGATGTCGTAATCGACGCAGGCGCCAACGTCGGCGTCGCCGCCGCCTTCTTCCTCTCGGAGTGCGGCGCCGCCGAGGTTCACAGCTTCGAGCCGGTCCCTGCGATCTTCGAGATGCTGGCCGAGAACATGGCCCGCTTCCCCGGTTCGCATATCTACCTCGCGGGTCTCTCGGATCGTGAGGAGTCGGTTGAGTTCACTTACTACGAGGGGGCGGCGGCGATGTCGAGCCGCTACGCGATCCCGGAGCGCGACCACGAGCTCGTCAAGACCGTGCTGATCGGCACCGGCCTGAGTGAGATCGAGGCGGAGGCCCGGATCGTGGGGGACTTCCGGCCGGACACCGTCAGCTGCAATCTGCGCCCGCTCTCCGCAATGATCGAAGAAGAGGGTATCGGTCGGGTCGATTTGCTGAAGATCGACGTCGAGCGGGCCGAGCTCGATGTGCTGCGAGGGATTCGCGGCGAGCACTGGCCAATGGTCCGGCAGGTCGTCGTCGAGGCTCACGACGAGGGTGCGCGTCTCATCGAAGTGCGCGGCCTGCTCGAATCGCACGGCTTCACAGTGGTGCTCGACCAGGAGGCGAATATGAAGGGCACGGGGGTCTTCGTCGTCTACGCGAAGCGGGACTGACTCGGTCCCGCAGAAGTCTTCGATCACGAAGCGGTTCGAATCCCGCTCCACCGAGATCGTCAGGACCATGTGACTGCCCTGTCTGCCCGCACGAGAGTTCTACTGCGGCCGGTCTGGAAAAGGGGCTTGCCGCGCTGCCTGTGCCCCGAGAGCTTCTCGACGTCGGCGGCCTCAAGGCATCTGGCAATCAGCTCGAAGAGGCTGCTGGGCGAATATCCCCTGGAGTGGGTCGCTGACCTGATCGCTCGGACTCATTCGCGGCAGGTGTATAGGGTCTCACACCAGCCTATGGACCACCCGACCGACCCCGGTGACGCGCGGGCTCTGATGCGCGATATCCGCTCTCGCCACCCCGGGTTTTTCGAGGCCGTGCTCGCCGACTGCGAGGTCACCTGCCAGCATCGCGGTGAGCGGTTCCGGTTCCGCACCAGGCCCGATGCCGTCGCCCAGGCCCTGCGCCTCGCCTGGGTGAGCGACGCATTCCTGGCCCAGGTCTTCTACCGGGCCAAGGCGGCGATGCAGCGGTGCCGGATCCCGCTGTTGCCACGTCTCGCCCACCGGCTGGCGATGGCTCTTTCCCAGGTCGCGATCGGAGATCCGGTGGTCATGCACCCGGGCATTTACATCGTTTACGGTCAGGTTGTGCTGGACGGCATCGTCGAGGTACATGGCGGCGCGGTCATCTCTCCGTGGGTCACGATCGGTCTGCGCGCCGGCAATGTGGTTGGGCCCAAAGTGCTGGCCGGCGTGAGCGTCGGCACCGGTGCCAAGCTGATCGGCGACATCGAAGTGGGCGCCGGCGCCGTCGTCGGCGCAAATTCGGTGGTGATCGATGACGTGGCGCCGGGTACCACCGTCGTGGGCGCTCCCGCCCGACCGGTCTGATGGCGTCTGGAATGTGGGATACTGACGGCCATGATCTTCAGGAGAAAGACCCGGGAGGGTCACACCGCAGCAGCCGAGCCGCCGGTGAGCGGGCGGTCGGAAATTGCCGAGGCCGACCGGCTTGAGGCCGATGGTCAGGTCTTCGAGGCCATCGATCTGCTCAGGGCCGCCAACCGGAACGAGCGTGATGTGGCGATCGAACGCCGCATTCTTCAGCTGCGCCACGCCGCCGGCACGCAGCTGAAGGGCCAGGCGGTTCCGCCCTCGGACGTTTCCCCGGACTTCAGCCAACTGCCCGAGGGCGTGCTGCCGGAAGTGCCAGCGGACCGGCTCTCACCGGAGCTGCTCAGGGCCGCCATCGAGAGCAGCGGCTGCCTGCTGGTCCGCGGGGTCGTCCCCGCCGATGAAGCAGTCGGCCTCGTCGCCGAGATCGAACGTGCCTTCGAGGTCCGCGATCAGGCCGAAGGCGACCCGGTTGCCGCCGCCGGTTACTTCGAACCGCTGCGGCCCGAGGCCGAGAGGGCCGATATCGAGCGCCTCGACGCCGAACGCGTCTGGGTGACCGATGCCGGCGGCGTGTGGGCCGCCGACTCGCCCCGCGTCATGTTCGACGTGCTCGAATCCTTCGAGCGTGCCGGGCTGCGCGAGCTGATCACCGCTTACCTGGGTGAGAGGCCGGCCATTTCGGTCAACAAGTGCACCTTCCGCAAGGTTTCGCCCGAGGCCGGTACCGCCTGGCACCAGGACGGAGCCTTCCTCGGTGACGTCAAGTCGATGAACGTCTGGCTGTCGCTCTCGCATTGCGGGGATACGGCTCCGGGCATGGACATCATTCCGAAGCGTTTCACCGAGATCGTGCCGACCGGAACCGATGACGCGATCTTCGACTGGTCGGTCTCGGACGCGCAGACCGACCGCTCGCGGGGCGAGGTGCCGATCCTGCGCCCGATTTTCGAGCCCGGTGACGTTCTGCTCTTCGATGACCTCTTCCTGCACCGCACTGCCGCCGAGAAGACGATGCCGAACGACCGTTACGCGGTTGAAAGCTGGTTCTTCGGTCCCTCGGCGTTCCCCGAGGGCTACGTACCGCTCGTCTTCTAGGGTCTGGGCCCGGTGCCTTCACCAATCGAGACTCCGCTGGCTGGAGAGCAGGCAGCGACCGATACCTCGATGCCAAACCCGCGCCACGCGGTTGAAAGCTGGTTCTTCG
>Ga0105050_10007816_pt1 | contig 12589 bp, 14 predicted proteins | sample FRY01_FD_78088 | JGI IMG/M metagenome (GOLD analysis project Ga0105050, IMG submission 78088) | Freshwater microbial communities from Lake Fryxell liftoff mats and glacier meltwater in Antarctica - FRY-01 | ecosystem: Environmental > Aquatic > Freshwater > Ice > Glacier meltwater ... | reverse complement strand
TTTTAAATCTCCAGCACTAAGAGCTTGATCTCCCGTCCATTTTTTTGTTTTTGGATCAAACCCATACCAATCTGCATCAGAGGATCTTCCCCATTTATCTTTTTTACTACCGCCATTTTGCATTTTAGGAATAGTCCTTTTTACAGTTTTTACAGTTTTCATGATTTTAATTTTTAAATATTTAACAATTCCATTTTTTTAAAGCCAATGCTTTTCTTGTTGGCTTTCCTTTTTCATCTTTCATAGGACCAGATACTCCGGACATCCTAGCACAAAAAGATTTTCTTCTTTTAGCATCTTTACTCCCAGCTTTTAATTGAGAAGGTTTTGTTGTAACAGCCATCTTTAATTTACTCCCAGGATTAGCAGTTCTATATGAAGCTACTCCTTTTGCGTTTAAACCTCCTGTTTTATTTTTACCTTCGGATCTTGTCCAAGCTGGTGTTTTTGCCATTAGTATTTTTTTTTCTTTGCTTTTACTGAACCTCCTGATTTCATTTTTTCAGATATTTTAATTACACGGTTTTCAACTTTAGCCGCTCTTCCTAAAAGTCTATCTGCTTTTTTTTCTCTGCCTTCATCAACAGCTTTTTTTCCTTTATATACAAGGTTGCTTTCTTTTTTTTGTAATCTTGCTAGTTTCTTTTTTTTGTCTGTTATATTTGTCATAACTATACTTTTTTAAGTTTATTACTGATTTACATTCTTGACTTCTTAGTTTTTTTAGCAATTTTTTTAGGTTGTTTAACAAATTGTTTTCCTTTACTATTACCTTTAGCTTTTGCTTTATTGGTAGCAGCTTTTTCCCCTTTTGATAAAGAACTCCAAGCCTCTTCAGGTAAATACCTATTTACCTTGCCCTTTATATTTCTTTTTATACAGTTTTGATGTTTTAATCTTAGACGTTTTTGTCTTAGCATGTACACCGGGTCTACTAACTTTTGTATTAGCCTTGAATGTTGTTATTTGTGTTTTTGATGCCATTAGTTTAAAATAATTTATATTCTACAAGTAATCCGTATTGATTATCAACAGTTGGTATTCCTATATATTGAATGCCAAAATTTACCTTTCTATATTCTAAAAGCACTCTTCCAGAAATTGAAGGTGTATTAATTGTAAATCCTGAACTTTGAACCCCAAAATAACCATGGAGTTGTGGTTTAGGTTTTATATTTAAAATATTATTTTGTTCACTAACATAATCTTTTTGATAAAATATAATGCTATCTTTTATACCTATTGTATTTTCTAATTTTATAATAGTTTTTTCAAAGTTAGCAATTCTTTTTTCTTGTTCTTTTGAAATATTTTTTAAATGATCATATCTAACTAAATCAGCTGCTGCTGCTCTAGCTTGTTTTTCAGAAAGAATAACAACAGAATCTTTACTTTGGGTAACGTTCTGTGAAATAGCTTTGAAGCCCACTAACAGGAAGGGAATCAATAATGCGTATTTTTTCATATTCTTTTTGTTTGATTATTTTAATTCTTGTTACTATAAGTGTGTCAATGGTTTTTAAACTATCCACGCTTTTTAATTCTATTTTAGCTTTTTGCTCTAACTCTTTAACTTTAGCTTCCAAAATATATGCTTTATTAAGAAGCTCAGTTTTTTTATGCTGGTATATAAGTGTAGATATTAACCAAATTATAATTAATATAGCACCCAACCATTGCTCTTTAAAAAACTTATATAGTTTATATAGTTTATATAAATTCACCATGGTTATTTTTTGATATCTGTTTTAGCTTTTGGCTTGTAATATTTTTTCTTTGATTTAACAGGAACACCCTTAATTGCATCCACAACATCTTTAAGTTCTTTTTTAACTAGTATGCTTCTTACATAAATTTCATCAATTACTTCAATTGTTTTTTCATCAATTTCAGTATTTGACCAGATCCAATTCCAAGCTTTTTCTAATGAAAAAGACCACACAGCGTATAATATTTTTTTTAACATGTTTTTAATTTTAGTTATTGCTACTTACATACAATATACAACTTCTCTTGTATATAAACAAATTATAATAATGGACTAAATATTTTTAAGCCTCTGATTTTCTTTTTCTAAGTATTCCACCTTAACGTGTAATGTACTTACTTCTTTAGTAAGTGACAGAATTTGATCACGCATTACATCTTTTTCAAGAGCACTATCGGTTAATAATTGCTCAAGTCTTTTAACTCTACCCCTTAAGTCATCTCTATACATATTCTGATCAGTTCTATCTTCCCTTTCCAGGTCAGTTTTTAGCTTTATTCTTTTTTCATAAAATTTCCATGCCCCTGCAGAGAAAAGAACAGTCATTATTGTTACTAGTACTGTTGTTAAATTATCATATGATGTCATTGCTACTTTGTTTTTGTTTTCTATAATATTTTGATGTCATTGCTGTTAAGTTTAAAAAAGATATAAATGATGGTAAAAACCACAACCAATGACTGGGATTTTCCATTGAGCCTTTAAATACAAACCCTAAAATTACAAAAATGGAAAAGATAAAAGATCCGTAAGTTAAAGTTTTTCTTACTTTAATTGTATGAGAACAAGCTGCTTTAATCATAGCTAAACCCAATAAAAAACTTGGAATTATGACAAATAAGTTACAAGAAAATTCAAAACACCATATGATTGGGAACATAATAAACCATATTAAACCAATAAGAATTTCCATTGGTTCAGTATCATAATAACTGAAAATATTAAGTATTCTACTCTTCATTATTTATATATATATCTTATATTTGCAAAGTCAATCTCCTACCCATACACTTATAATATACAAAAATAATTTTATAAATTAACTTTTTTAAACCAATAATTCATTATGAATAAAATAACTCCTCTAATCTTTAGAAATAGAGTAAATGTAGAATTTCTACCAACAGAACCTATACTAGGTTTTAAGCTTATAAATTGCAAAGTATTATGTGAAGATGATGTTTACCGTCTTGTTACAGGTTTAGAGATTGGATTTATCTTTTTTACAATAAGTTATGCAAATATGCATAATGACAACTAAAAATTGCTTTATTTTTAGTAAATTATATATACAATTAAGTTCTTTTATAGAACTTTTAAATTTAAAAAAACAATTATATGAACAAAAACATTTTTTTACCAAGAGTAAATATTCTCCCTTATGAATATCCTCAACTTTTAGCATACAAAGATGCCATCAGACACTCATATTGGATACATACAGAGTTTAATTTTACTGAAGACATTCAAGATTTTAAAATTACAATTGATTCTAAAGAAAAAGAAGTAATTAAAAGATCAATGCTTGCAATTGCTCAGATAGAAGTTAACGTTAAAACATTTTGGGCTGATTTATATAAAAGAATGCCAATCACTGAAGTTGGTGATGTAGGAATGACCTTTGCTGAATCTGAAGTAAGACATAAAGATGCTTATGCTCAATTACTTAGAATCTTAGGTCTTGAAAAAGAATTTCAACATGTTGTTGAGATCCCTGCCATTAAAGATAGAATAGCATATCTTAGTAAATATTTAGATGGCACCAGAAGTAAAGACAATAAAATGTATACAAAATCTGTATTGCTATTTTCATTGTTCATTGAGCATGTTAGTTTATTTAGTCAATTTTTAATTATGATGAGCTTCAACAAAGAGAAAAACTTATTTAAAGGTATTTCAAATGTAGTTGAGGCAACAAGTAAAGAAGAAGAGATTCACGGTAATTTTGGAGCTGAACTGATTAATATTATTAAAGCTGAAAACCCTGAATGGTTTGATCAAGAATTTGAAAATCTTATAGATTCTGCTTGCCAGAAAGCATATGAAGCTGAATGCAAAATACTAGACTGGATATTTGAAAAAGGAGAGTTATCTTTTCTTTCCAAAGAAACAATTCAACATTTTATTAAAGACAGGTTTAATAACTCACTACAAAACATTGGTATGAAACCTTTGTTTACTGTTGATAATGAACTACTTGAAAAAACTCAATGGTTTAATATTGAAATTCTCTCAACTAAAGAAGGTGATTTCTTCTATAAAAAATCAATTGATTACAACAAAAAAAGTAAAAGTATAACAGAAGATGATTTATTTTAATTATGATAGAAAAAATGTATAAAAGACAAAACTTTTTATCTGTGGATAAAAAAACAGCAAGAAGTTCATTAGGTGATTATTTTCAAATTGGAGAAAAATGTGGTTATCAAGGAGCTGCAGATTATGCAATAATTTATGGTTTTGTAGAAGAAATAGACGGTAATGAAATTAAAGTTTTTACAAGTAAAGGTCATTGTCATTTAGATTTTTGCGTAAAATATGAAGAAAATGGAATATAAAAAATACTATTGGCTAAATGAAGATAGCCGCACCTTTTTATCAAGAGGTTATATAACAGAGTCCCCTGAACAAAGGGTTAAAGACATTGCAACAATTGCTGAGAAGTATTTAAAGATTGAGGATTTTGCTCAAAAGTTTGAGGATTATATGGCTAAGGGTTTTTATAGTTTATCTACCCCAGTCTGGATTAACTTTGGTAAACAAAAAGGTTTACCTATTAGTTGTTATGGATCTAATGTAGATGATTCATTAGATAGCATCCTGAATGGTGGACGTGAAGTAGGTTTAATGTCAAAGTATGGCGGAGGCACGAGTGTTTACTTGGGTAATATTAGACCAAGAGGTGCTGTCATATCAACCGGTGGGCATGCGGATGGACCAATTCATTATGCTAAACTTTATGATACAACGGTTGATGTATGCAAACAGTCTGAAGCAAGAAGAGGAGCATGTGCAGTTTGGTTACCATTAGAACATGCTGATGCTTTAGAGTTCCTAGATATTGGTACTGAGGGAAACCCAATACAAAATCTACAATATGGTGTTACAGTAACTGACAAATGGCTTGAAGAAATGAAAGCTGGTGATGGGGACAAACGTAAGATATGGGCAAAGGTTATTCAAAGACGTAATGAGTTTGGATTTCCTTACATTATGTTTAAGGACAATTCAAATAACAATAGTCCCTATAAAGAATTAGGTCTTGAAATTACAGCATCTAATTTATGTAGTGAAATACAATTACCAACAGATTCTTTTAACTCATTCGTATGTTGTTTAGGATCTATCAACCTGTTACACTGGGAAGAGATAAAAAATACAGATGCTATTGAAACTTATACATTATTTCTTAATGCTGTAATGGATGAGTTTATCAAAAAAGCTGCTGTAATGCCTGGTATGAAAAGAGCATATAGATTTGCAAATCAACACAGAGCAATTGGCTTAGGTGTTTTAGGATACCATTCATTATTTCAATCTAAATTGATTGAGTTTGATTCCTTAGAAGCAAAGATGTTAAACTCTCAGATCTTTAAAATGCTTAAGGATAAAAGTGAGGCTGCCTCTAAATGGCTTCATGATTCTAAAGGTGTTGAATCAATTAGAAAAGGTTATGCCAATTCAACATTGATTGCAATTGCACCTACTAAATCAAGTTCATTTATTTTGGGACAAGTAAGTATGGGCATTGAACCAATCAAATCTAATTACTTTATAAAAGATCTAGCCAAATCAAAAACAATCTATAAGAATCCTTTCCTAGAGTGTGAGTTAGATAAGTATGGTATGAATACCCCGGAAGTTTGGAAAAGTATCTTGAAAAAAGACGGCAGTGTTCAACACTTAGATTTTCCTACAAAAGCAGTATTCAAGTCATTCATTGAGATCACTCCTAAAGAGTTAATCTTGCAGGCAGCTCAAAGACAAAAGTTTATTGATCAGTCTCAGTCACTTAATTTAATGATACATCCCTCAGTTCCAGCAAAAGACATTAATCAATTGTATCTTTATGCGCATCAGGAAGGAGTTAAAACATTGTACTATCAATTTAGTCAAAGTTCAGCTCAAGAATTTGCCAGAAATATTCTTGATTGTGCAAGTTGTGAAGGATAAAATCAACCTGTAGGTTTATTTAATGTATGATAAAGCCATCACTAAGTCCTTTTTTAAGGTTTAATGATGGCTTTTTCATGCATTATATGTTTCTACATACAACTATACTTAAACTGCGTACTGCAATATGCAATTGCATATAATTACTTAATAAAAAAGTCTTGTGCTTTAATCATATTTTCCCATTTTTGTATAGAGTATAAAAGAGGAATAATATCAGCCCAGTTTTTATATAACTTTAAGTCACCTTTATTAGGTTTATTTTGATACACATAATCTTTATCTGCATAAAACTCTTCTTTACTTAAATATAATCTTGCTATTGGCGTAGACATAGTTAAGCTTAATGCTTCACCCAATTCACCTATTGTTCTTGCGGTTGCAATTGGAGTTTTAATTAACTGATATAGTTGTTTAAGACCCGTTGGTGTTGGTGTATATAAAACCATTTCTTTGTATGTTCTATCTCCTTGGAGTCTTATAAGATTTTTCAATCTTTTAGTTAACTCCTCATCATCATCATCATTAACAAGTAAACCTGACATTAATGAGTTTAGTACCAAAACACTCAGCATAATACCCAGTTCCCCCGTTGTTCTATAAAAACCTCTAAGTTTATCTTCAGCTCTTTGATCTATGTTTCCTCCTTGACCTGTAGATCCATAAGCTTCTTTAAAGCTTTCATTATAATTAGCAGGGTTTACACTAATATTTCCCCTTACCATTTCACGTTTAACATGACCCATAAACTTCCACCAAGATCTATAACGGCCTTCTAACCATCCTAAATTTTGATCAAAGTATTCTCTTCTAAATCTAGCTCTAATTGCAGGAGCCACCCACTTGTGAAATTGTGTTGCTAAATTACCTAAAGTATGGCTTTGTAAAACCATTCTATCTTCTGCAGCATAGTTACCGTGGATTTGCTTGTTAACTTCTCTAATTTGATTTCTTAAGTCATATCTATATTGATCAGTATATGGTTTTTCTGTTCCATTTTTACTTACAATAGTATCATAACCATCTATTAACTTAACTTTATGTGTTGCTGAATCATATTGAAAGGCATCATAAAGAGATAATGTTTCACCAGTTTTACTATTTTTAATTGTAGCATCCATGAGCATTGCCATACCAACTTTAGTTTGCACATTGTATTCAGCAGCATCTTGCATTACATAACCCCATTCTTTAAATCTTGACCAAACAGATTTGCTGTCAAATTCTTCAGTAGTCTGACGTATATCTGAAGATTTATCCATCATTCTCATGAAACTTACTAAAGCTTCATATTTATTATTAGGTAAATCTGAATCATAATCTGCTTTCTTTAATCCTGTTTGTCCTAGTGTAGCAATATCAGCTAAATCTATTACACCGGCAGAAACTCTATCAAGCAATCCTTTAATACCCTCAGTATTATATTCTCTAGTTGCTCTTAGATAAGATTCTTTAGAAAAAAATCTACCACCTAAAACTTCAATACCATTATTGATTCTACCCATAACATAGTTATTAAGACTACCAAATGGGTTAAATGCTACATAAGTTAATGAAGATAGACTTATAAGTTCATCAGCAAATTTATCAATCATTGTTTTAGAAACAAGTTCATTGTCATAGTAAATCATTGACATATATTTCTTAGCTCTTTTTAAGGCATTTGAATCAGCACCTTTGATTGTTCCTGTTTTTTTAAACTTATTGTCAATTGTAGTACCTAAACTTATTGCAGGATTTCCAGGTGTATATTTTCTTTTTTCAATAACATCTACCATAGCAGTAAGGGTATCTTCAATTTCACCCATAACTTCGTAATGTTCGGCCATTGCACTAAACTTAAGCAAAGCTCCAGTCATATCTTTATTGAGTTCACCTAATGACGGTCGAGCTCTAAGTTGTGCTGCTGTCCCATTAAGTAAAGCTAATTTTTTATTAAAAACTTCTGGACCAATTTTACCTTTTTTATGTTCATCTTTTAATGCTGTTATTTCTGTTTCAATAGCTTTAAGTTCACCATCAACTCTTAATTTACCAGTATAAAAAATAGGAAGAGAATTAACAAAATTACCATTTTCATCAAGTACAACATTTTTTTGAGTTGCTGTATTTTGTGTAAAGTTTTTAACACTTCTAATTGTATCTGCATACATTTTAGTAACAATATTTGGTTGGCCTTTTAATCTATCTAAAACATTATTTTTAACCACAGGAACACGGCCCGTCATTTGATTTCTAATTGCTTGCGGTAATTTATTTAATAGTTCTTTCTCATAGTATTGTATAAACATCTTGTAAAAATCTCTTTGAGCAATACTTAATGCATCTGTTTTATTAGGATCCATCAATGCTCTATACTTTTCACTACGCATGTCTTGAGATTCTCCTTGTTTAGGATTACTTCTTTCTAAAGCTTCCCTGAATTGGACTTTTGGAAAAGCACCTGTCTTTTTTGTATTTATTGCACCCGTTGGTTCACCATTAACTTTTAATGCTTGCGTATAGTCAACAAAGTCATAATATTTATTTTGATAAATACTCCAATCTTTTTCAGATATATTCTTTCTTCTTGTCCAAAAAACACCTTGTTTATTGTTATATATAGTTGGTGTTTCAAATCTATTTCTAATATCAATAAATTCTTGAGTATATTTATGAAACTCACCACTAGTTATAGTACCATCTTCAGCTACAGTTTCAGCTTCAAAGAATTTACTAAAAGCAGCGTTATTTTTAGCTAAATCAATGTTATATTGAATATCTTCAGGTTTTGCGGTACTTAAATCAGTAACATCTCTATATGTATAAGGTTGACCAGCTGAATCATAAAGTTTACTTCTTAATGATTCTTGAATATTTTTATATTCTACACCAATTTTTTGTGTATAAAACCCTGTAAAGTCAGCGTCTTTATCATATTCCAACATAAAGTCATAAAGACTTTGTAAATCTTTATTTGCTGATAATTTTAATAAAGTATTACCCGCTGTTCTAATTGAATATTCTCTTTCTTCTATTCTATCTAAGAGTTTTTGTTTCTGGTCCTTGTATATTTTATCCATTGCAGCAAGTATAGTATCCTTTTGAGTGGCCATATCTTGAGCATTTAACTCATCTAGTGTAATATCCGGAGCCATAAGCATAAGGTCATTTAACATTTCTTCTGTAAATGCACTGCCTTTTCCACCCCAATCATTAGTTGTTCTAAGCCTGATAAGTTCTTTTGAAAAATTTAAAATAGCATCATTAATTAAACCATCATCATTATTAGTTCCAATAAGTTTATTCTGTTCAAGTTGCATTTGAAGAACCAAAGTTCTTTGAGTAGCATTAAGTTCTTTAGAATCTTTAATTGAATATAAAGCATCAAATGTACTTAAGAATCTATTGAAGTTTAAAACATATGTAATATATTCAGGTTTGCTTACATTATCTGGATTTTCAACATATTCTCTAAATTTTTGCATTTGATTTAAAGAACTTCTTAATAACTGTGTATATGTTTGAGATCTAGCTATTGGTCCTGTATTAATATTACTAGAAATATAAGCTAACGTACTTGCAATATCATCTCTAGTTTGTTCTTTAGTTTTATCTCTAAAAACATTATTTTTAAGTTTATCTAAAGCTTTATCCTGTTCTACCAAAGCAAGAGCATAGTTTTCTAATGAAGTTGTAATGGTATTATACTCAGAATATTCCTGAGCTTCTACTGTATCAGCCAGTTGCTCCATAGCTTCTACATCTTGATCACCACGGTAAATAGCATTCTCCGCTGTATAAATACTATTTTCAAGTACTTGTATAGAAGGAACAAGCATATCAACATATAATAAGTTTTCTGATGGCTTATGATTTATAATTAATGGATGCTCTACTCTACCATCTATTTTAAATGTACCATTAAATACTTGATCTTTTCCTTTACCTGTTATGTCTGCTCTTATATGAATGGTTACAGCACCCTCATCACCTTGATAAACATTGTAACCCATGTTTTCAAACATACGTCTATAAAGATTTACTTGTAAACCATGTTGACCTCTAGTGGATAATTTATCTATCCCATAAAGTTTTTTTAAATCACTACCAAGAAATTTAACTATTGGATTACCCTCTGCATCTAAAAGAGGTTTGCCATTTTCATCTAATACAAAAACATCATCTTTTAATTCATATTCTTGGAGTTCATATCTTGTACCTGATACTTTTTGTGGTATATTGTTATTCTTAACCGTTTTACTAAACATGTCTTGAATAGAAGACTTGCTTGTTTTTAAATCAACAATTCTTATTCTACCATACTCATCTATAATAATTAAATCCGCTGTACCAGCAAGTCTTGTTGCTTCATCAAATACAACAACTTGTGAAATAGCAACAGAGTTTAATGGTTTTAATTGAGTAAGTTGGTCTTGTAACATATCAAACACTTTTTCAGCTTGTTCTTTATTTAAAAGTTTCATTTTAAGAAAAGCTTCTTCAAATGATTCATTAGAAACTAAAGAATCTAATAAGGCATCTACCTCATTACCAACAAGCAAATTAAGCGCAACTTCTTCTTGATTTGCAAGCTGGCCTTTAATTGCTGTAGTTGCTGATTTATAAATATCACGGTTAGTAATATCAACATATGTATGATCTTCTTCATTAAGAATAACAATTGTATTTGCAGATTTAGTATCACTTATATTTACAGATAATGAATCTATTTCTTGTTTAGAATTAGTAGCAATATGAAATAAATTTTTAATTATTTGTGTTTGAATTGGATTTGCCGTTGATAATGCTTTATTTACTATTTTCTGTTTAGATGGAGATAATGAATATCTTACTTTCGCATTTGAATTGACACCTAAATTAAAACTTATACCTTCTGTATTTAAAAGTTTAGCAATATCAGTAAACGTAGTATTATTATTAATATCTTTTACAGATAAAGATTTACCTGTTATATATTCATGTAAATTATTAATAACTTTTGCAAACCATTCTAAAGCTTCTTTGATTTTATCTAAAAATTTTTTAGTTGGAGTTGTTTCATATTCATTATTAAAATGTCTAGATAATGCTTGAGTTACTATTTCAAGATCTCTTTCTAATTGACTAAAGTTTCTATCTGCATTATATGCTTCAGTAATAGACTGAACCATTTCTGGAAAGTTTGCTTTAGCTTCTTTAAGTAACCCATTAAATAATTCCGGATTATCTATTTTAATTGCATCAATAAACGGGTGAAGCATTTCTTCAATTGCAGTTTCATCTGTAACTCTTCCTTTAACCAAGTATGCAACATCATTATAGTAAAATGAATTTACATTTTTAAAGTTGACTTTACTTTTATCACTCTTAGGTATTTTATTATAAATAGTTTCAGCTTCCGTAGCACTTGGCATTTTAACTTTTACTTCAGGAAACATTCTCATTAAATGCATTACAACGGCTCTGGATCTTGGAGTATCCCAAGATCTAGATGATGGTAACAGATCTTTAGGTGTAAAAACATTTTCATCAACTGTAACTTTATATGTTTTGTTAGTCTTTATAATAGAAACAGCATCTAAAGGAATATTATTAGTATTTAAATATTTAAGTATTTTTGTTTTATTATCTTCAACAACTGCTGGATCAGCAACTCTTTCAGTATAAAAAACATTTGGGTCTGACGCATTAATAAGGCTTAAACCAAATTTAGTATGAATAAGTTTTTTATCTCTTAAATTACTTAGCAAACTTTCAGCAAAACCTTTTTGTTTTAATGCAAAAGCAACCTTATTGTTTTGAGCAAATTGTTTTGCTTCAACTGCAGTAGGAAATACATCTGTATTGTTTGCATCTTGCCAGGTATTAATAATATTGTTTGTTGCAATTTCACTTTTATAAACTTCTTTTAAAGCTTTATATTCTGGTGCGTTTTTATTAGGACATCTTGCCATAGCTTATTATAGATTACATTGTTTAATTTGATCAATAAATTCTTCTTGATTTGCATATATACCATTGTCGTACATATTTATAAGATCTTCCAAAGATAATATATTATTATTTACTCTCAAGTTTTCTTTAGCTTCTGCGTTCTTTTGGATGTTAGCATCCCAGAAATTCTCAATTGCTGAATAATCATCTTCTAGTTCAGCATTCATTTCGTCATACAACTCTCTTTCTAGATCACTCATTGAATCAAGTAATGTGTTTTTTACTTCATCAGACTGAGCAGTATCTTGAGTGGATCCGGCTTCAGATTCTTCTGGTTCAGCATTAAGCATTGCTTCTAACGCACTGATGTTTGCAATGTTATTACCATTAATGTTTACACCAAATTCATTTGCCTCAATATTAGCAGTTTCATCATTTAAAGCTTCTAACTGCACCATTTTAGCAGCTGATAAAGAATAGTTTTCTGTTGCTCTTTTTGTATTACCCCAATCATACTTATTAATTAAATAGTCTAAAGCTGTTGCATGCGATGGTTCTCGAAGTTCTTTATAATAAACAATAGGTTTACCTTTTAAAACACCTGATTTAAGTTGTTCTCTAATCCATTCTGCTCTTTTAGAATCTGGATAAGCTAGTTCTGCCATATTATCTGGCAAATTAGATTTTCCCTCTATTTCAGTTAATAATGCACCTTTAATTTGTCTATGTATG
>Ga0105050_10007813_pt1 | contig 12592 bp, 10 predicted proteins | sample FRY01_FD_78088 | JGI IMG/M metagenome (GOLD analysis project Ga0105050, IMG submission 78088) | Freshwater microbial communities from Lake Fryxell liftoff mats and glacier meltwater in Antarctica - FRY-01 | ecosystem: Environmental > Aquatic > Freshwater > Ice > Glacier meltwater ... | reverse complement strand
TCGCGTTCAGGATGCGTGCTGTGACGCGCTCTGCAGGTAGTTCTGAATGCCTACCTTTTCAAGCAAGCTCAGTTGGGTCTCCAGCCAGTCAACGTGTTCCTCCTCCGACTCGAGTATGCTTTTAAACAGCTCACGCGTGACGTAATCCTGAACTGAGTCACAGTGCGCAATGGCCTCCCGTAGATCAGGGATGGCCTTCATCTCAAGTGTCAGGTCACATTTGAGTATTTCCTGCGTATTTTCACCGATCATGAGCTTGCCCAAATCCTGAAGATTAGGTAGCCCTTCCAGAAACAGAATGCGCTCGATGAGCTGGTCGGCGTGTTTCATCTCATCGATGGACTCGGCGTATTCATGGTCTGCCAACTCCTTGAGACCCCAATCTTTGTACATGCGTGAGTGCAAAAAATACTGATTAATGGCGACCAGCTCGTTGCCCAGTACCTTATTAAGAAATTGAATGACAATTGCGTCGCCTTTCACGGGACAGCTCCTTCTGAGTAAGAAAGAGTATTATGCCGTTGTTGGCATCGGTTCGTCAATCGTAAGTCATTGATTAATAGAGCTAAAAATGAATGTAAGTACGAAAGATTCGCAGTCGTATTCCAGGTGGGATTTTTTCAGCAGGCCTATAAAGTGCGATGAGATTTCGCCGCCTAAAGTCAACTGAGCGCGTAGAACAGCTCCTCTTGCTGCGTACTATCCAGCAGTGTTTCGCGGAGTATTTCGCGCGTCAGGATGCCGCATTTGCCACATTGGCTGCCAACGCCCAGAGTGTTGCGAACGTCTTTAAAGGAATTCGCACCGTCGGCGATAGCGGCGCGGATTTGCGTGTCGGTGATGCCTTTACAAAGACAGACGTACATGGCTCTTACTGATCTCAAATAGTTAATGAAAGAAGGCTAATCTTAATGAGAATGATTGTCAATCAGGTTAAATGTAATTTTCGATGCTATATGGTTGACCGGGTTGGGGCCTCTCCCTATAATGCACAGCCTCGAAATTGAGCACGAAAGACGAGTTAGGGTTCAAGTAAAATTGCCGAGGGGCATTTTACAGTCGAGATAGTTTTGATGCGGGGTGGAGCAGTCTGGTAGCTCGTCGGGCTCATAACCCGAAGGTCGTCGGTTCAAATCCGGCCCCCGCTACCAATTAACACTGTTAGCTTGAAGCGAGGCAGTGTGCAGATGGAAAAGCCCCTTTTTAGGGGCTTTTTCGTATACGGAGTAAAGAAAACGCCTGTGGCGAGTAAAGATCAGCAGATTACGGATATTCTGCAACCCACGGTGGCCGCACTTGGCTATACCTTGTGGGGTGTGGAGCATATTGCACAAGGCAGGCACAGCCTGGTCCGTGTGTATATAGACAGTCCCGCCGGTATTACAGTGGATGATTGCGCTGTTGTCAGCAGCCAAGTGGGTTCTGTGCTCGATGTTGAGGATCCGATCACCGGGGAATATACCCTGGAAGTATCCTCTCCCGGCATGGACCGCCTGTTGTTTGCGCTGGCACAATACGATGCCTATGTAGGCGAAGTAGTGGAACTACGCTTGCGCAGTGCCTTTGAGGGGCGGCGTAGGTTTAAGGGTATTTTGAAAGGTGTTGAGGGTGAGGATATTGTGATCCAGATTGATGATCACGAGTTTCTATTGCCTTATGACGCGATCGAGAAGGCGCGTGTGCATCCCTCTGTTTAGACGCAGCAAAAGAACTGATGAGGCTTGAGATGACGAAAGAAATTCTGTTGGTGGCTGAGGCTGTCTCTAATGAAAAGGGAGTGTCTGAGGACATAATTTTCGAAGCGATAGAGCTTGCGCTGGCAACGGCGACCAAAAAGCGCTACGACGAAGACGCTGATATTCATGTCACTATCGACCGAAAAACTGGAGACTACTTAACTGTGAGGCGCTGGCTGGTGGTGCCGGACGACGAAATGGCTCTTTTGGGTACCCAGTTTACGACCGAGGAAGCTATCGAGCAGAATCCGGACCTGAAGCCCGGTGATATTCACGAAGAAGCGGTAGATAACGTCGGGTTTGGTCGTATCGCCGCGCAAACGGCCAAGCAAGTTATTGTGCAACGCGTGCGTGACGCAGAGCGTGCACAGGTCGTCGATCAGTATCTGAGTCGCGTAGGTGAACTGATTGCGGGCACTGTCAAAAAGGTAACGCGTGACAATGTTATTGTTGATCTTGGTAATAACGCGGAAGGGTTACTGCCCCGTGATCAATTGGTAGGTCGTGAAACGTTCCGAGTCAACGACCGTGTTCGCGCCATTCTTAAAGAAATCAGCACAGAAGCTCGTGGGCCGCAGTTGATATTGAGCCGTTCTTGCACGGAAATGCTGATAGAACTGTTTAAGATTGAAGTTCCCGAGATCGCGGAAGAAGTTATCCAGATACGGGCTGCGGCGCGCGACCCGGGGTCGCGTGCCAAGATTGCTGTGAAGACCAACGACCAGCGCATAGACCCTGTTGGGGCCTGCGTGGGTATGCGCGGTTCACGCGTTCAAGCGGTCTCCAACGAACTGGATAACGAGCGCGTCGATATCGTGTTGTGGGACGACAACCCCGCGCAACTGGTCATTAACGCGATGGCGCCCGCTGAAGTTGAGTCGATTGTTGTCGATGAAGACAGTGGCACCATGGATGTTGCGGTATCACAGGACAATCTGGCCCAGGCAATCGGTCGCAATGGGCAGAATGTGCGGTTAGCCGCGCAGTTGACCAACTGGACTATCAATGTCATGAGCCTGGAAGATGCCGCAGAGAAACATGAGGCAGAGGCCGGGCAGGTCATCAAGGTGTTCGTCGATAACCTCGATATCGATGAAGATGTGGCGGGGATACTGGTTGATGAAGGTTTTACCACGCTGGAAGAAGTCGCTTATGTGCCGCTGGAAGAAATGACGGCGATTGAGGGCTTCGATGAAGATATTGCTGAGGAATTACGCGCTCGAGCCAAAGACGCATTGCTGACTATGGCCATTGCCTCGGAAGAGCAGTTAGGTGCCCGTGAGCCGGCAGAAGACTTGTTGACGATGGACGGCATGGACCGCCATTTGGCTTACCTACTGGCAAGTCGCGCGATTGTTACGATGGAAGACCTTGCGGAGCAGGCCGTAGAGGACCTTATGGATATCCCTGATATGACTGAAGAGCGCGCCGGCGAGCTAATTATGACCGCCAGGGCACCCTGGTTTGCCGAGGCAGGTGAATAACCTGAAACGGCAACGCTTAATCACACTATGACAGGGTACCAAGGAGATTATTGAATGGGTCAGGTGACAGTAGAGCAACTCGCGGAAGTTGTAGGCGCATCTTCGGAACGTCTGCTGACGCAGATGAAAGATGCAGGGTTGCCCCATAAGAAAGCAGAAGAGGCTGTTTCTGATGAAGACAAACAGACGCTGCTGCAGTATCTGAAACGTAGTCATGGAGAATCAACCGACGCTCCAAAGCGTATAACGCTGAAGCGTAAAACGATCACTACGTTGCGGACTAATGCTTCCCAAGGCAGAAAAACGGTCAATGTAGAAGTGCGTAAAAAGCGCACCTATGTCAAGCGTGATTCAGACGAGCTCGAGGATGGTGAGGCTCTGGTTGAGGAAGAGCTGGTAGCGCTCGAACCGGAGCGGGTGCAGGAAGCGGAACAGGAACCGGAAAAGGTAATGCCGGAGGTGCAGGAAGTTGCTGCGCAAGATACGGCAGCTGCGGTGGCCAGAGCTGCAGCAGCGGCTGAGCGGGAGCAGTTGGTTGCCGCAGTGTCGGAATTAGAGGCTGCGGCGGCGGATAATGATCCAGCCAATGTAGACCCTGAGATTTTGCGCCAGCGAGCCGCCGCGCGCCGTAAACTTATGGAAGCCGACGAGGCTGCGGCGCGACAAGCTGCCGCCGATGCGCGCAAGCTGGCTGAGGAGCAGGTTAAGGCTGACGCTCTGGTCAAGACCAAGACGCAAGAGAAAGTGCAGGAAACCACCAAGCGGCCCAAGCGACTGCATGAAGTTCCCTCTACGGGACGTGCTGCTGAGGAAGACGCGCGCAAGCCGCGCAGCCGGTTGGCTCGCAATGCGCCGTCAGGCCGTGGTAAACAACGCAATCACAATTTATCGCTGGCAGACCTGGAGTCGGAATCCGGGGTTAGTCGACGTCGTGGTGGCCGCAAGAAACTCAAATCGGCGCACTCGGAACACTCAAAGCACGGTTTTGAAATGCCCACAGAGCGGAAAATTCGGGAAGTCGGAATTTTGGATATGATTTCTGTTGCGGATCTGGCGCAGCAAATGTCGGTCAAGTCTGGCGAAGTGATTAAGGAGCTCATGAAGCTGGGCGTTATGGCAACGATCAACCAGATGATTGATCGCGACACGGCGACTCTGGTGGTTGAAGAGTTCGGTCATGGTGTTAAGCACCTTAGCCTGGATGCACTCGAGGAGCGACTTGAGGAGGCCTTGTCACAGCACGGCGGATCGGAAGAGCCCAGAGCGCCAGTTGTAACGGTAATGGGCCATGTAGACCACGGCAAAACCTCTCTTCTGGATTACATTCGCAAGAGCAAGGTAGCCTCGGGCGAAGCGGGCGGTATTACGCAGCATATCGGCGCCTACCATGTGGAAACTGATCGCGGCATGATTTCGTTTCTCGACACTCCCGGACACGCAGCGTTCACTGCGATGCGCGCGCGCGGGGCAAAGAGCACCGATATCGTGATACTGGTCGTAGCCGCCGACGACGGCGTAATGCCGCAAACCGAAGAAGCCGTGAAGCATGCCAAGGCGGCCAACGTGCCGATCATCGTGGCCGTCAACAAAATGGATAAAGCCGGAGCAGACCCGGAGCGGGTTAAAAGCGAGCTCGCAGCTAGAGATGTCATCCCCGAAGACTGGGGTGGTGATACCCAGTTTATTCAGGTCTCTGCGCATACCGGTGAGGGCGTTGATGATCTGCTTGATGCGATATTGCTGCAGGCGGAAGTTCTGGAACTGACGGCGGCGCGAGATGTGCCGGCGCAGGGCATCGTGCTCGAGTCACGTTTGGACAAGGGGCGTGGTCCGATTGCCTCACTGTTGATTCAGAGTGGCACCTTGCGCAAAGGTGACATTGTGCTGGCAGGGCTGCAGTTCGGCCGAGTTAGAGCCATGCTTGATGAGAACGGTAAGTCCATCGATGAGGCCGGCCCCAGCATTCCGGTGGAGATTCTGGGCCTCGACTCTACTCCCGCAGCCGGCGACATATTCGCCGTAGTCGAGAGTGAAAAACGCGCCCGTGAAGTCGCAGATTTCCGTCAGGAAAAGACCCGCGAGATGAAAATGCAGCGCCAGCAAGCCGCCAAGCTGGATAATATGTTTGAGAGTATGACAGCAGGTGATCGTCAAACGCTCAATGTTGTCGTTAAAGCCGATGTGCGCGGTTCGCTTGAGGCGCTTCAGTCCTCGCTCATGGAGATTGGCAACGAGGAAGTGCAGGTCAATATAGTCACTGGCGGCGTCGGTGGCATCACTGAAACGGATGTCAATCTGGCGGTGACCTCAGGTGCTGTTGTTTTTGGATTCAACGTGCGTGCGGATAATGCAGCGCGCAGATTGGTCGAGTCTGAAGGCGTTGACCTACGGTATTACAACGTCATTTATGATGTGATCGACGATGTGAAAGCAGCACTGACAGGTATGTTGGCGCCAGAGTTGAGAGAAGATATCGTTGGTATCGCTGAAGTGCGTGACGTATTCCGTTCGCCAAAGTTTGGCCAAGTTGCGGGTTGTATGGTGATAGAGGGTACGGTTCATCGCTCCAAACCAATCCGCGTGCTGCGTGACAGTATTGTGATCTATCAGGGCGAACTGGAGTCATTGCGTCGATTTAAAGATGATGCAAGCGAGGTGCGCAACGGTGTCGAGTGCGGAATCGGTGTCAAGAATTACACCGATGTGAAAGTAGGGGACCTCATAGAGGTATACGAAGTCAAAGAGATTGCGCGCACTCTGTAAGCGGCGTCTCAAAGAGCATTACCGATGGCAAAAGAATATGCCAGAACCCAGCGCGTTGCGGATTATCTGCAGCGTGAGGTGGCTGCCCTGATCCAGCATGAGGTGCGAGATCCCAGGGTCGGCATGGTTAGCATCACCGGAGTAGAAGTGAGTCGTGATCTTGGTCATGCGCGCGTCTACGTCACGGTCATGGGCATTGATTCGAGCGAAGACGCTGGCGAGACTATTGAAGCCTTGAACAAGGCGGGCGGTTTTTTGCGCAGTCAACTGTCGCGCGGCAGCAATATGCGCAGCGTGCCGCAGTTGCGTTTCTATTTCGACGCCAGTGTTGGTCGTGGCCGTGATCTGGAGGACCTGATCAAACGCGCTGCCGATGCAGATCGTGAATTGGGCCTGCGCGATGACGACGGTTCAGAGAGTTAGGGTGGCGAGGCGTCGCAAGGGACGGTCTTTGGATGGCATTCTGGTATTGGATAAGCCTATAGGGGTGAGTTCCAATCATGCATTGCAGCGCGTAAAGCGTCTTTACGAGGCAGCCAAAGCGGGCCATACGGGAAGTCTTGATCCGCTGGCCACCGGGGTGCTGCCACTGTGCCTGGGGGAGGCTACCAAGTTTTCGCAGTTTCTGTTGGATGCAGATAAGGCCTACCAGAGCACATTTGTACTTGGCACAGTCACTGATACCGGTGACGCTGAAGGCAAGGTGCTGGAGGTGCGCGATGCGCGTAGCATTACAGAAACGGATGTGATTGAGGCGCTTAAGCAGTTTGAGGGTGAAATCGAGCAAATACCCTCTATGTTTTCGGCGATCAAAAAAGACGGACAGCCACTTTACAAATTGGCCCGAAAGGGGCTGGAGGTGGAGCGCAAGGCGCGCAAGGTGGTTATCAAAGAACTGCAACTGCGCGCTTTTCGCAGTGGCGAGCACCCCGAGATCGATATCTACATGGAGTGCACTAAAGGCACTTATGTGAGATCACTGGCGGAAGATCTCGGCCGGGTTTTGGGATGCGGTGCATTCGTTGGAGCGTTGCGCCGGACGAAGGCGGGGCCTTTCAGCCTTGAGCAAAGCGTGGCAGTGGATACGCTTGAGATGCTCAAGTCCGTCGATGACTTTGAGGCGCTTGATCGGCTTTTGTTACCCGCAGATGCTGCCTTGGGCGCCTTGCCGCTGGTTTGTCTCAGTGAATCCGGAGGGTTTTATATACGCCAGGGCCAGCCAGTCATGGTGCCAAACGCGCCGCGTGGTGGTATTGTGCGCGTCGCGCTCCACAGTGGTGAGTTTTTGGGCGTTGGAGAAATGTTGGACGACGGGCGCGTAGCGCCGCGTCGCCTGATTGTCACTGGAAAGTGACGCGAACCTGTCTGTAAATCTGCACGGACAGGCTCTTTTATTAACGAAGGGCGGTACGCCTCCTAGCAAAGAGAGGCGCGCCGCCTGACGCAGATTAAGTGAGAGGAAGAGATAATGGCTTTATCAGTAGAAAAGAAAGCAGAAATCGTAAGAGAGTACCAGGTAGGCGCAGGCGACACTGGGTCCCCGGAAGTGCAGGTAGCACTGCTGACCGCGAACATTGGGCAGTTGCAGGGGCACTTTCAGTCGCACTCGCACGACCACCACTCTCGCCGAGGTTTGATCCGCATGGTAAACCAGCGACGCAAACTGCTGGATTACCTGAAACGCAAAAATACGCAGCGTTACAGTGATCTGATCAAGCGACTTGGTCTGCGCAGATAAGCTGCATCCCTGCCGGGGCGCTCATGGGAGCGCCCCGGTGCCATATTGAGAATCGGAGAAATAATGTGAATCCAGTAACTAAAACATTTCAGTACGGCGGCCAGACCGTCAGTCTGGAAACCGGACGCATAGCTCGGCAAGCGAGTGGTGCAGTTCTGGTGACCATCGAGAACACCTCAGTGCTGTGCACCGTGGTAGCAGAGAAAACCGAGCGCCCGGGTCGAGACTTTTTCCCGCTGGCTGTTCATTACACCGAAAAAACCTACGCTGTAGGCAAGATACCCGGCGGCTTCTTCAAGCGCGAGGCGCGTCCTTCCGAGAAGGAAACCCTGACGTCCCGCTTGATCGACCGCCCTATTCGTCCCCTGTTTCCCAAGGGCTTTATGAATGAGGTACAAGTTATTTGTACTGTGATGTCCGCTGACAAACATATCGATCCTGATATTGCGGCCATGATTGGTACATCGGCCGCACTGGCGATTTCCGGGTGTCCGTTCAATGGTCCCATCGGTGGTGCACGTGTCGGTTTCAATGAAGCAGAAGGTTACTTCCTGAACCCTACCTACGAACAGTTGAAGGGCAGTAAGCTCGATATGGTCGTTGCCGGTACCAAGGACGCGGTATTGATGGTTGAGTCCGAAGCCAAGGAACTGAGCGAAGACCAGATGTTGGGAGCTGTACTCTTCGCTCACCAGGAAATGCAGGTCGTCATTCAGGCGATCAGTGAACTGGTCGCCGAAGCGGGCAAACCCCGTTGGGAGTGGGTGGCCGCGGAGGTCAACGCAGACCTGCTGGCAGCCGTTGAAGGCCAGGTTAAAGCCGATCTTGGCGAAGCTTATCGCATCACCGAAAAGGCTGCTCGTTACGAGCGCGTGGGCACCATTCGCGACGCGGCTGTTGCAGCGCTGGCCGTAGAAGGTGGCCCCTCTGCTGATGCCGTGAAGGACATCTTCAAGAAAATTGAAAAGAATCTGGTGCGCAAGCGCATTCTGTCGGGTGAGTCCCGTATCGATGGCCGTGACAATCGCACTGTGCGTCCTATCGCCTGTGAAGTGGATGTGTTGGCCAAGGTTCATGGCAGCGCCCTTTTCACGCGCGGTGAAACGCAGGCAATTGGCGCTGTGACGCTAGGCTCGACGCGTGATGCACAAATAATTGATGCGCTGGAAGGTGAGCGTCGTGACTCGTTCATGCTGCACTATAACTTCCCTCCCTACTCTGTTGGTGAGGCCGGTCGTGTTGGCTTTACCAATCGTCGCGAAGTTGGCCACGGTCGTCTGGCACGACGCAGTCTGGCGGCTGTATTGCCCACCAGTGAAGAGTTTCCCTACACTATTCGTGTGGTATCGGAGATCACCGAATCCAACGGTTCCAGTTCGATGGCTTCCGTGTGTGCCGGCTCACTGGCGATGATGGCTGCGGGCGTACCCCTCAAAGCACCGGTTGCCGGCATCGCTATGGGTCTGGTCAAAGAGGGCAATCAGTTTGCTGTGCTGACCGATATCCTCGGCGATGAAGATCACCTGGGCGATATGGACTTCAAAGTGGCCGGTACCGCTGAAGGCGTGACCGCACTGCAGATGGACATCAAGATCGAAGGCATTAATGAGCAGATCATGGAAGTTGCGCTGGAGCAGGCGCAAGTGGCTCGTCTGCACATTTTGGGACAGATGAATGCGGTGCTGGCAGCAGCTCGTACTGTTACATCTGCAAACGCCCCCAGCATGACGACACTGAAGGTCGATTCCGACAAAATCCGTGACATTATCGGTAAGGGTGGCGTGACCATTCGTTCCATCACCGAGCAGTCGGGCGCAACGGTTGATATCGATGACGACGGTACAGTGCGTATCTTCGGCCAGGACCAGGCATCGTGCGATGCGGCTGTCGCAATGGTGCAGGAAATTACCGCAGAGGCAGAAGTCGGTGCGGTTTATGAAGGTACTGTTGCGCGTATCGTCGATTTCGGCGCATTCGTCAATATACTACCCGGCAAGGATGGACTGGTGCATATTTCGCAGATCGCCAATGAGCGAGTAGAAAATGTATCAGATCACCTGAAGGAAGGGCAAGTTGTGCGAGTGAAGGTGTTGGACGTAGACCAGCGCGGTCGCATCAAGCTGTCCATCAAGGAACTGCTTGAAGACGAAGCATCAACAGATGCTGAAGCTCCCGCTGAGGAGGCTGCTGAATAAACATCGGCGTTACCGCAAGTAGTAAAAAAGGGATGTGCTGAAGAGCACATCCCTTTTTTTTCTCCGCGGCAACGGCGTGTCGGACTAAGGTGCGTTACAACTGGCTTCGAGCGGATATCCTAGCCGGGCCTGTTGTCGATCAGATCCTGCACTACCGAAGGATCTGCGAGGGTGCTGGTGTCACCCAGATTTTCCAGTTCGTTCTCAGCGATCTTGCGCAGTATGCGGCGCATGATTTTTCCTGAACGTGTCTTAGGCAGGCCCGGTGCCCACTGAATGATATCGGGCTTGGCGATGGTGCCTATCTCCGCCGCGCACAGGGCTATCAGTTCAGTGCGCAGTTGTTCCGTTGGTGTTACACCGTGCATTGGTGTGACGTAGGCGTAAATACCCTGCCCTTTGATATCGTGCGGGTAACCCACGACGGCCGCTTCGGCAATCTGCTCGTGCAATACCAGTGCACTCTCAATTTCGGCGGTGCCCATACGATGGCCGGAGACATTTAGCACATCGTCTACACGGCCTGTGATGCGGTAGTAGCCGTCTTCATCGCGACTGGCGCCGTCCCCACTGAAGTAATAGCCGGGGTAAGGTTTGAAGTAGGTGTCTATCATGCGCTGATGATCGCCATAGATGGTGCGAATTTGGCTGGGCCACGAGGATTTGATGACCAGATAACCGGAACCCGCGCCCTCAACTTCTGCACCACTTTCGTCCAGCAGCGCGAGCTCAACACCGAAGAAAGGCAGAGTGGCGGAACCGGGTTTGAGGTCCGTCGCTCCGGGTAATGGCGTAATCATTTGCGCCCCCGTTTCAGTTTGCCACCAGGTATCAACAATCGGGCAGCGCGCGTCGCCGACGACGTTATAATACCATTCCCATGCCTCCGGGTTGATAGGCTCACCAACGCTGCCCAGCAGCCGCAGGCTTGCCCGGGAGCTGCGGGTAACGGGTTCGTCACCCACTGCATGCAAAGCGCGAATGGCAGTAGGTGCGGTGTAAAATGTATTGACCTGATGCTTGTCGACTATTTCCCAGCAACGTCCCGCGTCGGGATACGTGGGGACGCCTTCAAACATAATAGAGGTTGCGCCATTTGCCAGAGGCCCGTAAAGAATATAGGTGTGCCCGGTGATCCAGCCGATATCGGCCGTGCACCAAAAAATTTCTTCCTCACGGTAATCAAATACGTATTTAAAAGTCATGGCGGCCTGCAGCAGGTAGCCGCCGGTGGTATGCAGCACGCCCTTTGGCATCCCGGTGGAGCCGGAGGTGTAAAGAATGAAGAGCGGATCTTCTGCATCCATGGATTCTGGTGCGCAGTCACTGTCTGCTTGAGCGACTGTCTCGTGGTACCAGAGGTCCCGGCCTTCCTGCCAGTCGACGTTGCCTCCGGTGCGCTTTACAACCAGGCAGGTATGGATATTCGGACAAGCCGTCAGTGCCTTGTCGACATTTGCCTTTAGACGAATCTGTTTGCCGCCGCGCATGCCTTCATCCGCAGTGATCAGTGTCTGGCAATCGGAATCCAGTATGCGATTCTTGAGGGCTTCAGGAGAAAAGCCGCCAAAGACCACGGAGTGCACAGCACCGATACGCGCGCACGCCAGCATGGCGTAGGCCGCTTCCGGAATCATCGGCATATAGATGCAAACACGATCGCCCTTGCGCACGCCGCGAGCTTTAAGGGTGTTGGCCAGTCGGCAGACCTGGTCTTTCAACTCGCCGTAGGTGATGTGTTTGCTGTCGGCGGGGTCATCACCCTCCCAAAGCAATGCAGTCTGTTGGGCGCGTTGTGGCAGGTGCCGGTCTATACAGTTGTAGCTGGCATTGAGCTTGCCGCCACCGAACCACTCTGTCTCGCCCTTGATGAAGTCGTAGTGGACGACGCGATTCCACGTTTGATCCCAGGACAAAAAGGTATCGGCCATCTCCGCCCAGAAAGAGTCTGGATCGTCCAGCGACTGCCGGTACATCGCCTTGTAACGCTCCGCATTGATATGCGCGTCCTTGAAGTTAGCCGGTACTGGTCGCACAGGATATACAGACATGCGGTCTTGTCCTTAGAATTTTACGTCAATAGGGAATGATACTGGCCCGACAGGGTTGTGCAAGGTCGGGCGCGTTGGAATGGACGAAAAGGCGGTACTTCTGGGGTCAGTGGCCGCTGGCCAGCATGCCCCAATCTGAAACGGGGTTGAGGGACAGTTTTACATTGTCTATAAGGCGGGTAGAGCCCAGGCGAGCAGCGGCCAGAATGGCGATCTCTTCAGTGTCTTCGGTAACCGGTCGCAGTGTGCGTGCATCGCGAATGGCAAAGTAGTCGGGGTCAAACCCGGCCTGCAGCAACTTAATGCGCGCGTGTGACTCCAGTTGCAGAAAATTATCGAAGCCGCAGGCGATGGCCTCGCGGCAGGTGTTGAGTGTCTGGTTCAGGACGGGTGCTGTAAGCCGCTGGTCGAAAGACAGATAACCATTGCGCGAACTCTTGGCCAGACCGTCCTCGTCACGCGTGGTGGCAACCCCAACAATTTTTATAGGCAGGCACAGATCCTGTACCATTTTTCGAACGATAGACAGCTGTTGGTAGTCTTTCTCACCGAAGACGGCAACATCGGGCTGTACGATGTTGAAGAGTTTACTGACGACAGTAGTGACACCGTCAAAGTGCCCCGG
>Ga0105050_10007812_pt1 | contig 12593 bp, 15 predicted proteins | sample FRY01_FD_78088 | JGI IMG/M metagenome (GOLD analysis project Ga0105050, IMG submission 78088) | Freshwater microbial communities from Lake Fryxell liftoff mats and glacier meltwater in Antarctica - FRY-01 | ecosystem: Environmental > Aquatic > Freshwater > Ice > Glacier meltwater ... | reverse complement strand
ACCTTGCTCCCGCAGCACTTCCCGGGCCGGCCCCTGCCCATCGTCAAGGAACACCTCTACGCCAACCCCGCCGCCTGCCTGCGTATCCTCCGCTCAAAATGACCTCAAAACAAAAGACCCTGGGATGACGGTGAGCAGGCAATCAGTTCCGCTTGGCAGGAATTTCGGATACACTAAACTCAGGTCGCGGGGAACCGCGTCAGCCAAGTGAGCGGATCTGAACGGGTCGGAATGATGGCACCGAAGATCAATGTGTCGTCTGTCCATCCGTAGAGCACGAAGAATGGAAACGAGTGCAGATTGCGGCGGCGAAACTCCGGCACCACAGACGAACCGGTGTGGAGAAAATGCCCCGCGCCACTGGGTGCTGCCTTGATCGCGACGATTACCCCGTCAATTCCCTCGCGAAATAGACCTGCCAGTGCTGGGGAAATTTCGGCGTAGTTATCTTCGAATTTCCGCTGGTCACGCGGAAATTCTGGATGAAACACCACCTTCATCCGAGCGCGGCGCGATACTGTTCTTCAGTTAGGCTAGCGACTCGTCCCGCCGCCACATCTTCAATGCGGCGAATGCCTTCCGCCACTGCCTCGTTTAACGGCAGCGGGGCCACGACGCTCTCCACCAACCGGCGGGCCAGTTCAAGACGGTCAGCGGGCGGTAACTCTAGCACGGTGTGCGAAATATTTTCGTCGATCATGGCTGCAAGATAAACCGTCTTCGCCGTCCGTGCAAGCATGCGCGGCGAGACGTCACGCAGTGGCCACAGCAGCCCCGACTTCCTTGGGGTTGGCGCCGGTCGCCAGTATTCCCCGAACCAACAAATCGACGGAAATACCGGGCGCGGCGGCTTCCATTTTCGCCACGCGCGACTGGCTCGACCCCAACCGACGCGCCAACTCCACCTGGGGGAAACCCAGCTGCAAACGTCGGCCCTTTAGTTTTTGGGACAAGGCCAGGCGAATCCCGACCATCGCTGACTCCCCGGGAGTCAGGTCGAGAAATTCTTCCGCCGAACCGGGCTTCCATCCGGCGTTTTCCAACTTATTTTGCTTTTTCGTTTTCATGGTCATTCTCACGCGATCGCGGTGAGGTATTGTTTGAATCTACGCCGACAGACATCGATCACGGCCTTCGGGGTCTGCTGCGTCTTTTTTGAAAATACCTCAAGGATCACCATGGCATCCGCCGCGATGGCATAGACAATCCGCCAGGTAGTGGCTGCATCGATGATTCTGAGTTCATGCACTTTCGCCCCGACCGGCGGCATGGGTCGTGGATGCGGCAACCCCGATGGATTCACCTCCCTACAGGCGCCGGAGCAGCCCTCCTACTTCCAAACGCGCTTCCCGACTAAATGGCGGAGTCTTGATTTCCCATGAAGCTAGGCGAGCGGCTTGTTGGCTGGAGGCATGTCTAAGTCGATATGCCAAATCCGACATATGTTAATCACGACATACCAATACCGACCTATCCGCCTCATTGTGTGTCTATCCGCGCCCATCCGTGGTTAAAAAAAATCCGTCTCTCCGTGGTTGAACGGTCAGACCAGAAATACAATTTGGAACCACGAATGGACACCAATTCACACGAATGAAAACGGACTGAATTCTGTTCTCCAGAGACAACCTCTAGCAGGGACTTCGATCCTTTTTCCTACCTTCCAGATTCGTGTCTATTCGTGTGCGTTCGTGGTTAAAAAATCAGTCTCTCCGTGGTTAAAATGAATTGGATTTCACTCGTGCCTAGCAACTGCGGCGCGTCTGGAGACGGGCCCTCCATTCGGGCTTTCCCATCCGTGATTAAAACAAAATCTCGACCGAGCCACAGCTAAACCGACGCCAATACTTACGAAGGCGCGCCGACGAAGGGGGTGACGGTTTCGCTCTTCAGGCCGCGATTCATCAGGGCGTGGAGGGCGGCGGCGGGCGACTTATCTTGGTAGAGGATCGCTTGGATTTCGTAGAGGATCGGCGCATCGATCTCTTTGGCCGAGCACAACTCCGCAAAGGATCGTGTGGTGGAGTAGCCCTCGACCACCGTCTTGCGATGGACGATGAGGTCGGCCGCGCGTGAGCCCTCGCCGATGCGTTGGCCGAATCGACGGTTGCGGCTCCACTCGCCGTGACACGTCGCCACCAGATCGCCGAACCCACTGAGTCCGTAAAACGTTCCGGGATGGGCGCCCAAGCCCGCGCCGACCCGCACCATCTCGGCGAGCGCACGGGTCATCATGGCTGCCTTGGCGTTGTCACCGAGGCGGAGTCCGTCGCAGAGCCCCGCAGCGATCGCGTAAATGTTCTTTAAGCAGCCGCCGAATTCGACTCCGGCCAGATCTTCGCTCGTGTAGACGCGCAGCATCGGGCTGCTCATCGCGGCCTGCACTTTCAGCAACTTCGCCTCCGGCTCCTCCGAAGCGAGGACCATCGCTGCGGGCATTCGCCGGGCGACCTCTTCGGCATTGGTGGGACCGCTCACCGAGCCGACATTCATGCCCGAGAGCACTTCCGCCATGACCTCGGCCGGGCGCTTGTGAGTCGTTAACTCGAGTCCTTTGGCTAAACTCAACACCAGCTCGACAGTCCAATTGCCAGCGAGGGCCGCCTTCAATCGACCGCAGGTTTCCCGCAGAGCCTGGGAAGGACAGGCCAGCAGCACCACCTGAGCTTCGAGGACGGCTTCCTCAATCGCGGTGGTGACCCGCAACGTGTCGGGCAGGGAAATCCCTGGTAAGTAGTCGACGTTCTCTTGGGCGGCGACCAGCGCGGCCGCGTGCTCGGCTCGGCGCGGCACCAGCGTCACCTCTTGGCCCGCGTGCGAGAGATGCACCGCAAACGCGGTGCCCCAAGCTCCGGCGCCCATGACCACAAATTTCATTCTCCCACTAATCATGGATTTGCCTTCTCGGCACGGACTTTTTTTCGCCCGCGGATCGCCTCCTCCACCCCTACTGTAGGAAGGCGGGGATCTTCTCGTTCGCGACCATCTGCTCAAAACTCTCCCGCGCATTGATCAGCTCGAAGGAGCTGCCCTGCACCAACACCTCGGCGGCCAGCGGTCGGGTGTTGTAGCGACTCGCCATCGTAAACCCGTAAGCGCCCGCGCTCAGCAAGGCCACCCACTCGCCCTCGCCGACCTCTTGGATCTGCCGATCCTTCGCAAAACAGTCCCCCGTTTCGCAGATCGGCCCCACCACGTCGGCGACCATCGCCCGCCGAGTCGTATCGCGATGCAGCGGCACAATCTCGTGAAAACTCTCATACATCGCCGGGCGGATCAGGTCGTTCATCCCCGCATCGACCACGAGGAAATTCTTTCCGGCACCTCGCTTGAGATGCTCCACCTTCGTGATGAGCACCCCGGCGTTGCCCTCGACAAACCGGCCGTGTTCCAACAGGATCTTCAAGCCGAGGGGCGCCAGCAACGGCGTCAGCGCCTCACCGTAATGCTCGGGGGTCAGCGGCCGCGTCTCCGGCGACTGTTGATCCCACCACTCCGCTTGCCCACTCGCTAAGGCCTCGGGGTAGACGATCCCCATCCCTCCACCGATCGAAAAATAGCTGATGCCCGCCGAGGCTTTTAACGCCTCCACCAACGGCAGGACCTTTTTCACCGCTTCCACAAAAGGTCCTACTTGCGTGAGTTGGGAGCCGATATGCATCTGCACGCCCTTGATCGTCAGATGCTTCAACTTCGCGATGGCCTCATAGGTCGCCTCGGCCTGCCGCAGCGAGAGGCCGAATTTGTTGCCACTCTTGCCGGTCGTGATCTTCGCGTGGGTGTGGGCGTCGACATCCGGGTTGACCCGGATCGAGATCGGGGCCTTCACGCCCATCTTCCCGGCCACGTGGTTGATCCGCGCCAGCTCGGGCTCGCTCTCGACGTGAAACGCAAAAATCTCGTTTTCGAGGGCGAGGTGGATCTCGTCTTCGGTCTTGCCGACCCCGGCAAACACACTGGTGCGGACCTGTCCGCCCGCGGCGATCACCCGGCGGATCTCCCCGCCGCTGACCAAGTCGAATCCCGCCCCAAGATTCTCGAGGTGGCGAAGCACCGCGAGGTTTGAGTTGGCCTTCACCGCGTAGCAGACCTGCACGTCGAGACCCGGCAGGCACGACTGCAAGCGCCGAAAATTATCCGCCATTGTTGTCGCGCTGTAGACGTAGGTGGGGGTGCCGTAGAGCCGGGCCACCGCGGCCAAGTCGACCGATTCGCAATGGAGATTCTGATTTGTGTAGCGAAAGTGATGCATGCCGCAGAAAAAAAAGACGACAAAAACGGGGCGTTGGCGAGATTGCCCTTGATAAAAAGACGACAAATTTCACCAATCAATCCTCGTGTTCCGCCTGCTGAAAAACCTCCTGCGCCGACCGCCCATTCGCTCGGGCATGGCTCGGGACCAGCGCGGACCGTTGCGAGACCCCCGGTTTGTGAGCTTCATGGCCGACAATAACCGCCCCAAACTCGACACGAATTTTCACGATGCGTTCGTGCGAGGACGTCGGTTGATGCGGCAGGCGCTTCTCGCCGCCATTGGGTTGGGGTGTGCGTGGATCGTCGTCGAGAGCGCCAAGGCCCTCTCGTTATTCTGAGGGTCACGCCTTCCCTGCTCTTGCGGTCACGGCCGGCGGTCGTTTGATTGCTGCGATGACCTTCTCTCGCGTTCTCCCCGGCCTCGCCTTGATGGGCGGCCTCTTGTTCACCGGCTGCCTCTCCACCCCACCGATCGGGGAGATCTCCGTCTCCGTCGAGAATTTCCAGCCGATCGGCGCTTCGCTGGCCGAAGCCCGCGCCATCATGAACGTGCGGTTCGTCAACGAGAACCTCGTGCCCGTCGCTTTCTCCGGTTCCACCCACAAGCTCTACCTCAACGGCACTTATGTCGGCAAGGCGGTGAACATTGAGCCGATCGGCCTCGCCCCGCTCAGCATCAGTGTCCGCGATGTGGTCATCTCATTTGATAATCTCGCGCTGATTCGCCAGCTCACTTCGGGCGATCGCGACACCGTGGTCAGCTATCGGCTCAACTCCGTGATGTCTTACCAACAGGGTGATGACAAAGAGGAACTCAAAGCCGAGACCAATGGCAGCCTCGACCTCGCTCCGCTGGCCGCGCAGCTCAAATAAAAAAGCGACCCCCGCGTAGGCGGGAGCCGCTTCCAGGGCAGGTCGGTGGAGATCAAGCCGCCGACCGAATTCGCAAGGGGCGGGTTTCGGCGTAATCGTTGCAGGCCATCGCGAAGATAGCCGCGGCGACGAGCACTCCGAAGACGGCGATTCCGGCGCCAAGGCAGAGGGCGATCGGTCCGCTGATGAGAGTGAGGGCAAGGTAAGTGTTGGTTTTCATAATAGGTAGCTTTGTTACCTTCAATACCCAGCTCTGCCCTCAAAGTTACAGAAGTTTTCCCGCCGCCTCTCACCGAAGCGATTTTCCCTCTCACCGACGCCGGAAAATTCCGACACTCAACCGCCGCCATTGGCGCCGTCTGAAATCTTGAACGCGTTGCGAAACGAGGCCTTGATGAAGTCGCCGTTCATCCGCGCGATGAAGTCATGGGAGATCAGTTTCGGGCAGACCGCGCTACACTCGTATTGGTTGGTGCAATTGCCAAACCCCGCCTCGTCCATCGTCTGCACCATCGAGAGCACCCGCTGGTCGCGCTCGGGCTGACCTTGAGGCATCAGCCCCAAGTGAGAAACCTTAGCCGCCACAAATAGCATCGCGCTCGAGTTCTTACATGCGGCCACGCACGCCCCGCAGCCGATGCAGGTGGCGGCGTCCATCGCGAGGTCGGCGTCGACCTTCGGCACGGGAATCGAGTTGGCGTCGGGCGCCGCGCCCGTGCGCACCGTCACATAGCCGCCCGCCTGTTGAATCTTTTCAAAAGCACTCCGGTCGACCACGAGGTCCTTGATCAGCGGAAAAGCCTTCGCTCGGAAGGGCTCGACCGTGATGACATCGCCGTCGCGGAAACTGCGCATGTAGAGCTGGCAGGTGGCAATGCCTCGGCCCGGCCCGTGCGGCTTGCCGTTAATCGTGCAAGAACAGGTGCCACAGATCCCCTCCCGGCAATCATGCGCGAAGGCGATAGGCTCCCCGCCCTGCTCCGTGAGTTCATCGTTCACCACGTCGAGCATCTCGAGGAACGACATGTTCGGGTTGAGGTTGTGCGCCGGATATTCCTTAAACTGCCCGGGTTGGCTCGGGCCAGCCTGCCGCCAGACGCGAAGGGTGACGTTAAACTTAGGCGTGCGATTTTCAGCGACCATGATGGAGAATTCCTGAGAAGGTTATTTGTAGGAGCGCATGCTCATCTTGACGAATTCGTAGTTGAGCGGTTCGACGTTGCGCACCGGGGCTTGATCGACCCCTTGGAACTCCCAAGCGGCCGCATGCGAATAGTGATCGTCGTCGCGTTTGCACTCACCGTCGGGGTGTTGGTGCTCTTCGCGGAAATGTCCGCCGCAGCTCTCTTCCCGCGCGAGGGCATCACGACACATGAGCTCGCCGAGCTCGATGAAGTCCGCCACCCGTCCCGCGTTCTCGAGGGCTTGGTTGAGCGTTTCGCCTGAACCGGGGACATTAACGTCTTTCCAAAACTCTTCACGCAGCGCGGGGATTTCGACCAACGCTTGTTTAAGGCCTTCGGCCGTCCGCGCCATGCCGCAATACTTCCACATGATTTGGCCGAGACGCTTGTGGAAGAACCTGACTGGCTTGGTCCCCTTATTCTCGAGGAGGCGCCTGGTCATCTCCTTGACGTTCTCTTCGGCCTGGGCGAACTCGGCGGCGTCGGTCTTCGGTCGATCGCTCGGTTTCTGTTGAGCCAGATAATCACCGATGGTGTTGGGCAGGACGAAATAGCCGTCGGCCAGCCCTTGCATCAACGCTGAGGCGCCGAGGCGGTTGGCCCCGTGGTCGGAGAAGTTGGCTTCGCCCAAGACAAACAGTCCGGGGAGATTCGACATCAGATTATAATCCACCCAGAGCCCGCCCATCGTGTAATGGACCGCGGGGAAGATCCGCATCGGTGTCTCGTAAGCGCTCTCGGCCGTGATCTCGTGGTAGATGTCGAAGAGATTGCCGTAGCGCTCCCGCACGGCGTCTTCGCCCAACCGGGCAATCGCGTGCGAAAAATCGAGGTAGACGCCGAGTCCGGTTTCGCCGACCCCGCGACCTTCGTCGCACATCCGCTTGGCCGCCCGTGAAGCCACGTCGCGGGGACACAGGTTGCCGAAGCTTGGGTAAATCCGCTCGAGATAATAGTCGCGGTCGGCTTCGGGAATGTCCTTCGGCTTCTTGCCGCGATCCTCGGCCTTCTTCGGCACCCAGATACGCCCGTCGTTGCGCAACGACTCCGACATCAACGTGAGCTTCGACTGGTAGTCGCCGCTGACGGGGATGCAGGTCGGGTGAATCTGCGTGTAGCAAGGATTGGCGAAGCAAGCGCCCCGTTTGTAGGCGCGCCAGATGGCCGTAGCGTTGGAGCCGCGAGCGTAGGTCGAGAGATTGAAGACGTTGCCGTAGCCGCCCGTCGCGAGGACGACCGCGTCGGCATTATGCCGCTCGATCTCCCCGGTGATGAGGTTGCGCACGATGATCCCTTTCGCGTGGCCGTTGACCACGACCAGATCGAGCATCTCGGAGTGCGTGTGCATCTCGATGCCCCCAGCGGCGATCATCCGAGAGAGCGCACTGTAAGCGCCGAGCAACAGCTGCTGGCCAGTCTGACCGCGAGCGTAGAACGTGCGGGATACTTGGGCCCCGCCGAAGGATCGGTTGGCGAGAAGACCACCGTATTCGCGCGCGAACGGCACCCCTTGGGCGGCGCATTGATCGATGATGTTGACCGAGACTTCCGCCAAACGATGCACGTTGGCCTCCCGAGACCGGTAGTCGCCGCCCTTGACCGTATCGTAGAATAACCGATACACGCTGTCGCCATCGTTCTGATAGTTCTTGGCGGCATTGATCCCGCCCTGGGCGGCGATCGAGTGGGCCCGGCGGGGGCTGTCGTGAAACACGAAATTTTTCACCTTGTAGCCGAGCTCGGCGAGGGTCGCCGACGAGGATGAACCGGCCAGCCCAGCGCCGACGACGATGACCTCGTATTGGCGCTTGTTCACAGGATTAACGAGCTTCATGTCCATCTTGTGCTTCCGCCATTTTTCGGCGAGCGGACCTGAGGGAACCTTGGAATCGAGGGTGGCCATGGTGGGGCGCTTAGGGGTGAGTGGTCGCAGGAGCGTGCACCTGCGCGGCGGGATGCGGCGCTAACGCTCCCGTTAAGATCGATGCGGGGATCGCGAGATTTCCGATAAAATACAGCAGGCAGAACAGCGCGACGATCCGGCGAAGAACGACTCCCCAACGATGCGAGCGCCAGCCAAAAGTTTGAAAGAGGCTATCCCCCCCGTGGAGCAAATGAAATGACAACAGCCCCACCGCGATCATGTAGAAGATCGCCACCGGCGGGCTCTCGAAGCCACGATAAACCATCAGATAAACATTGGGCACCTCCGCGCCGGCCGACACCACGGGGAACCCCGCGATCGAGTAATCGTGCTGCATCACGTAAGCGTGTTCACTCTTGAAGTCAGCCGGAGCCGTCTTTCCCAGGGTGAAATGCGCGAGGTGAAAGAGCACAAACGCCAGCACTACGTAGCCCGTCCAACGAATGTAACGCGACGACAGCGAGGCGCGAATCCAGTGCGTGTTCGCTCCGTAGGCTCCGCCGCGGGCCCGCCGACTCTCAATCGTCAGCACCGTGGCCGCCCAAATGTGGATCCCTACCGCCAGTAAGAGACCGATCCGCGCCACCCACAGCAAAGGTCCGGTCTGATGCAAAAATTGAGCGTAGCCGTTGATCTTGTCCGGATGCTCAAAAATTTGGAGATTTCCCACCAAGTGGCCGACGATGAACCCGATCAGGACGAGGCCGGTCAGGGCCATGAGGAACTTCCGGCCGATGGAAGAAGTAAAGAGGATGCCGCAAAGATTCATAACTGGGTGGAAAGGGGGGGCTCCCGAACACAAACACGCGGTGACATGAGGAACGGGTAGTCATCGCGCAATCGCTTGTAAAGGGCTCCATTCGAGGAATTCCCGAAGAATTAGGCTCCCTAACGAGCGCAAGAAGCCGCTGCGATCCGTCCTGAAATAGCAACGACATCAAAGATCAGCACAAAAACGTCGGCGTGAACCCCGTCTCGACCGCCGCCCCCAAGTTTCGATTCGACCGGGCCCACGCCGCCTGCGTCAATTTCTCCCCAGCCCCTCCAACCATTTCGCCGCAACCACCGTGTTCGATCACGACGAGGGGCGCGTTTGTCGGCTGGCGTCGCTCAGCGGTTAGCGAGCCAGCGGCTTGAGCAGGGTGAATTTGCCGCTCGCCGTGGGCGCGAGCACTCGGCGGCGAAACGCGTTCACGCGCACCCCTTCGCCTAACATCGTGGCGAGGGCCGTCTCGACTCCACTCGGCGCGGTCTGGTCGGAAACGTAATGAAAATCCCAGCGGCTCTCGCTGGTTTGCACGAGGCTGTAGTGCCAGCAGGCAAAGTCCTCCGGCAACGCCGCATCGATCTCGGCCACCGACACCAACGAGCCATCCGGCCGGAAATACAGGTCGCGCTCGCGACCGAGCAGCCGGTAGCCGTTTGGCATCTTTCGCACGATGTCACCGGTGTGATACCGCAGCAGCGGCATCGCCTGGCGGTCGCGCGTCGTCACAAAAATCTGAAACACATCGTCCAGCCCCTCACGCCAAGGCGCCAGCTCGATGAACGCGTTGTCGTCGACGACCTGCGAGTTGTCTTGGAACGCCTCGCCGACAAATAGGTAACCCGCCTCCGTCGACCCATAGAGATCGACCTGGGCCGCGCCCGGGAACGCCGTCCGCAGCCGATCGGCGTGCTGCCGACTCGCTTTACCGTAGGTGAGGATGATGACCCTCACGCTCGGCACCTTCACGCCGCGCTTCCGCACCGCCCGCGCCAACAAGGAGAGATAGACCGGCTCGCCCTCGATGACTTCCGGCTTCGTCGCTTGGAGCTCGAGCACGATGCGATCCCACTCCGCTTCGGGAAACGAAAATGGATCGCTCGACAAATTCAGATAGACCGTGCCATCAAAATACCGATTCGGAAACGGGTGATCTTCGTAGGGACACAGGTTGCTCGAACAACCGATCGGCGCGAGGACACACTTGCGATACGCCCGCCCGACATACGGCGCAAGGATCGGCGACGCCGCGTAAGCCCGCGCCGTCTGTGCATCCCACCAACCCGCCTCCATCACCACCGTCATCGGCGACTGCGTGGTGCCGCCGGTCGATTCGTATTCAAATAGATTGTTCGCAAACCCCCGCTCGACCGCGCCGTAGTCTGCAAAGAAAGCCTGGTGCCCGCGCTCCACGATCTCCTGCTTCGAAAGCGCCGGCATCTCGCGGTAACACGACCATTGCATCGGCTCGTGATGCAGAGGAAAGCGCTGAGCGTAGAGAGGACTGCTCGCGTAGATCCGCCGAATCTCCGACTCAAGTTTCTCAGGGACAAGTTCCGAAACCGCAGGATCGAGGATGGCGGGAGAATTTGCGAAGGACGGTGCGGACATAACAGTTGCTTGAGGCAGGAAATGGCTCCCGGGGTCGAAGTCAAACGCCGCGACCTTTCAATTCTCGCCACCAGGGCTCAAAGAGAAACAGCGCATTGAGCACGAGACTGTGCGTAATCCCGCCGGTCCGCGCCAGCGCCAGCACCTCGTCGACCGGCTGCAGCGACACCGCGATCTCCTCATCCGGATCCCAAGCGACCTTCCCCGCAGGCATGGCATCGGTCACCATCACCAGATGACACCGGTTGCTCTGCATCGCCGGATTCGGCGCCACGGTGCCGAGCACGCGCGGATTCTTCCCCGCGTAGCCAGTTTCCTCCAACAGCTCACGCACTCCGCCCGCCAGAAAATCCTCGCCCGCATCGACCACACCGCCCGGAATCTCGAGCGCGAAGTCATCCAGTCCAAATCGAAACTGCTTCACGAGCACGAGCTGATGATCGGGCGTCAACGCGATCACGTTCACCCAGTCCGGCGGATGCAGCACCACGAAGTTGCGCTCGGTCTCGCGCACGGGATGACGGAAGTGGACTTCATCCAAATCAAAGATGCGCGTCTTCGCCAACGATCGGCGGCCCAGAGTTTCCCAGCGCGACGGTCCTGCATCCGGTGTGTTCATCGCTCCATCTGAAAAGAGTTTTCCGCAGATGCCACCTCTATTCTGAAACTCGCGCGCCCGCGTCGGCGCTACGTCGGCGCGCGGCACAAAAAAGCCTCCTCACCTTGCAGTGGAGGAGGCTCGAAAGTTTTTCGGCGAACGCCTTACTTCTTGGGCAGCTTGATCGTTTGGCCGATCGCCAGACGATTCCAAGCAACCCCCGAATTGACGGCCTGCAGGTCGGGCCACGACACGCCCTTGGCAGATGCGATCTTCGTGCCGGTGTCACCCGCTTTCACGATATACTCATCAGGACCAGCGACGGCCGGAGCACCGCCCGCTTTCGCGGTCGCGCGCACCGGTGCCTTCGACGATTCTTCCAACTTTGTGATCGAGCCGCGCAAGTTGCCGAGCTCGGCGCCCACCTGATTGAAGGCATCTTGCGTCGAACGCGTGAGCGCGCTCAGGTCACGAGTCGCTTTCTCGCTCGCGGCGGACGAAGTGCTGATCTGGGACTCGACCGTGTCGAGCCGCGCGACCTTCTCTTCGTGTGCAGCCAGCGTCCGATTGACGCTGGAAAGTTTAATTGCGGAGTAACCGCCGAGCAACAGACCGATGACGCCGACGATAATTCCGCCGACTGGCAACATGCTGTTATTTTCGCGTGAGATAGTATCCATGGATAAAAGGGTGTTTTTTGAGGAGTAACCGAATCACCCTCCGACGCAAGAATAGATTATAAGCAAACAGCACCCTGATCGTTAGCAAAGCTCTCCGACCCGCCGCGAGGCCTGCTTCCGGGTCTTGGATCGGCGGTCCCGGCCTAGTAGGCAGTAACGTGGAATCCTTCGGATTGAGGTAGCAACTGTCTTGATTAATTGGTCATAACGGGAGCGTCCGCGAGGATGCGGTTGAGGTAGACGACTAGTTTGCGGGCGACGGCGATGTAGGCGACTTTGGCTGGTTTGCCTGCGGCGCGGAGTCGTTGATAGTAGGGTTTGAGTGCTTCGTTGTGTTGAGCGGCGACGACGGCTGCGAGGTAGAGAGCGCGTCTGATGGGAGTGCGACCATGGGCAATGTGGCGTTCGCCTCGGAAGCGTCCCGAGTCGCAGTTCATCGGTGCCAGACCGGAGAGCTTGGCGATTTGCCGGTGGTTGCACTGACCTAGTTCGCACAGCCATGCGGCGAGCACCCAAGCGGTGCGTGGACCGACTCCGCAGACTAGGCACATGGTCTGGACGCGGTCCTGCAGGTTCGTCGCCTCGGGACGATCAAGCAAAGCGGTGATCTGAGCCTCGACCTTACTGACCTCGGTGTCGATGACGCGAAGGCGGCGTTGGCACAAACGGTGCGCGGCTGGAGACAGCAGGTTATCGCGGTGTT
>Ga0105050_10007811_pt1 | contig 12596 bp, 24 predicted proteins | sample FRY01_FD_78088 | JGI IMG/M metagenome (GOLD analysis project Ga0105050, IMG submission 78088) | Freshwater microbial communities from Lake Fryxell liftoff mats and glacier meltwater in Antarctica - FRY-01 | ecosystem: Environmental > Aquatic > Freshwater > Ice > Glacier meltwater ... | reverse complement strand
TACGCAAGTTGAACGTCGACATACCCGCAAACATGAACTTGGTAGGCGTCCAGCCTATTTTATTGCTGTTACCGGGTGTGACGGCGACCGAACTGAAAAGTGAAGCCAATGTAGTTAAAATCGAGAAATGGTTACAAAGCGTTCAATTGTACCAGGACTCGGGAAAGTCTTGGAGCAGAGCGGTCGAGCGTGCGGACCGTCGAGCCGGACAAGGCTGTGAGTAGTTAGCCTGCTATACTACCGTTTTCACTTCTAAATCAATTTGATATACCATCTATGAACCAGCCAAAAGAAATCCCAGAACAAATCAAGCCTTATGTTTTTCATGGAATGAAAGTTGAATGCAATGGTAATGAAGCTGTTGGAGATTGTCCATTTTGTGGTGGTGAAGGTAAGTTCAATATCAACATTGAAACTTCTAAATTTAGATGTTGGGCGGGTAGTTGTGGTGAGAGTGGTAACTCAGCAACGTTCTTGAGAAAGTATGCGATTTTTTCTCAGGTCAGTACGTTAGACGCTGACTATCGAGAATTTGCTAAAAGGAGTAATTTCGCTGGGATAGAGGGCCTCAAAGCGTTTGGTGTAGCTAAGTCACCTATGAATGATAAATGGATTGTGCCGGGTTACAATGCCCAACTTGAAATTTCTGGTATTCATAAGTGGACCAAGATACAAGACAAGAAAGGTAAGTGGATTGAGAAACTACTTCCTACTCCTGGGTTAGGTCACCATTTATTTAATGGAGCTTCTTTTAATCCTGCTCTGCCAGTTATTGATCTTTGTGAAGGCTGGAGAGATGGAATTGCGTGGTATGAAACTCTGGCCTCAAGCGAACATGAAACTTTCAATTTGTCCCATCGTAATGTTTTGTCTGTACCGGGTACAAACTCGTTCAAGGCAGCTTGGGCACCATTGTTCGCCGGTAAGATTGTTAACATCCTTTTTGATAATGACTATCCTAAAGTCAATAAGCTGACAAAAGAAACCCTAGAACCTGCCGGAGTTGCTGGTGTAAAATACGTAACGTCAATGCTACGTGCTTGTCCTACCCCTCCCTTTGAAATCAATTTCTTAGCTTGGGGAGATAGTGATCAAGGCCACACCGAAACTCTACCTGATGGACATGATCTACGAGATTTTCTAAACACTTAAGATTACTCAATTAAGAAAATTGAGTTGGTGCTAGTTTGCCCTTTCTGTTAAGATGCAAAGTCACCATTCTATTTGTATCCCCCTTCAATGAATGTAAGAACAAAACATGCCTAAGATACCAAGCCCCGCAAACGTCGTTGGGAGCCCAGTTACGGTGAGAAGGCCCAGTATTGCAAAACCTACCCAAACAGCGGTTACGGGACGTTTTGCAACGCTAGAACAGCGGTTAGCCAATGCTTTGCGGTTGGTTAGTTGGTTTAAATCTGTTCCAGCGGATTGGGTCAGTAAGGTTAGCAGTAATGGGGCAACCGGACCGGCAGCAAGTACGCTACAGTCCAAACCTTGTTCTGATTACCGTTCGTTGATGATGGGTTGGCGCAAGGCTATGAAATGGCGTCAACATATGGATGATGTAATGTCAGTCATGTTGGCAGTTACGGCCTCTACAGTCCAGCAAGGAGACCAACTGTTCTTGATGGTGGTGGGAGACCCCGGCGGAGGTAAGACCCGTATGTGTGACGGGCTATTAGTTTCAAAGCACTGCCACTCACTTGAATATCTAACCGGGTTCTTTAGTGGTATTAAAGGACCGAACGGCGAAGACTACAGTTTGATTAACAGGGTCAACCGTAAGTGCATGATAACTCCTGAAGGTGATATCATGATGCAGAACCCAAACTTCTTACAGATTATGTCAGAGTCTCGTCGTATCTTTGACGGCACAATTTCTGCTTCGTTTAAGACACAGTCAGAAGATAAAACCTATGGAGGGTTAAGGACGCCGTGGATCATTGCAGGGACTCCAGCTATGCTAGAGAACGACCAAGCTAACCTTGGTGATCGGTTCCTAAAAGTGTACCTTGAAAGCCCCCTTCAAAGTGAACGACGAGAAATCTTACAAAGGATTAGCCGTTCCGCCTTGGCAGCGGTGCAGATACAGGCAGAAGGGCAAGAGTTGGTGGGTGGAAAGCTGAAAGAAGCTTATGAACTGACGGGCGGGTACGTTGATTGGTTAAGAAACAATACTAATCAACTTTCCGAAATTACAGTCGAAGAGCATTACTTAGAGCAATGTGAAAATCTTGCTGAGTTTGCGGCGTTCATGAGAGCGAGACCACCTAGAGAAGATGATGGTGTTAGCACAAAAGAAGAACCGAACAGGTTGGGTCATCAATTTGTAAGGCTGATGTGCTGTCTTGCGTTTGTACTCAATAAGAAGGCAGTCGATGATGATGTGATGAGACGTGTGCGCAAGGTGGCTATGGATACAAGCCGGGGCATAGTGCTGGATATCACAAACATCTTGCGTATGAGTCAGAACCAACATGCGAGCACTAAATCTCTGGTAATCTATACAGAACTACCAGATGCAAAAGTGCAAAAGATAACGCGGTTCTTAAAGCGTATTGGAGCACTGAGACCGTCAGTAGAAGAAGGTGTCAAGCGGGGTACCAAACCTCTTTGGGGTTTTACTCCTTTATTGAAAGAGCTTGTCTTGGCTACTTATGATGAAATAGAAACCAATGCCTAAGCTTCAACCGTTATTGCGCAAGCATTAAGACGCAATTGTGTCGTAGTGGAACTACCAAAGCACGGAGTTGATACAATCAATTCTAGAATAACCAAAGGTTCTGTGCGGTTACAATGAGAGTAGTAAACCCTTTTAGTTGTACGAATAAGAGTAGTCATGAGAATTACGTTAGTCTGTTTGTCTTTGATGTTTGGTGCGAGTTTGCAGGCACAAGAGATCCAATTAAATCCTGGAGAGAAATTGCTGTCTGTAAATGGTGTGGCAGTCAACCAAGCATCACCGATTAAGATTGGAGCCGGGTGTAGTGGACCGGGATGTCTTAATCGCAGTCTAGAAAATGTGCTCCCACCAATTGTCAACAACCTACGACCAACGGTTAGAGGTAGGGGCGGCTACCCTCCGATCATAGGGCAAGGTACGGCAGCCTATCAACATGCTTTGAGAGAAGCTCAAATTATTGCGTCTCGTGGTGGCAACTACCATAGACATTCAGATGGTGGGCACCCATTGGGAACTGCTCCCGGTGCTACCCATTCTGGGACAGGATACACTTGGGACGAGAACCGACCAGGGCATTGCTGGGAAGATGAACTATCACCATCACGCATAATCGCAAGGGCTAAGTGGCGTGGAACGAATGGTGCATGGTTCTGGTCGGCTCACTATAAGTAGAACATAATGAGTAACACTGATGACACTTCTAGTCCACCGGTCGGTTGGAAAATAGTAGCGACCGGTGAAGATGGGTCTGTGTTGTGTAGTTCGCCGACTGGGCAACGGTGTAGGTACTGGTTCCGTGGAAAGCTAGAAACCGCCGTCATTGACACGGCAATAAAAGTAATTCGATTGGCAAGCATCGGAGACCAAAACTTTATCCCAAGTTTAAATGGTAACGATCCTAGGACAGAGGCATTGAGACACTCATTAGTAGATCTGGCAGATGTCTTACGGGATACTTAAATTTTTCAAAATCATGAGTAGTGGTGGAAGAGGTAGACACGGACTAAAACAGAACTTGGATACGCATCCCATTAGGTTCTGTTCCGTTATCTTGTGCGTTAAGATAACATGCAGTTGGGCAGGACATTTTATCGGTGCCCATCGATGCAGGTTCAGAAGAAATACTCTGCTGACTTATGAAAACCTAAGAATTGTAGTTTCAACAGTTGGTCTTATGGAACATTGGGAAAATGAAAATGAGTTTCAGAAAATTGGAGTGGACAGGTACTATGAAACAATGGTGTTCCATGCAAAATACGATGGAAGTATTGGGACAGTGATGTTACCAAAGAAGTGAATTTTGAATCACCTTGGACAGTTAAAACTCTTGAAGACGATGATATAGCTAATGATCAACACTAAACTATTGTTGAAGAAATAACAAAACGACTTCTTGACGGCAAGATTTAATAACATGAACATCTCGATCAAAGAGTTCAAACAAGTATCAGACGTAGGTACTAACCCTTTATGGCCTCAGCATACTGGAACAACCACATGGAAGTTTAATAGAGGACACAAAACGTACACTCTAGAGATCGCTAGGCTTGGAGGTGTGACTGCTCGTACGGTGTACCATCTCTACTATGGAAAACGAAAAACGTATTTGAGCTCAGTAGAAGGTCATACGTTTTCTTTAAGAATTTGGATGTCTGAGATTTTGGCAACCAAAGGCGATAAGCTAACTCAACAGTAACCAACAGATACACCTAGTCAACTTCACTATTTATTGAGTAGGTATAAATACCTATAATAAATAGAATGGTTCGGTGGCATTGTAATAATTAGGTTTAGGTTTAGCAATAGCCTAAAAATTTTGGAGGTTTGTGACGTAGCAAGGAAGCCGTATGTTGCATTACGTTACCGTCAGTTCTCTAATCACAATCCCCTAGGCAGGAGGTGTTAAATGAAAGTTGAACTGATAGACAACCGTGTACGTCGCACAATGCAATACCAAGAAGGTGTTGACGCATACACTCGAGAACTGAGACCCGAAGATTGTCCGTATAAAACAGGCAAGAAGAAATTGAGTTGGTTATGTGGTTGGTATGATTCTAGAACGACAGATCGTCTAGGGCATATCTTCAAAAAATACAAAATCGCTTGGCCCTGATTATTGGTGAAATAGTTTTGTAGACGGTGCGTTTTGGGTGATTGCTATAATTTAAATACAACCCCCAAAACGCACAGGATTGAAATGATTGATACGAGTGGATTTAGCGAAGACCAAGTCAAAGCAGCAGAAGCTATTCAAAGTTGGGTCAGAGGTGACTTAGGCAAACGCGACTTAACGTTGGGCGGTTATGCTGGGTCTGGCAAAACAACCATCCTACAGAGGCTGTGGCCGCTCCTGAAAGGAAATGGTGCGGTAGCAATGGCCCCAACTGGCAAAGCTGGGCAGGTGCTACGTAGTAAAGGAGTAGATGCAACCACCATCCACCGTCTTATCTACAAGTTCAAAGGGATCAGAGAAGATTTCATTGGTAATGAAACTCCAGTGTTCCGTGACGAAGGTGGATGGCAAACAGAAACCGGTGAACGACCTAGACTGTTGGTTTGTGATGAGAGTTCAATGGTAAACACAATCCAACACAAGGATGTCACAGAACGAGGAGTGCCTTGTCTTTGGGTTGGTGACCATGGACAACTGTTCCCAGTCGGTGGTGATCCCGGCATCATGCGTAACCCAGAAATACGGTTAGAAAAGATACACCGTCAGGCCGAGGGTAACACAATCATTGAGATGGCACACCGCGTTAGGAAAGGACATGTGCCTACCAAGAATGATACTTCTAACAACGTGTATGTCAAACATTGCACGAACAATGAAGAAATTGTCTGCACCGCTATCGAACAAGATGTAGATCAAACGTTAGTACCGACTAATGCTCTGCGGCATAACATTAACCTTCTTTTCAGGAAATGTCTGAAGAAGACGGGAGTGCTCGACATTGGTGATAGGTTAATCTGCACGTTCAATGATTACCGTTACATGGTGTTCAATGGACAAGCCTTTCGAGTAGAAGAGTTAGGTCGCAGTAACGGTAAAGTGGTCTACGTCAAATTGGCAGAAGAAACGGTAGACGGTTGGAACATTCTTGATGCTTGGATCCCGCTCCAACTATCAGCATTAGCGAACCCTGACTACCGATCAAAAGACAAGATAGAAGGCACGGTCCTATTTGATTACGGATATGCAATTACGCCACACAAAGCACAAGGGTCTGAATACGGAAACATCTTAATCATCGACCAACACATACCACTCTTCGCTATGGAAAGATGGCGGTATACTGCCATTACCCGTGGTAAGAAATACGTGACAATCATGACTAGGTAATTCTATGGCTATTTGGTTCACTAGTGATACACATTTTAATCACGCAAAAGTAATCAACTATTCTAGCCGTCCTTTTACCAACCTCAATGAAATGACTGATGCGATGGTAACCAATTGGAACACCGTAGTTAAGACGGGAGACACAATTTACCACCTCGGTGACTTTGCTCTATCCCGGGGACAAAAGCATACTGAACTAATTGATAACTTGCTATTAGCTCTCAACGGGCAAAAGTGGTTAATCGTTGGCAACCACGATAGAGACGAAGTGGTGAAGAATAAAAGATGGGTGGCAGTTAAAGATTACCATGAAATAAAACTTGATCTTGGTGGACTCCACAAACAAAGAATCGTGATGTGTCACTACGCATTAAGGGTTTGGAACCAAATGAACCGTGGCGCGTGGATGTTGCACGGGCATAGCCACGGGAACCTAATAGATACAGGAGGCCGTATGATGGATGTTGGAGTTGATTGCCACAACCACAGACCTATCAGCCTCGAAGAAGTCGCGTTGTTTATGGCAAGCCGGACTCCAGTACAGTATGACCACCACTAAGGACATAGAAACGTGAAAGTTGTATATTGCCATCCAGAAAACAAAGAACATTTTGACCTCTTAAGTAAGAAACCCGAAACTCCAGGATCGCCTTATGGAGCTTTGATTTTCACTGAATGTTTTGGCCTACCAATCATTTTCAGTTATGACGTCCCTCGGCTAGGAGTGACAGGCAACTACGTTAACCGAAGTACCCAAGAAAGTATGGACAAGCATAATCTCAAAGTAAAAGAACCGTTTGTGACATACGGACCAGAAGATATTGACTACCTACTTTATTGTGGCAAGGTGACCAAAGAAATCGGTCCAGTATTGTGGGCAGTTGAAGAACCAGAGCATTGTTCGGTAGGAAGGATGAGATGGTACACAAAATGACTGAGTCAATAACCAAGGGATTGATGAACGATGATGTAACGAAAGTCTTTGGTTCAAAGTACTCAGAGATCTATTGCAAATTTCTGGAAGAGACACTGACGTCGATTGGTGTAACGAAAGAAAACATAGAAGAGTGGGTGATGGTGAGTGATAACGATCTGACCGATAGAGTGGTACCCGATGTGCATGTTTACCGCAACAAAGAATACCAAGGGACTGTGATTACTCTTGTATCATCTATTGATAATGAATTGAAGTTTAGTGTATCATTGAAGATTCTAGAAAAAGGAACGTTATGCAAGACCCTCTAATGTTTTATGTGTTCGTTAAAACTGATGAAGAGGCAAGGAAAGCACTGGACCAGTATCCAAGTTTAGTGATCACCTACTTGAATGGGCAAACTCAATTGCGACATTCAAACAAGCAAGTCCTACTTGAGTTGTTAAAACAATTCAACGAAGGTAAAGCAGTCCCTCCAGTTTTAATTGATAAAACACAATGCCCACGAGATAGGACCGCTGCCGTACCACTCAAAGACCGTAAGAAGTTTCTAGCAAGTAAAAGAAAATGAAAGGTAATGGAATGGTCATTTGGAAATTCAAACTCGCTATCAGGTTTACTCAATCTATTATGGTACCTAAGGGTTCAACTATATTGAGTCTTGCCGTCCAAAAAGATGATCTGTGTATTTGGGCATTAGTTGACCCGGATGCAGGATCAGAATGCAGAACAATTCAGATCTTCGGTACTAACGAAAAAATAAAGGACCCTCTGGTCGGTACGAAAAGGTTGTTTATTGGGACAGTTATCATGTCTTATTTTGTTTGGCATGTTTTTGAATTAGTTGACCTTTAAATGACAGGGAGGTAACTGGAATGTTGATTAAAGACTTAAGATGGAACGAACGACGCTGCAAAGAATTAGTATTGTTGAAGAAGCTGTTTGAAGTGGCAGGGTCTTTGAACAAAGGGAACAACGTTTCACAAAAGATACTAGAATGTGAAGAAATGGTAGACGCCTTGAAATATGGTGAGGGTGTTTCTTTCCAGGAATTCTTGACCGAGATGGCAATTGAAGAACGTTCAAAAGAAAAGGTTTGTACCACCTGCGATGGTCTAGGCGGTATTGGTATCGTTGGGAGTGCCACTAGACCGGCCATAATCTGCCCAACATGCGGCGGGCGCGGGGTAGTGCGGTAAACTGTGTGGTAGTGGCTTAAATGCTCTTAAACAACGTTTAACGTAATTGCTAGCAGACTAAAGATGAGAGTAATGTATGATCAAAATTCATAAGTGCATAAAGGGTATGCAAAAGGCATTGAAAGAACACAACACAGAATTGGAAGTAGGTTTGCTCAATGGTAATCACGTTTATCTAAGAACAACCCAACTTGAAAAAGGCAGAGGTAAGTTAAGGGCAGCGGTCGTTGTCTGTAGCTATTGCCCTGTCTGTGGTGAAAAGCTCAATGTTGAAGAATCACCGTTCAAAGAATTGAAGGTACCAAAATGAACAGAGAACAAGTAAAGAGCCTCCTTCCTGTTATGACAGCGTTTGGAGAAGGAAAAGAAATAGAATTCGACCGACAAGGAGATGGTTCCTGGAGCATGCTGACTTATGCCGATCTAATGTTTTGCTATCCCGCAGATCGATATAGAGTTAAGTCAGTGCCGACCTACTTAGAGAAACACAAAGCGTCAGGGTTCAAGGTTGGTGATAAGGTACGCGTCATACGAAAACTTAATCCCGGAGAACATTTTGATTGGGTTGGCGGTTGGCATTTGGACATGGACAACTGGGTCTGGTCAGACACAGAAAAGTCAAAAAACCGCGTTTGGGAAATAAGGAGAGATGCAGATAAAAATGGTTTCGTCTTATCTAAACCGAACAACACCGGGCGATTGTTTAACTTCCCCTACTTCGTGTTGGAGAAATACGTCGAGCCGGTTATTGAGTATCGCCCGTTCGCGAGTGCTGAGGAATTCATTCCTTATCTGAATAGATTTTTGGTACGTAAAGGACCATTACGAACTGAATACTATGCAGTTTCCATGGTCAATAATGATTGTGCCTACATTAAAGATTTTATCAGACTTGAGTGGTCGATGATGTTTAACGATTGGACATTTGAGGATGGGTCTCCCTGTGGAATTAAGGAAGTAAAATGAACCGTGAAGATGCTAAATCACTGTTACCGATTATTACCGCTTACGCACACGGAGAAGGGTACGTTTATCTATGGAATGTGATTGACTATTTGTGCAACGAAAACCCTCGCAAGAAGTCACGATAACGAATTAAGATCGAGAGGCAGTGGTCTGTAATGGAATAACTAAATGGTCTATTGTAATTTGGTAGAGGTGAAAGTATGGTTGATGGGTTAAGGTTAGGTAATCAAACATGAAAAATCCATCTTTACTATAAGCAGCGTGAGGTTGTATATGTCAACAAAATTAGTGAATGAAAGACATATCGGTACTCGATTGACTTGTAAGTTGAACGTTCAACAGCAATTGTTTGTTGATAATTTGCTTGCTGATAAAACGTTTGATTTGACGAAGGCTGCTCGTGCTGCGGGTTATAAGTCACCATCAGTTGCGGGGTGTCGGTTAATCAAACAAAAGATCATCGCTGCAACTGTTGGACGTGAAGTTACATTGCGATCAGAACGTCTTAGGTTTACTGCCGATGATGTTCTAAATCAGCTTAGGACTGTCTTAGAAGCAGACCTTACGCAGTTGTATAACGACGAGGGTGAATGCAGCATGGCAGACATTAAAGCGTTGTCGCCAGTATTGCGCCAATGTATAAGCAAGATTCGGACGTTCAAGAAGTTCACAATCGACGATGATGGTAACAAGGAGTACTACAACGTTTATGAGTTAGAATGGATGTCCAAGGACCAAGCCCTTCAACTTGCAATGCGTCACTTTGGAATGTTGCAACCAGAAGTCAATGTGACTGTCGTTAATGCTGATGTCAAAGCTCGCATCATTGTTGAGATGTTACAGTACACCAGTGCTGATAATAAATTGTCTATCGTCGATGGCACTGTCATTGACCGAATGGCTAACGAAGCCTGAGCTATATGAAACCACGTGAGTTGATCACCGACGAGATGGTCATTGGTTTCCTGAAAGAAAAGCTATTAGTCGTCGACCACGATACTCTTGAAGTTGTCTTTCGTGGTCGGTCCCTCAAAGCGACTATCTGTGGGCACGCTAAACGCAACGGTACGCGGTTTCGTTTTGAGTTGCGTTACAATGGCACTAAACGCACAATCCTACGTAGTCGCCTTATCTACATGGCTGCGCATGGCGTTGTACTGCCACCCAACGTAGAGCTCCACCATGTTAACCTAGACCGTTACGACGACCACCATTCTAACCTAGTTATGCTTTGGCCTTGGGACCATAGTAAACTACACCAATCTGGCAGACCTGAAGTACCATTCTAATCTAAGTTGAAAGGATTCAAAATGGCTGATCAAAATCAATATCGTTGTTGTGTTTGTGATACAATCGTGTTTCTTCATCACATCGCACAACATCAATGTGAAGAAAAAGATGTGCTACGTTACCAACAGCGACTAGGTAAATTTGATAACTCTAAAGACCATGATGATAGGTCATTCACTCAAAAGTTAGTCGATGCTGATTTTATGAACCCTGATAACTTCATGTCATACTGAGGATAATTAAAATGCAAACTCAAACTACTATCACGTGCCGTTGGATGGTCAGAAGAGACATGGCGGCTGTTCTTGAAATTGAATCTAAAAGTTTCAAATTTGCTTGGGATGAGAAAACCTTCATACAGACCTTACGAGAACGCATGGTAGTCGCTTTCGTTGTAGCATTAGATGAAGTGGTAGTCGGTTACATGATCACGAATCTACAAAAAGACTACATAGAACTACTCAACCTCGCAGTCTCACCTTCTATGCGTAGACAGGGCGTAGGCAAGTTGATGATAGACAAGATGAAAGAAAAACTATCATTTGAAAAACGGCAGCGATTAGTCGTAGACATAGTAGAAAGTAACTTGCAGGCACAACTATTCTTTAAGGCTAATGAGTTCTTGGCAGTTGACATCATTAAGAATAGTTATGTTGACACAAAGGAAGACGCTTACCAAATGGTGTATGACCACATCCAGTCTTTGTAGGTCAGTGTTTCTTTCCAGGAAAATTTGTGCAACCGTCTAGGTTAAAATAAAGGCAGGCACATTTAACCAATTAGGAACACCAAATGGAACCATATCAAGAACGAGTCCTTAAAGAACGAAAACAGTTAAATGAACAGTTAAAAGAACGGTTGGTTAAACTGATTAACTTATTGAATGTTGAAAGTTCTCCTCCCATGTCTGACACCGACAAACATTCTATATTGGACCAAGCCTATCACATGAGTAGGTACATCATGGTCTTTAATGAGAGGATTAAACGCTTTAACTTTCGAATCACAAGAGGCAGTGAAAAAGTATGAAAAGAGTTTTGGTTCTTAGCGGACCTAGTGGCAGTGGTAAGTCAACGTGGATTGCTACACACCACCCAGAAGCAATAGTTTGCAGTGCTGATAACTTCTTTACGGATGATCAGGGTAACTACAATTTTAATCCTAAGTTGTTGGCTCATGCTCATTCTGATTGTATGAAAAGTTTCCTGATCAACCTCCAACGTGAAGAAGGTTTGATTGCAGTAGATAATACGAATTTGAAACAGTGGGAGCGTCAGAATTACATACTCGCCGCAAGGTTTTCTGGCTGGGAAATTGAAGTCGTATTCTTTAAAGTCAGGACCCTAGAGCAGGTTGAAAACTGTGCGGCACGCAACCGTCACGGAGTACCAATTGAGGTTATTGCTACTATGGCAATTGATCATGAATGTAAAGTGTACGGACCGGTTAGTAGCCGCTTTGTCAGCGTATAATAAGGTAGTACCATGCAATCCATTTTAAAAGCCCTGTGGCACGTCTGGCAAGCTTCAAGAAGAGTAGTTGGCGTTTGTTTGGTTAGTGTTGGGCTTGCTGTCTCAGCGTTAACTGCGTTGGTTGTATCGATAGTGCTTGTACTGGTCACTGGGATATGTCTAGTTGTACTCTTGGTTGGTGGTTTAATCAGTCTAGTGATTATCCTTCCAGCGGCAGCAATCATTCCTGACATAGAAACAACTCCAGGATCCAAAATAACGATCCCTCGCCCCGAAGACCGTAATGTCTTAGAGCAATATAAGTATCGCAATGAAAAGTGAAACAGTATTCAGGTATTAAATTTACTCCTACTAATCCACGGTAACAAAACAACGCAAATGAAAATTACCCCTCAGGCCGCACTCGACGCCGCCAAAGTCCTTTGGCCAGAAACCGCGAGCATCGTGCCGTCCAAAGATGAAAACGAATTTTACCTGGTCAGAGAAAACGATACGACGATATCACATATCCACAACACGGTCGGCATCGATTGGCCCGACGGTGTTACCCGGTGGCCGGTCGTCGAGAAATGGCGTGTTCCCACCGACGAAGACGCGATGCAAAGACCGGTGTGCCGTGTGCGAGACCATCTGTCCAACCCTTGGCTCGCTCACGACAATAAACTCCTCGCAGTGGTTTCTGGGAATGGCTGCCCGTTCGTCATCGCGACGT